>Ga0247739_10000105_pt1 | contig 28785 bp, 26 predicted proteins | sample UWRJL058202B2_FD_180943 | JGI IMG/M metagenome (GOLD analysis project Ga0247739, IMG submission 180943) | Plant litter microbial communities from Arlington Agricultural Research Station in Wisconsin, United States - UWRJ-L058-202B-2 | ecosystem: Environmental > Terrestrial > Plant litter >...
TGAATAATTGGTTTGAGCAGATCAAAATTCAGGTGTTCGCGATAAAGAAGATCATGAGATATACCTAAAAGATGATTGGTGAAATTATTGGCAAAAACGGCTGCAACATGTAAAATAAACCGCTCATCAGAATCCATTCTAATGACATTGTCACTAATACTCTGGGCAATATTAACCAGCTTATTTTCAGCAATATTATTTTTGGATTCAATGCACAAGGGCAACTCTTTATAATTCATTGGAAAACCTTTGGTAAAAGTCTGGAGCGGATAAAATATGCCGGTATAAACTTTTACATCACTGTATATTTCAGTAAGTTTTTGAAATTCAGCCAATGATTTCGTTCCGGATGTGTGAACTGCGATTACATTTTCAGGAAAAACTATTTGCTGTATCACCTGATCCAGTGCATCATCTGAAATAGCTAAAATAATTATTTCTGCCTCGCTTTCCGAAAAATCAAGATCAGGCTGAACATTGGTATCATACAGTTCAGAGGCAAGCAGGCGCGCATTTTGAATGTCACGGCTATAAACTTCACAAATCCAATGGCCGGCATTTTCGAGTGCCTGAGACAAATGCCAAGCCACATTCCCTGATCCTACAAAGGAAATTTTCATAAACAGAATTTCTATTTAGCAAATATAATTAATACAAACCCAGTGAAATTAATTAACTAAAGGTGCAGTTTGTTCTGCCGATGTAATTCCCGAAGGAAGTTCCAGAATACGAATATTGCGAAAATGTATTTCGGCTCCTTCGGCCTCAAGGCATATATATCCTTTTTTTCGTTCAGATTCCCTGAGTCCGTTAACAAATTTGCCGTTTACTGATAATTTTACCGTTCCGTCTACACAAACCACGACATATTTATTCCATTCACCTTTTCCTTTACACCGTTTTTCAAGAGACTTGCTGCGAGGACCTCGTGGATTATCAGGAATTGCTTTCATTCCCATTGTTGGAAATAATTCGCCGTGTACGTAATCATCCGTTACGTGATGTTGTGTGGCGTAATCCAGTTCCAGCATTTGAACTTCGATGGCTTTTGTAAGCGGATCATTTTCCTGAGGTGTTCCTTCGCTCCATATAAAAACACCCGAATTTCCACCTGCTTCAATATGTTTCCATTCAATTTCTAAAATGAAATTTTCATACTGGCGGTCTGTCCTCATTACACCAATTGGTTTTCCTGTACTGATTAATGTGCCTTTTTTAACTTTCCAGGTTTCTTTGGAAGTATTTACATCAATCCATCCATTCAGATTTTTTCCATTAAAAAGAGGTTGAAAAGATAACATTTCAAATTCCTGCGCATAAGATTTGGTATATGTTAAAATATTTACAGTGAAAATAAGTAATGTATACCAGCTAAATTTTCTTGTCATGAACATACTATTTAAGATAGAGAATTTGGGAATGATTTAGTATTTAATGTGATTTTTGTATACTGGTATTAAAGAAATCCATATAAAAAAATCTATTATTAGTTTTGATATTAATAGTAATGACTAAAAGTACTTGTCTTTATTCGTAAGCCTCAGTTTTCTTCAAAAAAGACGTCTGAAATCTTCATGGACATGAAATTTCACAACATACTTGTAATTCAATTTGTTAAACTCTATATTTGCACTCCCATTTTGGATGGGGACTGTCTAGTTACAGTGTAATTTATTGAAAATCAATTAAAATTTTTGTTAATCGTGGATACGTTAAGCTACAAAACCATCTCGGCGAACAAAAGCACAGTAAACAAGGAGTGGGTTGTTGTTGATGCTAAGGATGCAATTTTAGGTCGTTTGGCCAGTGAAGTTGCAAAAATTATCCGAGGCAAACACAAGACAATCTATACGCCGCATGTTGACTGTGGTGATAATGTTATCATTATCAACGCCGATAAAATTAAGTTGACAGGTAAAAAAATGACCGACAAAGTCTATGTTCGTCACACAGGTTACCCAGGAGGTCAACGTTTTCAAACTCCCCGTGAGTTACTTGAAAAACACCCAGAACGTGTAATCGAGAAAGCCGTTAGAGGTATGCTTCCAAAGAATCGTTTGGGACGTCGTTTGTTCACCAATTTGTTCGTTTACGCTGCTGCAGAACATCCGCACAGCGCTCAGCAACCAAAAGAAATCCAGTTGTAATTCATGGAAGTTATCAACACAATAGGTAGAAGAAAAACAGCTGTGGCTCGTATTTACATGACGCCAGGCAAAGGAGATATCAAAGTGAACGGTCGTGATTTTAAGGAGTATTTTCCTTTTGAAGTGCATCAGATCGTTTTGCAAATGCCTTTTGTTACTATTAGTGGTAGCAATGGTTACGATGTTAAAGTAAACGTAAGAGGTGGCGGAGTAACAGGACAAGCTGAAGCAATTCGTATGGCTGTTGCACGTGCTTTGGTTGAATCCAATGGTGAATTCCGCGGAGCTCTTAAGAAAGAAGGATTTCTTACCCGTGACCCTCGTATGGTTGAACGTAAGAAATACGGACGTGCTAAGGCTCGTAGAAAATTCCAGTTCTCGAAACGTTAATAAAAGTTTTGAGTTTAAAGTATTTAGTTCACAGTATTTGCTCTGTAAACTGCTTACTAAAAACTTAATACTTAAAAGTCCAGACAGTACTTATCGTGCCCGATGTGCTGTGCTGCTTAAAAAAATTATAAATATTCAAACTCAATTTGGCAATGGCACAAATAGAATATAAAGAACTTTTGGATGCAGGTGTCCATTTTGGTCACCTTACCCGCAAGTGGGATCCACGTATGGCTCCGTATATCTTCATGGAGAAAAACGGGATTCACATCATTGACCTGAACAAAACATTGAGCTGTGTTGAAGCTGCTGAGGCTGCTTTGAAACAAATCGTTCGTTCAGGACGTAAGATCATGTTTGTTGCAACCAAAAAACAAGCGCAGGAAATCGTAACGGAAGAGGCAAAACGTCTTAAAATGCCTTACGTAACTGATCGTTGGTTAGGTGGTATGCTTACAAACTTCGGCACAATTCGCAAGTCTTTGAAAAAAATGCAGACTCTTGAGAAGATGCTTAAAGACGAAACCACGGTTAGCAATATAGCGAAAAGAGAACGCCTGATGCTTACACGTGAAAAGGATAAACTGGAAAGAGTGTTAGGTGGTGTAGCTGACTTAACCCGTCTTCCTGCTGCCCTTTTCATCGTTGATGTAAAACGCGAGCACATTGCAGTTGCAGAAGCAAAAAGATTGAACATTCCAATTTTTGCAATCTGTGACACAAATTCAAACCCTGAATTGGTTGATTTCCCTATTCCAAGTAATGATGATGCTTACAAAGCAATTTCATTGATTACTTTGGCAATTGGAAAAGCAATTGAAGAAGGTTTGATGGAACGCAAACAAGATAAAGACGATCAGCGTTTGGTAGAAGAAGAAGAAGCAAAACGTCAGGTTGACAAAGATAACGAAGCTTCTGCTGCGGCTACTGCTCCTGTTGTTGAAGCTACTGCTGCTGCTGAAAATGATGGTGAATAATAAGGGCGATATAAATGGATTGGAAAATCCTATGTATCTGAATAGATAATATTTAAGAGTAGCCCATAGCCATTTGCTATGGGCTATAGTTTTTTTGAAAGAAGAATAAATTCATATTAATCGAATCATGGCAATTACCGCACAAGATGTAAATAAACTCCGCCAGATGACTGGCGCGGGCATGATGGATTGTAAAAAAGCGCTTCAGGAAGCTGATGGCGATTTTGAACAAGCCGTTGATATTCTACGTAAACAAGGTCAGAAAGTAGCTGCAAAACGTGCTGATAATGCAGTTGCAGAAGGAACTGTACTTGTAAAAATTAGTGCTGATGGCACTAATGGAAAACTTGTAGCTTTTGCATGTGAAACTGAACCCGTTTCAAATGTTGAAGACTTTAAGATTCTGGCTCAAAAGATTTTGGATAAAGCTGTTCAGGATGATATTCAGGACAAAGAAGCTTTGCTTGCTGCCACTTTGGAAGATGGCCGTCCGGTAAGTGAGCACATCATTGACCTGGTTGGTAAATTGGGTGAAAAACTTATCATTACTGCTTACGAAAATGTTACGGCAGATCAGGTAGTTCCTTACATCCACTCAAATGGTAAACTTGGTGTATTAGTTGCATTTGAAGGTGTAAATGGAGTTGATGTAAATGAGCTTGGTAAAGATGTAGCGATGCAAATTGCTGCAATGAAACCTATTGCATTAGATAAAGACGAAGTTGATTCGTTTACAGTAGAGCGTGAAATTGAAGTAGGAAAAGAACAAGCAAGAGCAGAAGGTAAGCCAGAAGCAATGCTTGAAAGAATTGCTCAGGGAAAACTTCAGAAATTCTATAAAGACAATACACTTTTAAATCAGGAATTTGTAAAGGATTCTTCTTTGACTATACGTCAATTACTGGAAAAAACTGCAAAAGGATTAACTGTTAAGTCATTTAAGCGTATTGCTATTGGAGCTTAAGTAACTATTGGTCTTAAAATAATTATAGACAACGCCTGGTATCTATTTGTATACCAGGCGTTGTTTTGTAATATTTACATTAGCATTTGAAAATTTTTCAAATTTTTATACTATTCTCAGTTACTTTCTGATATTATGGGGGTCAAAACATCAACGAATGATTATGCCAGACATAATCTAACGGATGAAGAATTAGTTAAACTTTTTGTAGAGACGCAGGATAACCGATTTTTTGAAAAGCTTTATGAAAGATATTCTGAAAAAGTCTATCATAAATGTTTATCCTTTGTCAAAGACATTGCCAAAGCAGAAGATCTTACACATGATATCTTTCTTAAGCTCATCTTCAAGTTAGGAACTTTTAAAGAAGATGCTAAATTTTCCACATGGTTGTACTCAATTACATACAATCATTGTATGGATCAGCTTCGATCTAATAAAAAAAGAGGAGAGGTTTTGCAGGATGAATTGATGGAGGTTCCTGATGATATTGATTTGAATAACATTTTTGACGGAGATGATATTCAGGCGAAAAATTTGAAAATAGCATTAGATCAATTGACAGTAGACGAAAAAGGTGTGCTGTTTATGAAATATATGGATGATTTAAGTATCAGAGATATTGCAGAAATATTTAATGTTACTGAGAGTGCCATAAAAATGCGGTTATTAAGATCAAGAGAAAAGCTCCGGAAAAAGTATTTAGAAACGATGATTTTCCTGGGAATTTTTGCCGTAAAAATGATTGAACTAATTAGACATTTAATCCAATAATAGTAAATCAATGGGAAATTCAATATTTAAGGACTTAGAACCCAATGATAAAGTTCCGGAGTATTTAAAGAAAGCTTTGATATCAGAAGTTGATACGATCCGTAACACAATGCAAATAATAACACATTTTACCGAACACTTATTAACTTCAATCTCTATTTGTTTATCGGTTGACGATGAAGTAAAAAATTAACTGACTGATCCATTTAACAAATAGAAAATGAATAACCTCTCCAACCTTTCAGAAATATTAAGAAATATTTTTTCTACTCTTATTGGCCAGTTCGAAGATTTTGTTCCAAGGGTACTTTGGTGTTTTATTATCCTTGCTATTGGATATTTTGTCGCACGTGGCGTGAAAATTGTTGTCAAACAAGTTTTAAGCAGAGTAGGATTTGACAGGATAGGAGAAAGGCTGAATGAAATTGGAATAATTAAGCAGTTAAAGACTGAAGTATCTCTTAGTGAAATTGTTGCAAAAATATTTTACTATTATTTATTACTAATATTTTTAACTCTCGCAACTGAAAAATTAGGCATTGATACTATCACTAATATGGTATTATCCCTGGTAAATTTTATTCCAAAAATAATTGCCGGTGCAATTATGCTGCAGATTGGAATTATGCTGTCAGATGCAATTAAGAGTGCTGTTACTGCACTTTGTAAATCATTTAATATTGCATCCGCAAAGCTCATTGGAAACATTGCCTTCATATTTTTCCTGATAATTACTTTTATTACTGCACTTGGCCAGATTGGTATTGAAACAACACTTCTGGAATCAAGCTTTCTATTAATTATTGGCGGAGTTGTTGTGGCCTTTGCAATTGGTTACGGTTTTGCTTCCCGGGATGTTCTGGCTAATGTTATTTCTTCCTTCTACAGCCGGAAAAATTACAAAGAGGGACAACTTATTAAGATCGATGATGTGAAAGGGATTATTACAAAAATTGACGCTACTTCAATCACTATTGTTAATGATTTTTCAACAACAATAGTACCTCTGCAGCTTTTCCAGACTAAGCTGGTAGAAATTTTTGATTAATCGTTTTTTCAATGAATAAAGCAATGAAGGTAATTTTACTTTTGTCAGTAATTATTTGCTCAGCAACCATACAAAAAAGTTTTGCGCAAAATTTGCAAAAGCAAATAGATTTAAAAAATCCATTAAGTGAAGGCAGAGTAAAAACAGCAGCTGATACATCCTGGAAAAAAATAGAATTTGGGGCTAATCTTAATCAGGGATCTTTTAGCTCAAACTGGACAGGCGGCGGAGTAAATTCTCTAGCTCTGGGTTTGTTTTTTAATGCATTGTCAGAAAGGAAAGCAGGTAAAAATTCCTGGCGTAATGATTTTCAATCTCAATATGGTGTAGTTAGAAACAAAGGCCAGCAAAGCCGTAAAAATGTAGACAGAATATTTTTTGATTCTAAGTATAACAGAGAACTAACTGCAAAATGGAGTTTATTTGGTAATGTAAATTTTTTGTCTCAATTTACTAACGGATATGAATATTTAACAAATACTGATTCAGTAGGCTTTAAAAAGAAAGTTTCCGGATTATTTTCTCCGGCTTACGTAACCGAAGCAATTGGTATTGAATATAAACCTGTACCATATTTCTTTATTGATTTTGCGCCGGCAGCACTGCGTCAGACAATTGTGGCAGACAAGGAGTTATATTTGACAATGCCTTTGAACTATGGTGTTGCAGTTGGAAAAAACCTACGTAATGAAGTAGGGATAATTCAGGTGGTTGCTAATTTTGATAAGGACATAGCTAAGGAAATAAGATTAAAATTCAGATACCTTTTGTATACTTCGTATGCCCGAAATCAAATCACACGTGTCAGAAAATTTAATGATGATCATCGGCTTGATGCTACAATCACAGCGAAAATTGCTAAATATTTTAATGTAAATCTGGGAGTGATTTTGATATATGATCAGGATCAAAGCAGCAAAGTTCAATTTGCTCAAGGTTTGAGTGTAGGGTTTTTATATTCTTTTAAATAATTTTTTACGCAAAAAACTTCTATCATGCTTCAGGAATTTAAAATCTTTATTGCTAAAGGAAACGTTTTAGATTTAGCTGTTGGTGTCGTTATTGGTGCCGCATTTGGTAAGATTACAACTTCTCTGGTAGAAGATATCATTAACCCTATTCTGGGCCTAATTATTGGAGGTGTAGATTTTACAGAATTAAAAGTTGTGCTAAAAGAAGCAGTAGGAGAAACGCCTGAGGTAGCTATTAAATACGGTAATTTTATACAGACTATGATCCAGTTTATAATTATTGCCTGGGTCATTTTTTTAATTGTAAAGGCCGCCAATAGATTAAGACTTACTGAGGAAAAAAAAGAATAAAGAATATAACCATATAGTATATAATATAAAAAAGGCATGGAAACATGCCTTTTTTTGTCTCGAAATTTTTCGGTAATGCCTGTCGTAGTTACCTTGAAAAAGATTTACCTTCGTTGTTTGTAGCTTATAACTTGTTAATATCAACATTGTGTCTAATAAATTAGTTGTATTGGGTGGAGGAGAAAGTGGTGTTGGTGCTGCGATCCTTGGGATATCCAAAGGATATGATGTTTTTTTATCTGATCAGGGACAACTGCACGAAAAGTACCGGAAAGAATTAATTCTGAGAAATATTTCTTTCGAAGAAGGAAGTCACACTGAATCAAAAATTCTGGATGCTGATCTGGTTGTAAAAAGTCCGGGAATTCCTGACTCAGCAGCACTAATTATTGCCTTAAAAGAAAAGGGCGTATCTATTATTTCTGAAATTGAATTTGCCTCCCGATATACTCAGGCGAAGTTAATTGCAATTACAGGCAGTAATGGTAAGACAACTACCACATTGTTAATTTATCACATATTAAAAAATGCAGGATTAAATGTGGGATTAGCGGGTAATATTGGAGAAAGCTTTGCGTGGCAGGTTTCAGAAAAGCAGTTTGATTTCTATGTTTTGGAAATTAGTAGCTTTCAGCTTGACAACATTATAAGTTTTCGTCCTGCTATTGCTGTATTGCTTAATATTACTCCGGATCATTTAGATAGATATGGTTACACATTTCAGAATTATGTCAATTCTAAATTCAATGTTATTCGAAACCAAACTCACGATGATACTTTCATTTATTTCGAAGACAGTGATGTCATTTTAAATGAATTCAAAACACGGGAAATAGCTCCACTAAAACTGGGAATTTCAATTAACCATATATTGCCAAAAGGTGCTCATGTAACCAATGGTCAGCTAGTCAGTAATTTTAACGAATCTGTATTTATTCAGGATTATGCGGAATTACCGATTAAAGGGCCTCACAATGCAATAAATGCACTTGCTGCTATTTTGGTTGCACAGTCAGTTGGAATTGATGCCAGGGAAATTAAAGCCGGATTATTATCATTTATAAATGCTCCCCATCGTTTGGAACAGGTAGCAATCATTAAAGAAGTTACTTATGTGAATGATTCTAAGGCAACCAATGTGGACTCTGTATTTTATGCATTAGGCAGTTTTACGCAGCCCGTAATTCTGATAGCGGGAGGCGTAGACAAGGGAAATGATTATAGTCAAATAGAAGAATTGGTAAAGAAAAACGTTCGGGGTCTCATTATACTAAGTGTCAAGTTCGAAAAATTAAGAGATTATTTTAAAGATATAGTTCCGCAGCTTTACATTACCCAGGATATTCAGGACGCTGTGAATAAGGCACAGGAATGGAGTGAGCCAGGGGATGTGGTATTACTTTCACCCGCATGCGCAAGTTTTGATCTTTTTAAAAATTATGAAGACAGGGGTGAGAGATTTAAGGCTGCGGTTCAAAATCTGACTGTTTAATACAACGTACACTAATCAACTGGAATTCAGATGGATTTTTTACAAAAATCAAGAGAAGAAACGCAGGCGTGGTTTACCAGAAACCTTAAGGGTGATCCATGGATTTGGGGAATTTGTATTTTTATGCTTCTATGGAGTATTGTAGTGGTATATAGTGCAAGTGTAAAAGATGCATACAGCCAGAAAGATGGAAATACGGAACATTACTTATACAAACATGCACTTCTGTGCTTTTTGTCTCTGTTAGTCATGTTTTTTGTACACCGGATTCCATATATAAAATTTGTATATGTAACCCGTTTAGCTGTTTGGAGTTCTATTCTCCTCCTTGTTTTTACTATGTTCTTTGGAACATCAGTAAATGACGCTTCCAGATGGATTGAAATACCGGTTATTGGTCAACGTTTTCAGCCATCCGAATGGGCTAAGGTAGCATTGATAGCGCATTTGTCATTAATATTGGCACGGCACATTAAAGGAGGATGGAATACAAGAGAGCTATTTATGGAACCGCTTGCTCTGGTGGGACTGGTGTGCGGGTTAATTTTTACGAGCAATGTTTCTACTGCGGTTATGTTGGCAGGAATATGCTTTTTGTTGATGTTTGTAGGAAAAGTACCAGTTCCATATTTGCTTTTTACAGCGCTGGGCTTAGTGTTTTTTGCAACATTGGCAATTCTTCTTAATTCTACTCAAAGATCAGGTACTGCGCAAAACCGGATATCAGCTTTTTTTGATAAAGATGTGGTAGTTTATCAATCCCAGCAGTCATACATGGCTATGGCAAGAGGAGGGTTATATGGAGAAGGTGTTTCCAAAAGTCGTCAGCGGCGTTTTTTACCTGAACCGCAAAAGGACTTTATTTTTGCGGTTGCAGTGGAAGAATATGGAACATTAGGAGGAACTATCTTAATATGCTTATATCTGATACTTCTGTACCGGGGATTAAAAGCAATTGAAGCTACCAAGCGACCTTTTGGAGGATTATTGTCTGCCGGTCTTACATTTATTGTAGTAAGCCAGGCTTTTTCAGCTATGGCCGTGACTGTTGGTTTAGTGCCTGTGACGGGGCAAACATTACCTTTTTTCAGTCAGGGCGGAACTTCTTTACTTTTTACCGGTATTGCCATGGGAATGATACTTAGCGTAAGCAGAGGAGAAAAAATAGACGAAAAAAGGATATAGTACCAGTATGGCGAATCGGATAATTATTAGCGGAGGAGGTACAGGCGGGCACATATATCCTGCTATTGCTATAGCCAATGCATTGCAGGAAATAAAACCTGGTACGGAGATTCTTTTTGTTGGAGCTTTAGGCAAGATGGAAATGGAGAAAGTACCGCGTGCCGGATACAAGATTGTAGGTTTACCTGTTGTTGGTATTAAAAGAGAAATAACGCTGGATAATTTGGCCTTTCCTTTCAAGCTTGCAAGCAGTCTTATCAAAGCACGGGAAATAATTAAAGATTTTAAACCGGATGTTGCTGTGGGTGTAGGTGGTTTTGCAAGCGGGCCTTTGCTTATGATGGCTTCTTTTCAGGGAATACCGACGTTAATACAAGAGCAGAATTCTTATGCTGGAATTACGAATAAATTTTTAGCCAAAAGGGCCGGTAAAATATGTGTTGCATACCCGGGAATGGAAGCTTTTTTTCCAAAAGAGAAATTGGCTATGCTAGGAAATCCTGTAAGAAGTGATATCGTCGACGTTTCCTATAAAAGGCAGCAGGGGTTGCTGCATTTTGGTTTTAACGATAAGCACAAGATTCTTTTTATAATGGGAGGCAGTTTGGGCGCCAGGTCTATCAACGAAAGTATAAATAGCGGATTAGATCAATTGGTAAATGCAGGTTATCAGGTTTTATGGCAAACGGGTAAAGGTTTTATTGATAAAGCAAATGAAACAATTTCCCGTCTTGGAACAGAAAAAGTTAAGGCATTTGAATTTATCTATGAAATGGATTTAGCTTATTCTGTTGCGGATGTAGTGATTTCGAGAGCAGGAGCGTTATCAGTTTCAGAACTATGTCTGGCTGCAAAGCCGGCAATTCTAATCCCTTATCCTGCCGCAGCAGAAGATCATCAGACAAAAAATGCTTTAAGTTTACTTGAGCGGAACGCAGCTATTTTAATAAAGGACAATAAAACACAAGAAGATCTTATACCGGGGGCACTAAAATTGCTAAGCGACATTGTCATGCAAGAGGAGCTTAAAATGAATATCAAGAAATTGGCGAAACCCACCGCCGCATTTGATATTGCAGCAGAAGTTCTCAGGTTAATTAAATTGTAATTTTTCACTTTACTATTGCTATGACATCACCAATGACGAGTTGGAAATATATATATTTTGTTGGAATCGGCGGAATCGGAATGAGCGCACTGGCCCGGTGGTTTAAAGCAAATGGATTTCAGGTTGCAGGATATGACAAGACGTTGACGACCTTAGTACAAACACTTATAGAAGAAGGTATAGCGGTTAACTTAGAAGATGAAGTATCAGTTATACCTGCTGAATTTCTTAAAGATCCGGATCTTACATTGGTCATTTATACTCCTGCTGTTCCGGTTCAGCATAAACAAATGCTTTATTTTAGAGATAATAATTTCTTAATTTTTAAGAGATCTCAGGTACTGGGCATGCTAACAAAAAATTTAAGGACAGTGGGAGTCGCAGGAACACATGGCAAAACGACTACATCTTCTATTGTTGCACATATTTTACGTCATGCAGGAGTTAACAGCACAGCTTTTCTAGGAGGTATTACCCAAAACTACGGTACTAATCTTTTACTAAACAGTCCGACAGATAATCTAAAGGAGGTTATATGTGTGGTGGAAGCAGATGAATTTGATCGTTCTTTTCTTACGCTTTATCCGGAAATTGCTGTTGTCACTTCTACTGATGCTGATCATCTTGACATTTACGGGGATCACGAAATAATGCTGGAATCGTTTAAGGAGTTTGTCGGACAAATTGACGAAAGCGGTGTTTTATTTATGAAGTCTGGGTTAGATCTGGCTTCTTCAACGAAAGCAAAAATATTTAAATATTCTCTTTCTGAGGGAGACTATTACACTGACGGTATACGTATTGAAAATGCAAGATTTGTATTTAATGTCGTTTTTCCGGAAGGTAGAATTGAGGATGTAGCCATGATGATTCCTGGATTCCATAATATTGAAAATTCACTTGCCGCCAGTGCAGTCGCCTTATATTTGGGCGTTTCACCTGAAAAAATCAAGGAGGCACTGGAAAGCTACCGTGGTGTAAAACGCCGTTTTGAATACCAGGTTGAAATGGATGGGAAAGTTTACATCGATGATTATGCACATCACCCTACGGAAATAGAGGCTTTTTTGACCTCAGTTAAAGCATTGTATCCTGACCGGCACATAACGGCTATTTTTCAACCTCATCTTTTTACAAGAACCAGAGATTTTGCTGATGGTTTTGCTAAAAGTTTATCTCTTGCAGACCGTCTTATTTTATTAGAAATATATCCTGCACGTGAATTACCTATTGAAGGCATAAATTCAGAAATGCTTTTAGGGAAAATTGATATTTCAGATAAAACTTTAATTTCGAAAGATAAGCTACTGGAAGTATTACCTTTATTAAATACTGATGTTGTTGTAACTATTGGAGCTGGGGATATAGATACTTTGGTAGGGCCAATTAAAAGTATATTAGTAAATTCATTTACTAATATTTAGTTAAAGCATTTTTAATATTACTAAGATGTTACGTAAATTTGAGTATTCATGGCAATTTTTTAAAAAAAGCTTATGGTTTATTCTTCCCATTGCGGGAATTGGTATGGCAGAAAGCAGGTTAGGAACACAGCGATGTACTAATCTCGTTATTTCTATTAAAGGAGATTCCGGAGCTCATTTCCTGAACCAGACGGATGTACAAATGCTTTTAACAGAAAATGGAGGGGATCCTTTAATGGGAAGCAGGTTAGACGAAGTTAATTTGCAGGATCTTGAAGAAAGAATTAGAAAAAATAAATTAATAAAAAAATGTCAGGTTTTTCGGGATTTGAAGGGTAATGTAGTTGTTGATGTAGAACAGGAAAGGCCACTTGCCAGGTGGGTTAATTCATCTGATAGTGAGGAATGGCATAATACAAATGGGTATTATATAAATAATGATGGCGTTTTTTTCCCATTATCGGAAAGTTTCTCAGCAAGAACCCTTATTGTTTCGGGATCTTATTTTAAAAATTCTGAAAGACTGAAAACTGAAAAGGGAAAATCTTTAATGGAGTTAATACGTTTTCTTAATACTGATCCTTTTTGGAAAGCTCAGGTTGTACAATTAGATGCTGATAAAGATGGCGAAATTCATCTTATTACTATCCTTGGAGATCAGAGGATTGAATTTGGTAGGGCAGAAGGTTACGAATCTAAATTTAATAAGCTTCGCTTATTTTATGAGAAGGTTCTAAGCCGCGATTGGAGTAGATATTCAAAAATTAGTATTAAGTTTCAAGATCAAATAGTTTGTGAATAACATTCACCATCAGCATGACACACGATAAAATAGTAGTTGGAGTAGATATTGGAAGTACTAAAATTGCAGTTATAGCCGCACAGGGGGTACCGTCGGGATCCCGTCAAAGCAATATAGAAATACTTGGTTTTAGTGAGGTAGCTGTACCACTTGGTGCTGTTATTAATGGTTCCGTAGAAAATATTAAACAGGTAGGAAGTGCAATTCGTGAAGCTTTGGCTGAGGCCTCATTGCGATCTGACCTGGATATTGGTGTTGTTAACGTAAGTTTTAGTGGCTTGCATGTTAGAGTGAGTGCACAAAGCGATGGCGTAATCAGGCCTTCGGCTTCCACAGGCGAAGAAGTTACCCAAAGAGACGTAGATCAATTGGTGGACGATATGTATCGTGCAAAAACAGAGCCAAATTATGATGTTCTTCATGTTTTGCCAATTGATTTTGTTGTTGATAATGCAACCGGAGTACGTGAGCCCGTTGGCCGTACCGGTATTAAATTAGGAGGTAATTTTTTGATCGTTTCTGCTAATAATCAATCTATTCAGCGTACAAAAAAGAGTTTACAAGAAGCCGATGCAAATCTTAAATTTGATAAGCTTGTATATGCTCCACTAGCTACCAGCCTGGCAGTTTTAACAGATAATGAAATAAAGGCAGGAATTGCTATGGTAGATATTGGTGATCATACCACTGATTTAATTATTTATCAGGATCGTATTATCAGGCATATAGCTTCTTTTCCTATTGGTGGAAGGCATATTACAAACGATCTGGCAACTGGATGTGGAATTCAGGTGGAAAATGCAGAGCACTTAAAAAAGGAATACGGAGTAGCGGTTTCTGGTGATATTCCGCTTAATATAGAAATCTTGGTTAATTTTTTAGCAGGAAGACCTCCTAAACAGGTACTGAAAAAAAACGTAGCCCTGATTATTGAAGAAAGATTAAAAGAAATTGCTGCAATGATTTATGCAGAAATATTAAAATCCGGACATCATGAAAAATTAATTGGCGGTATCGTTTTAACAGGTGGTAGTGCTAATATAGATGAAATTGAAGTTTTATTTGAAAGAGTGACCGGAATGTCTGTCAGAGTAGGTTTCCCTGAAAACCTGACTCGTACTGTAAAAGCAGATGCGGTAAGTAATTCGACATTTGCAACTGCAATTGGTTTGGCATGGGCAGGAATAAAAGACATTGATCCCCGTGTAAAATCTCTTTGTAAACCAACGGTTGTTGTAAATATCAATCATCTTCAGGAGGTTAAGAAAAGAGAAGAGAGAGAGAAGGAAAAGGAAGAGCCTAAGAAAACAGGCCGCTTCTTTTGGGATAATTTTCTTGGTAAAAAAGAAGGAAGTACTGACGAATACTGAAATTAAAGAAATTACTTAACAACCCCGGGATTATGAACACTAGTTTGCTACACGCATTAGATCAGGATTATATTGTGAACGAAATCGTAAAGGAACAACCCAATGGGGCGAGTCATGCGGAACCTGCTATCATTAAAGTAATAGGAGTTGGAGGCGGGGGAAGTAATGCAGTTAATTACATGTTTGAGAAAAAAATCAAAGATGTAGAATTTGCAGTTTGTAATACTGATCGTCAAGCGCTGGCTAATAGTCCCGTTCCGGTTAAAATTCAATTAGGTGCTACATTGACGCAAGGGCTGGGAGCGGGTACAGATGCAACCAAAGGAAAAGAAGCCGCTCTTGAAACTATTGAGGAGATTAAAGGTTTACTCGGTGGTTCTATCCAAATGGTATTTATTACTGCCGGTATGGGTGGTGGTACAGGTACCGGTGCAGCTCCTGTTATTGCGCAGCTTGCTAAAGAAATGGGTAAACTGACTGTGGCAGTTGTAACAGCTCCTTATACCTGGGAAGGTCTTGATAAAAAAGAACAGGCTCTGGAAGGAATTGAACAGCTAAAAGAATTTAGTGATACTGTACTTGTTGTTTTAAACGACAAGCTGGAAGAGCTTTACGAGGATATGACCCTAACGCAGGCTTTTGCCGAAGCGGACGGAATATTGCTTAACGCTGTTAAAAGTATATCTGAAATTATCACGACTAATGGTAATATCAATACAGACTTTAAAGACGTAGAAAAGGTTCTTAAAGGTGCTGGACAGTCTGTAATGGGTACAGCTGAGGCATCGGGTGCAGATCGTGCCCAATTGGCTATTAAAGAAGCATTGGATTCACCTTTGTTAAATGATAGAGATATCAGAGGTGCAAAACGTATTCTTGTAACCCTGGCAACCAGCAAGAAAAAGGAAGCGACAATGAAAGAACAGAGTAAAATCTGGCAGTTTGTTCTTTCGCAGGTTGGAGGAGAAGCACGTATGTTTAAGCTTGGTACAATTACCGACGATTCTCTGGGTGACAAATTAAGAGTTACCATTGTTGCAGCAGGTTTTGATAGTATTGAGTCGCCAATTCCAGGAATGGAACTTAGAAACAGCGTGAAAATTAAACCGGCAATTTCTCCTGCTCAGGAAGCTATAATTAATGCAGAAAGAATTGAATTAGAAAAAATTATTGTAGAGGAAGAACTGGTCTTAACCAGCGAAATTGAGGAGAATACAAATACCGGTACGGTAAATATGGTTATTGAAAATCATATTATTCCTAAGGCTAAAGAATCTCATAGTGTATCAATTATTGATCCTTATGAAAGTGATGACTGGTCAAATGAGGAGTTTGAAAAACTTCAGGTTATGATCAGGTTTTTTAAAGATGGACAGGTTAAATTTTCGGATCTTGAGGGACCTGCTTATCGCAGAAGCCGCATTGAACTATGGAGGCGCCCAATTATTCCTGCCGGAGAAATGGAACAGCATTGGTTAAAATAAAAACATTTGTGAAATAAAGAAAGGAGCTTTGAGCTCCTTTCTTTATTTCTAACCATTTTAAAAACGAATGATTTGTTCTGCCTGCATTTCAATTAATTCTTTATACAACGGATTCGAAATCTGCTCATCATTATAATGTGAACGTATCTGAGCTAATTTAACTCTCATTGCTATTGTATTCATACCCAGATAACTGAAAACATCATTGAGATGGCTCAAAGCCAAAGCAGCTCCCTGCATGTTAGATGATAATCCTACCAAGGCTGCTTTTTTATTAGAAAAGCTATTTGGATAAGGCAATCCATCAATAAATGCTTTAAGAACGCCGGGATATGAACCGTTATATTCCGGAACTACAAAAATAAATTTATCTGTTTTATCCAATAATGCTTTCAATCCGTTAAATGCTTCATTCTTACCGGAATTCTCATATAAAGCGGATACTGTAAAATCATGTGGCAAATTGACCAGGTCCAGTATAATACTGTCGGCATTGAACTGGCCAAGAACATTTTGATAATAATCTGCTATTTTTCGTGACATAGAATTGGGCCTGTTCGTGCCGACAATAATCACAATAGGTGAAACAAGTGTAGTCATTAGAAAGCGGTGTAATCGCGGTATTTCGGTCTGTATCAGATTAATTATGTCTTCAGGAAACAATTTCCTGACAAATATGTTCAGTGCAAAAATTTTGTTTTAGGCAAAAGCACTGGTTAATAAAATGCAATACTAGCTTACTCTTTCATTATACCCAACATTTATTGCTATATTTGACCCCTTAATTCATCATGAAAATATAGTAAAGAGCTTATTTACAGGCCTTTATTTAAGGTGTTAACCCACATAATAATATGTCTTGGTTTATTCGGAAAGAAAAAGGTATCAATACACCCACCGAAATGAAGCGTGAAGCTCCGGATGGTTTATGGTATCAATGTTCTAATTGTAAAAAAATTACGCCTACCCGTGAGCACAAGCTGAATGCTTATACATGCCCGCATTGTAATTACCACGAAAAAGTAGGATCTGAGATATATTTTGAGCTTTTGTTTGACCAAAATAAATTTGTTGAATTAGATGCTAATTTAACCTCTGCTGATCCTTTGCATTTTGTTGATACCAAAGCTTATCCTGACCGGGTAAAATCAACCATTGAGAAAACAGGATTGAAAGACGCGGTTCGTACAGGCTATGGTAAAATGAATGATCTGGATATTGTGATTGCCTGTATGGATTTTAACTTCATAGGTGGCTCAATGGGATCCGTTGTGGGAGAAAAAATTGCACGTGCTATTAATTATGCTCTTAAAAAGAAATTGCCGTTTTTGATGATCTCTAAGTCGGGAGGTGCACGCATGATGGAAGCAGGATTTTCATTGATGCAAATGGCAAAAACTTCTGCGAGACTGGCGCTTTTATCAGAGGCAAAACTTCCATACATCTCGTTGCTTACCGATCCGACTACCGGTGGTGTTACTGCGTCTTATGCAATGCTTGGGGATTTTAATATTTCAGAGCCGGAAGCGTTAATCGGGTTTGCAGGTCCGCGTGTTATCCGTGAAACAATTGGCAAAGATCTTCCTAAAGGATTTCAAAGTGCAGAATTCGTTTTGGAACATGGCTTTCTGGATTTTATTGTTGATCGTAAAGATTTGAAAGATAAGCTTACAAGCCTGTTAACTATGCTGCAATAAATATGCGTTTGATTTCCCATCCTGTTCTTTGTAATTATTATGTGACTTATCGCTGCAATGCATCATGTAGTTTTTGCGACATTTGGGAAAAACCTTCTCCGTACATAACAGTAGAGAATTTAAGAGAGAATCTAAGAGATTTAAAACGCCTTGGCGTTAAAGTAATTGATTTTACGGGTGGCGAACCGTTGCTTCACAGGCAGCTGGACGTAATGTTGCGTGAGGCTAAGGATTTTGGAATGATCACTACTGTTACAAGTAACGGATTGCTTTATCCCAAATATGCTGAACGTCTGAAAGGTCTGATTGACATGCTTCACTTTTCGCTGGATTCACCTGATCGTGATGAGCATGACAAATCAAGAAACGTAAAGTGTTTCGATAAGGTAATGGAATCTATCGAAATCGCTAAAAGCCTGGGAGAACGCCCGGATATTATTTTTACAGTTTTTGAAGATAACGTTCATCAGATAAGGCAAATGTGGGAAGAAATCTGTTTGCCAAACAATCTTATATTGATTTTAAACCCTGTATTTGAATATAATGGTGTTGGCGGTAATTTGTCCAAAGATGCTTTAAAAGAAATGGCCTGGTGGGGGAAACAAAAAAATGTTTATCTCAATGAAGCCTTTATACAGCTCCGGCTTGATGGTGGCAATCGTGTAGAAAATCCGGTTTGTAAAGCAGCCAGTACAACTTTGGTTATCTCTCCTGAAAATAAGCTTGTTCTGCCTTGTTATCATTTAGGACTAAAAGATTTTCCAATTGAGGGAAATCTTCATGATTTATATCAATCCGAAGAAGTCCAGAAGTTAGTAGCTCTGGAAGGAAAATTGCCAGCTTGTGAAGGATGTGCTATCAATTGTTATATGCAGCCGTCTTTTGCCGTTGAAGTCAATAAATACTGGTGGAAAGCACTTCCTAGCACTATCAAATATAATATGATTAAAGGCACCTGGAAACAAATGGTGAAGTTTTAGAAAAGGTATTAAACCGGAGCCGGCCGCCTTGTATAATTAATCTCAGGGACAATCTGTTTTTCGCCTCGTATCAGTAATTTCCCTTATTTTCCATTCAGCCGAAACTTTGATTAATGTAAAAACATTTACACCGCAATGTGAAAATGTTTCTCCTCTGTAAAATTTGTATGGTGCCCATACAATAGCCATTGGTCCATCGGTATGAATAATCAGATTGTAAATTCTTTCATCCCATTTTTCCTGGTGAGGAGTTCCTACTGCCTTAATAAATCCTTCAACATTTCCTTCCGAACGAACTATTGTTGAATCATTAGTATTTTTTGAAACAGAATTTAGTGCATTGTCTTTCAAAAAAACACTTCTTACCACTGTTGAATCACCTTTTCTCATTCCGTCAAATAAACGATCTACTACTATACGAATATCTTTGTCCGGATTTTGAGCCTGACTTTCTTGAAAGAGCAATACAGAAACAATACATCCTGTCAGAATGACAATAAAACGGGTTGATCGGGCTTCTTTCATTTGTTGGTATAGTTTTAACAAATCATTTACTTTACACTTCTTCTTGTAATCAAGAGCATATATAATGTCTGAAAAATTAGTAAAAAAAGTAGATATTCGGAATAGAAAGGCTTCTTTCGAGTATTATTTTGTTGAAGAGTTCACAGCAGGAATGGCATTAACCGGAACTGAAATTAAATCAATCCGTCAGGGAAAAGTTAATTTTCAGGATGCGTATTGCCTTTTTATGGACGGCGAACTATATGTACGCAGTCTTCATATCTCGCCATATACAGAAGGTACGCACTATAATCATGATCCGATGCGCGATCGGAAATTATTGGTTACAAAGCGGGAAATGAAAAAATTAACGGAAAATTTAAAAGATCAGGGTCTGACTATTATTCCTGTCCGTCTTTTCACAAGCGAGCGCGGCCTTGCAAAATTGCATATAGCGCTTGCAAAAGGTAAGAAGCTGTATGATAAGCGGGAAACAATTAAAGAACGTGATGTAAAGCGGGAAATGGATCGAACTAATTAAAGCATCCTTTTAAGAAATGCCAAAAAGAACGCTTGTACGTATAATCTGAATTTAAAATGTATTGTTTGATGTGATTTTTTGGAAATATAGAATTTCAACAAATGTTTTTTACATAAAAATTCTTATATTGTCAGAATTAATTACCTCAAAGACTTATGGGTAAAGTACTGGTTCTGAATCAAGATTATAGTGCGTTAAGTGTTTGCACAGTTCCAAAGGCGTTTTTATTAGTCTACATGAAGAAGGCCGAAATGCTGGCCGAATCTCCCAGCGATTACTTACGGACAGTAAGTAGTAAATATCCGTCGCCAGTGGTGATTCGTTTAAACCATTATATTCATCTTCCCTATCGCGGCGTGGTAATGACACGCCACAATATTTTTAAAAGAGATGGTAATCGGTGTCAATATTGCGGGACTCACGATCATCTTACACTGGATCATGTGATACCTAAATCACGTGGCGGCAAAACCAATTGGGATAATCTTGCTACTGCATGCAAACGATGTAATTCCCGTAAAGGTGATCATACACCGGAAGAAGCAGGCATGCCATTGCGCCAACGTCCTTTTCGCCCTTCATTTCTAATGTTTATCCGTGACTTCTCAGGTTTAGCTGATGCAGAATGGCTGCCTTATTTAGGAGTAAAAGAAAGAAACAGATAAGCTTTTATTAGCAAATTCGGCGGGCATCTCTTCAATGCCGATCTTCAAGTAATCAATATTTATAATTCTCTGAATTAAAATCACTTGTATCACTGGATTTTAATTCAGAGAAGTTGTACCTTTGCGCTCTGTTTTTTTAAACAATACTATTTTCACTAATTTTCAGCTATTTAGCTCGTGAGCTGATGTATACCAGAGCGATAAGTCCTATTTATGTCTAAGGAAAAACAAAACCAACCACTTCCTGATTTCGATTGGGAAAAAGCAGAAGACAAAGGTTTCGGTACAGGCTATTCAGCTGCTGACCGTAATCGTTTTGAAGAAATGTATGATACTACAATTTCTCCTGTTCAGGAAAAAGAAGTAGTAAAAGGTGTAGTAGTAGGTATTACTGATCGTGAAGTGATTCTTAACATTGGTTTCAAATCTGATGGTATAGTTTCATCAAATGAATTCCGCGACCTTCCTGGTTTAAAAATTGGGGATACTGTGGAAGTATATGTAGAAAATCAGGAAGATGCGCAAGGTCAGCTTGTATTGTCCCGTAAAAAAGCGAAAGTAATTACTGCATGGGACAACATTCAGAAATCGTTTGATGAAGACGTGGTTATTGATGCTAACGTTAAAAGAAGAACGAAGGGTGGTCTTATTGTAGATATATTTGGTATCGAGGCTTTCTTACCAGGTTCACAAATTGATGTGAAACCAATCCGTGATTTCGACATTTTTGTTGGAAAACGTATGGAAGTGAAAGTGGTTAAAATCAATTACGCTAATGATAACGTAGTTGTATCACATAAAATCCTGATCGAAAAAGATCTTGAAGCACAACGTCAGCAAATACTGAACAACCTTGAAAAAGGTCAGGTACTTGAAGGTGTAATCAAAAATATGACCAATTTCGGTGTATTTATCGATCTTGGTGGTGTTGATGGTCTTCTGCACATCACTGATATTTCATGGGGCCGTATCAACCACCCATCTGATCTTTTATCATTGGATCAGAAATTAAACGTGGTTGTTCTTGACTTTGATGAAGAGAAAAAACGTATATCTCTTGGTTTAAAACAACTACAATCTCATCCATGGGATTCGTTGGCTGAAGAAATTCAGGTTGGATCAAAAGTAACAGGACGTATTGTTAATGTTGCAGATTACGGTGCATTCCTTGAAATCAAACCAGGTGTTGAAGGTTTGATCCACGTTTCGGAAATGTCATGGTCTCAGCATCTGCGCAATCCTCAGGAATTCATGAACGTAAATGACGAAATCAATGCAGTTGTATTGACTTTGGATCGTCAGGAACGCAAAATGTCTTTGGGTATCAAACAACTTACTGAAGATCCTTGGACACAAGGTTCATTGAAAGATAAGTATGCAATTGGTACACGTCATAAAGGTGTTGTTCGTAACCTTACAAACTTCGGTTTATTTATTGAGCTGGAAGAAGGTATCGACGGACTTGTTCACGTATCTGATTTGTCATGGACTAAAAAGATCAAACATCCTTCTGACTTCGTTAAAGTAAATGACGAACTTGAAGTTGTAGTTCTTGAATTGGATGCTGACAATCGTCGTTTGGCTCTTGGCCATAAACAATTGGAAGAAAATCCTTGGGATACATTTGAAACGATCTTTGCAGTTGGATCTGTTCACAAATCCACTATCGTTGCAAAAGGAGACAAATTTGCTACACTTGAATTACCTTACGGTATTGAAGGAATAGCAGCTGTTAAAAACCTTACAAAAGAAGACGGCACTTTCGCTGAAGTTGGAGAAAGTCTTGACTTTACTGTATTGGAATTCCTGAAGGACGAGAAGAAAATTGTTCTTACTCATTCTAAAGTAAAAGCACCTGCTCCGGTTGTTGAAGAGAAAAAAGAAGAAAGGCCTGCTAAAACCAGCACTCAATCTGCTCCTGCCAAAGGATCTTCCAACAATGAGTCGTCAACTAAAGAAGGTGAAAAATCTACTTTCGGTGATTTGAGCGTACTTTCTGCTTTGAAAGAACAATTCGAAGAAAACGAAAAAAAGGAAAAAAAGTAATTAAAAGTGAATAAGAGTGAGGAGTAGAGAAATTTTTTAATACTTTTGCACCCGGGTTAGCTATTTTGATAGTTTAAGAGTAGCTAACCCGAATATGGTTCCGTGGCCGAGCGGCTAGGCAGAGGTCTGCAAAACCTCGTACAGCGGTTCGAATCCGCTCGGAACCTCAGATTACATGATGTCTGTTTTGTAGGCATATTATCTGTATTTAATAAAATACCATTTGAGAAGGACCAATTTTTTTTGGTAGTTTCAAATGGTATTTTTTTGCTAAATACTTGAAATTCAGAAAGTAAAACAAGTTCTTGCTGTTTTGATTATCCTATATAAATTAGAAAAATTATAAATAAGGTGTGGTTATAAAATATACCTCAAATACTTTTGTGGATATAAAATCGTGCACTAGTTTTGTCTGTTGAAGAATAATGAATAGTTGATTATGAATATACCATACCGGGAAGACTCTAAGTTTAGTTCCTTCTTTAATTGCTCAAAAACATTTGTAGCTATATTAATTGCTGTGATGCTAAGTGTTCCCAGCTTAGTATGGGCTCAGGATAGTACAGCAGCAGCTGGCGCCGCTCCAGCAGCTGGTGGTGGGGACGCAGCAAAAGGCGAGACTTTATTTAAAAACAATTGTGCACAGTGTCATGCTGTAACTGATGAAAGGGTAGTTGGTCCTGGTTTGAAGGGCGCAAGTGCACGTCACGATTTTGCATGGTTGTCAAAGTGGGTGAAAAATTCACAGGCTGTTATTGCATCCGGTGATCCTGTTGCTGTTAAATTATATAATGATTATGCAAAAGCCCAAATGACAAGTTTTCCGAATTTATCGGATGACGATATTAAAGGTATTTTTGCATATGTTGATAAAGCCGGAACTGCGGCGCCTGCAACTGCTGCCGCTGCGGGTGGTGGAACTGCTACTAGTGCACCAACTCAGTCTAGTGGCCCTTCAGATCTTTTTATGATCGTTGTAGTAGCATTAGTTGTTGTAATGTTACTAGTATTAGCAGTCTTGCTTGTAATCGTATCATTACTATCGAAAGCTGTTTCAGGTACAACTGAGGAAGTACCTAAGGTTGATTTTATGACAACCCTTGGAAATAAACTAAAGGGAATAGCTATGGATCCTTCCATTCGTTCTGCTACAATATGGATATTTGTCCTTCTTGTCTTAAAAGCAACTTTGGACGGAGCTTATGGTGTAGGTATTCAACAAGGGTATGCGCCTAAACAACCTATTTCATTTTCGCATAAGCTTCATGCAGGCGAATATAAAATTGACTGTAATTATTGCCATACAGGTGTGAATAGAGGCAAGTCTGCACATATTCCTTCAGCTAATATTTGTATGAACTGTCATGGTGTTATCAAAAAAGAGTCACCTGAAATTCAAAAAATATATACTTCTATTGAAAACAACCAGCCTATTGAATGGGTAAGGGTTCATAATCTTCCTGATTTCGCTTATTTCAACCACGCTCAACACGTCAATGTTGGTGGTGTTGAATGCGAAAGCTGCCATGGAGAAATAGGAAAAATGGAAGTTATCCAACAGCGTTCTTCTTTAACAATGGGTTGGTGTATTGATTGCCACCGTAAGACTGAAGTGAATACAAAGGATAATAAATATTATGATAAGCTGGTTCAGTTGCATGGTACTGAAAGCAAAGAAGCTCTTAAAGTAGCTGACATTGGTGGATTAGAATGCTCTAAGTGTCACTATTGATCAATATAAATTAACACCAGAATACAACTCATTTGTATTGAATAGTTTTATGGAAAATACTAGTAAAAGATATTGGAGGGGACTGGAAGAGCTGCGTAACGATGAAAAATTTGTTAAAAGTGCAGGTTCAGAATTTGCCGATGGACCTACTGAAAGTCAGTATGAAAGTTTGGTAGACGGAGTTGGGACTCATCGTCGTGATTTTCTAAAAGTTTTGGGTTTTGGAATGGCGGCTGTATCTCTTGCAGCTTGTGAAGCACCAGTAAAAAAAGCAATACCATATATAAATAAACCAGAAGGAGAATTTCCAACAATAGCTAACTGGTACGCATCTACTTACTCAGAAGGTGGAGATTATGCTAGTATTCTTGTTAAAACCCGTGAAGGCCGCCCTGTAAAAATTGAAAGCAATTCACTTTCTAAAAATTCATTTGGTGTAAGTGCGCGTGTTCATGCCTCTCTTTTGGGTTTATATGATAACGAAAAATTAAGAGGTCCTAAAAAAGGAGAAGATACAAAAGTAAGCTGGGATGTTGTAGACAAGGAAATACTTAGTCAGCTTACTCAGATTGCTTCAAAAGGAGGAGCAATTCGTATTGTTTCGTCCACTATATTAAGTCCTTCTACAAAATCGGCTATTGCTGATTTTACTACAAAATATCCAACTACGACCCATGTAGTTTACGATGCAAATTCATCTTCTGCAATTTTAAAAGCAAATGAGATTTCATTTGGTAAAGCTGTTTTGCCATCATACGATTTTAGCAAAGCAGAAGTAATTGTTAGTATTAATGCAGATTTTCTTGGAACATGGATATCTCCGGATACCTTTTCAGCTCAGTTTGCTGAAACCCGTAGATTAGGTAGTGGTACAGACGGAAAAAAAGAAATGTCCAGACTTTATCAGTTTGAATCTGTTCTTTCTTTAACCGGGTCAAATGCTGATTATCGCTCTGCTGTTAAACCTTCACAACTTGGTTTAGTTGTAACATCTCTTTATAATAAAGTAGCTGCGAAATTAGGAGGAACTTCAATATCTGCAGCTTCCTTAGAAGTACCTAATCTTGATAAGGCTGCGGCTGAATTAATAGCTGCAAAAGGTAAGGCGCTTGTTGTAAGCGGAGTTAACGATCCTGCTGTTCAGGTAGTAGTAAATGCGCTGAACAATTTACTTGGTAGCTACGGAACAACAATAGACTTGGCTAAGTCGGCTAATTTCCGTCAGGGAAATGACGTTGCCATGAACCAATTTATTGACGAAGTTAAAGGTGGTAAAGTTGATGCAGTTATATTATATGGAGCAAATCCGGTATATGATCATCCACGTGGTGCAGAATTAACCGCATCTTTGCCTAAAATTTCTTTAAGCGTTTCATTCAATGACCGTGCTGACGAGACATCTTCTTTATTCAAATATATTTGTCCAGCTCCGCATTATCTTGAATCTTGGAATGATGCTGAACCAGTTGCCGGTTCTTATAGTTTAACACAACCTACAATAAGTCTTATTTTCAATACCCGCCAGGCGCAATCCAGCTTACTAAAATGGGCAGGATTAAATTCTGACTTTCATGAATATTTGAAAGCGTATTGGAGAAAAAATATTTATTCACAAGGTGGAACAGGTGATTTTGAAAATTTCTGGGTAAAATCTTTACATGATGGAATATATGATGCTAGCAGCACTGCTTCTGCATCAGGAGTAACTTTCGCAGGAGATCTTAATTCTGCTGTGGCAAGTATCTCTAAAAAGTATAAAGCTTCTTCTTCTGGCATTGAGCTTACATTATTTGAAAATATTTCAATAGGTAATGGAGCGGCAGCAAATAATCCCTGGTTACAGGAATTACCTGAACCTGTAACAAAAGCGTGCTGGGATAATCACGCGCTTATTTCTCAGAAAACTGCTGCTGAATTAGGATTTGCGCAGGGAGATGTTATAAAAATAGATTTAAAAGGAAAAACTGTTGAAGTTCCTGTTTTAGTTCAGCCTGGACAGGCTAATGGAACGGTTGCAGTTGCTATCGGATTTGGTCGTGTAAAAGCAGGTAAATCTGCAAATGGAGTAGGGAAGAATGTTTATCCGCTTGCCGCATTTGCTGATGGATTTTTATCTTTTACTCCTGGAGAGGTAACAGTTTCTAAAACAGGGGAAACGAGAGAAATTGCTCAAACTCAGACGCACAGTACAGTAATGAACCGTAAATCGGTTCTTCAGGAAACAGTATTAGCTCACTTCCAAAAAGATCCTTTAGCAGGAAGATTTATTCCAAAAATTCCTACGTCTGAAGGTTCAGTTGATGCAACAGATCTTTCTCTTTGGAATGGCCATAAGTATACAAATCACTCTTGGGGAATGGTCATTGACCTGAACACTTGTTTTGGATGTGGTTCTTGTGTAATAAGTTGCCAGTCTGAAAATAATATTCCGGTTGTAGGGCGTCAGGAAGTTATTAATAGCCGTGAAATGCACTGGTTGCGTATTGACCGTTATTATAGCAGTGATGCGGACGTGGAAGATCTGAGAGGATTGGAAATAGCTTCTGAAAATCCTGAGGTTACTTTTCAGCCTATGTTGTGTCAGCATTGTAATAATGCTCCCTGCGAAACGGTTTGTCCGGTATTAGCAACTACCCATAGCTCTGAAGGTTTAAACCAAATGACTTATAACCGTTGTGTTGGTACAAGATACTGTGCAAACAACTGTCCTTATAAAGTTCGTCGGTTTAACTGGTTTAAGTATTTTGACAACGATAACTTTGATTATAACTTCAATAATGACCTTGGTAAAATGGTCATTAATCCGGACGTAACGGTCAGGTCAAGAGGAGTTATTGAAAAATGCTCTATGTGTGTTCATAGAATTCAGGATGCTAAGCTTACTGCTAAAAAAGAAAGAAGACGTATTGTTGATGGTGAGGTAAATGTAGCTTGTGCTTCTTCGTGTCCAACAAATGCGATCACTTTTGGAGATATGAATGATCCTGAAAGCAGAATTTCTAAATTACTGGAAGTAGAAAGAGAAGGCCGTGCTTTCCACATGCTTGAAGAAATCAATGTTCGTCCGCAAATATCTTACTTAACAAAAGTGAGAAACAAAGACGCTGGAACAAAAATTGAAGCTAAAAAAGAGCACGCTTAGGAATAGTTAGATTTCGTATTTATTGAAGATTATATCATTATAAATTAAAGTAGTATGCATGTTACTTCACCCGTGAGAGAACCCCTTATTCAAGGTGGGAAAACGTACGCAGACGTGACGGAAGACATATGCCGCCAAGTCGAAGGTGCCCCTACAAAGGAGTGGAAAATTGCTTTTGGGCTTTCATTGATCGTACTGGCTTATGGCTCGGTATGTCTGGCATGGACCTGGTGGGAAGGTTTAGGTGTGTGGGGTTTGAACAAAACCGTGGGTTGGGCCTGGGATATTACCAACTTTGTATGGTGGGTAGGTATTGGTCACGCAGGTACTTTGATTTCAGCGATACTTTTACTTTTCCGTCAAAAGTGGAGAACATCTATTAACCGGGCGGCAGAAGCGATGACAATATTTGCTGTACTTTGTGCTGCATCTTTTATCCTTATGCACATGGGACGTCCTTGGATGGCATATTGGGCACTACCTCTTCCAAACGTATTTGGTTCTTTATGGGTGAATTTTAACTCACCACTTGTTTGGGACGTATTTGCGATTAGTACTTATTTCTCTGTATCACTGGTTTTCTGGTATATTGGTTTAATTCCTGACCTTGCAACAATTCGTGACCGTGCTACAAGTAAGGTATCCCGCTTTATGTATGGAACTTTTGCTATGGGATGGGATGGATCAGCTAAAACATGGTCGCGTTATGAATATATCAGCTTAATTCTTGCTGGTTTATCTACTCCACTTGTGCTTTCCGTTCATACAATTGTAAGTATGGACTTTGCTACTTCGGTAATACCTGGATGGCATACAACTATTTTTCCTCCGTATTTCGTTGCAGGAGCTATTTTCTCAGGATTTGCTATGGTGCAAAACCTAATGTTAATTACCCGCGTAGTTTACAGGTTGGAAGACTATATAACATTGGAACATATAGAGACCATGAATAAGGTAATTACCTTAACTGGTTCTGTTGTGGTGTTGCTTA
>Ga0247739_10000108_pt1 | contig 28498 bp, 19 predicted proteins | sample UWRJL058202B2_FD_180943 | JGI IMG/M metagenome (GOLD analysis project Ga0247739, IMG submission 180943) | Plant litter microbial communities from Arlington Agricultural Research Station in Wisconsin, United States - UWRJ-L058-202B-2 | ecosystem: Environmental > Terrestrial > Plant litter >...
CCTTCCAGCGAGGCCAGCGGGTTCTGTACCGCCACCACGTTCAGGCCCGCGGCCAGCAGATAGGGGATGACCCGGCTCCAGCTGGTCCCGTCGGCCCAGGCGCCGTGGACCAGAACCACGGTCTTCTTGGCCGGCGTGGGGGCGGCCGTCTGGGCGGTGGCCGAGGCGGCGGTCAGGCCGCCCAGCGCGATCAGCGCGGCAGCCAGGAGAGTACGAAGCGTCCTGAACATTGAGAGAAGCCCTTCCATGGCCCCGGATCCACAAGATGCGGCTCCCTGTGAGGTTGAATTCCTTATAACGCGGTTCGACGATGGCGGCGTGACTGTTACCGGACTTGATGCAGTTGTGATCACGCCGCGCAATGAGAGGGCCGACATGACCGAAGCGAACGAGCGGACGGTGGTGCTGATCCACGGCCTCTGGGTCACGACAGACTCCTGGGCGGGGTTCAGGGAGGCGTGGGAGGCGGCGGGCTGGACCGTGGTCACGCCGACCTGGCCGGTGCTGCGCGGCCGGACGGCGGCCGAGATCAATGCCGCGCCGCCCGCGGAGCTCGGCGGTCTCAGCGTCGGGCGGATCGTCGATGCGCTGCAGGCGGAAATCGAGCGCCTGCCCGGCAAGCCCCTGCTGGTCGGCCATTCCTTCGGCGGGCTGTTCACCCAGATGCTGCTGGACCGGGGCGTGGGCCGGGCCGGGATCGCGGTCAATCCGGCCCCGATCGGCGGGGTGGTTCACGGCTGGCTGACCCTGACGGCGGCCCTGCCGGTGATCCTGCGCTGGAACGGCTGGAACCGGCCCTATGCCTTCACGCGAAAGCGCTGGGCCGACCGCTTCGCCAACGCCGCCCCGCCGGAGATCCAGAACGCGGCGTTCGACAGCTATGTCATCCCGACCTCGGGCCGGGTCTTTTATCAGGCCGCCTTCTGGGCCGGGACGGGGATCGATCCCCGCCGCCGGATCCAGCCCCTGCTGATCACCTCGGGGGACAAGGACCGGCTGGTGACGCCTTATCTGTCGCGCGCCGCATGGCGCATCCAGAAGCGATCGCCCGCGAGGACCGACTTTCTCAACTTCCCCGGTCGCTCCCATCTGCTGCTGGCCGAGCCGGGTTGGGAAGAGGTCACGCGCCAACTGATCGACTGGGCCGAGGCCAACGCCTGAGCCTTACGGATGGGCCGCGGTCCAGGCATTGACCCGGGTCAGGGTGTTTTCGCGCAAGGCCCCGTAGAACAGGCCGTAGTCGTTCAGGTGATAGCTGCCGAAGGCGCGGGCCAGTGGGTCGCTGTATTCGGCCGGAGAGTCCTTGGGGATGTCGACCTCCAGCATCCCGTCATGACAGCGGGCGCCGGTCAGGTGGGGCGACAGCGGCGGCATCGTTGTGGCCAACGTCGGGAAAGGGGTGCGGGGCAGGGGCATGCTGCCGGGATTGCCCTCGGGTCCGACCGCTTCGGGACCGTGGCCCTGAACCCGCCAGGTCAGGGGATTGACGCAGACGGCCGGCGCCTGGTCCGCGTTCTTCCACGCCCCGCGCCACCAGTAGGTCTTGTTACGGATGATGATCCGGGCCGTCAGGCTGTCAGGCTTGCTGGAGTTCCAGGTCAGGACGCAGCCGGTCTGGTCGGCTGCATCGCACAGCGGCAGACCCAGCTCGGGAAAGGCGTCGGGCACATAGCCGCCGATCAGGTAGGCGGCGACCAGCCGCCCCTGCAGCGGCGAGCCCAACACCTGTTCCTGCAGCAGGCGGATGGCGTGAACCACACCCTGGCTGTGGGCCGCGATGATGAAGGGGCGTCCGGCGTTGCGATGGGCGATGAAGTCGCGGAAGGCGGCGGCGACGTCGGCATAGGCCAGATCGACCGCAGCGGTGTCGCCGAGCCCGCGCAGCGACGCCTGCCGATAACGGGGCGCATAGACGCGGCAGCAGCCGTTGAAGACGCTGGTCTGGCCCATCAGCACCGCCCGGTTCAACGGCGCGGCCATGTCGGAGGCATCCCATGCCGCGTTCCAGGTCTCGCTGCCTTTTACGGTGGTCGGATGGATGAAGAAGACGTCGGCGGGCGCCGAGGCCTCATCGATCACGGTCAGTCCTGCCGGCGCGGACCGCTCCAGACCGTTCCGGCCGGGCAGGGCCAGCCAGGCCTCCGGTTTCGCATAGTCAGGCGCGGGCGGGGCGAGGGCGAGATCAAACGCTTTCGACGGCCCGCCGCCGCACCCGGCGAGGACGGTCGCGGCGGCGATCGCGGCGACCGCGAGGGCTCGCCGCGTCGCCCGGCTCACGCCGCCGCTCCCGACGTCCGGTCGTTCCAGCAGCGCACGGCGATGTCGGAGACCGTCAGGTCGCTGACGCCCGTCACTGTGATCGTCCGCCGCTCCCCCGCGGCCATGTCGAAATAGCTGTCGCTGAACCTCAGATCGGCCCGGTCCGAGACCAGATGAACGAAGGCCAGCCAGGTCTCCGCCGACAGCTCCACGGCCAGCTCACGCGACCCGACCTGCCGTACCTCGACCTCCGGCCTCGCGCCCTGCGCCAGAGGCAGGCTCTTGATCGGGGCGAAGAGATCTCGGTTCGACGGGAACAGGTCGTCCGGCGAGCTTACCGTCAGGACGAGATCGTTCGCCGCCGCCACCTCGCCGCGCCAGACCAAGGCACCGGCGTTGGGCGCGACGTTGAAGTCCGCCTCAACCCGCCACTCGGGCCGACCGTCCAGATGCGACAGGGCGATCTCCGCCTTGCCCGAGACGGGCTCCAGCCGGTCATTCGTGATCCACAGTTCGGCGACCCCGTCCTCGATCCGGAACGAGGCCATGACCGGGGCGAAGGCGCGGCGCACCGCGAACCAGCTCGCTTTCTGCACCCCGTCATAGTCGACCAGGCTCCAGCTGACGCAGGGCCAGCAGTCGTTGAACTGCCAGATCAGGGCGCCCGAGCAATGCGGCGTGCGGCGGCGGAAATGCTCGATGCCGAACTTCAGCCCTTCGGCCTGGGTCCGCTGGGTGAAGTCGATATAGTCCTCGATCGTCGCGGCCGGGCCGGTGACGGTCGAGATCATGGCGTCGGCCTTGCGCGCCTCGTCCTTGATCCGGGCCAGGAAGCCGGGGCTGTCGGGCGTTAGATCGACAGGGTCCATCCACCGCTTCAGGGTCGCCATGGCCGGTGCGGCCTGGATGCCGAACTCGCTGACGAACCGGGACCGGTCCTCGGCGTAGCGGGTGTAGGCGATGCCTTCCGGGCTGACCTCATAGGCGCCGATCATGGTGTCGTCGGGGATCGGCGGCAGGCCGTGCCAGACGGTCCAGTTGTGCACGTCGCCGGCCCGCATGGTGTTGGGATTGGATCCGCCCCACGGGCTGCCCGGACGATAGAGGGCTTTCGGATCGAGCCGTCCCAGCACCTCGGGGATCAACTCGTCATAGAGGGCGAGCCCGGACAGCCGCACGGGATCGCCGCCCTTGTCGGTGTTGATCCGGTTCATCGCCTGGCTCTCGTTGTTGCCGCACCAGACGGCGAGGCAGGCGTGGTGACGCAGGCGGCGCACCTGTTCCTCGACCTCGATCTTCACCGAGGCCGCGAACTCGCCGTCCTCCGGATAGTGGGCGCAGGCGAACATGAAGTCCTGCCAGACCAGCAGTCCCTTGCGGTCGCACAGATCGTAGAAGGCGTCGGGCTCATAGACGCCCCCGCCCCAGACCCGGATCATGTTCATGTTGGCCCCGACGGCGTCGTTCAGGAGCCGGTCGTAGGGTTCTGAGGCCAGGTCGCCGACGAAGGAGCTGGCCGGAACCCAGCAGGCGCCTTTCACGAAGATCGGGCGCCCGTTCAGCACGAAGCGGAAGAAGGTTGCGCCCGGCTCGTCCGGGTCCGGAGACTCGTCGAGTTCGATGGTGCGGACGCCCACGGACCGCGCGACCTCGTCCACCAGCCGGTCGCCGTCGAACAGGCGGACGGTCAGGCCATAGAGGGGTTGTTCGCCGAGATCGGCCGTCCACCACAGGCGGGGCTTGTCGATACTCAGAGCGCCAGAGGCGTCGCCGGGCTGGCAGGCGCGGTTGAAGACGACGGCGCCGTCGGGATCGGTCAAAATGACCTCGACCACCAGGGCGGCGTCATGGGGCGTGTCGACTGTGATCTGGACACGCGCCGTTTCGGCGGAGACCGACAGGGTGTCGAAGCGGACCTCGCCCAGCCTCGCGCGGGCGCGGGTCTCGACGCGGGCCGCCTGCCAGACGCCGACGGTCGGCAGGTCGGGGCCCCAGTCCCAGCCCCAGCCGAACTGGGCCTTGCGGATCTGGTTGCGCTTCGACCGGCTGACCCTGTCGGTGAAGGCGGTCCAGACGGGCAGGGGGCGGTCGACGACCGCGAGCGCCGGCGAATCGAAGCGGACGGCGACCGTGTGGGTCTCGCCCGGCTTGATGCGCGCCCCGATGTCGAAGGCGTAGCGGCGGAACATATTGTCCGTCCGCCCCAGCAGCTGGCCGTCCAGATAGACGGAGGCGAAGGTGTCGAGGCCGTCGAAGACAAGCTCGGTCACTGCATCCGGCTCAGGTGTCGGAGCGACGAAGGTCGTCCTTTGCCACCACTCCCGATCCCGCACCCAGGCGGCTTCGTCCTCGTTGCGGCCCTTGAAAGGATGGGCCAGACGGCCCGCCGCGATCAGGGCCAGATAGGCGTCGCCGGGCGCCGGGACCGGCATCCAGTTCCCGCCGCCGTCGGTCGCCCCGTGACCGGGCTCGAAGTCGAGCATCTCCCAGCGGTCGAGCGGCGTCACCGACGCGGCGCTCACCGGCTCGCCTCCACCTCTTGAATGAACCGGTCGACCTCGGCATTGGCCCGCTCGCCCGCGCCGACGAAATAGTTGTGGCCGATGTCCTGGAAGGTGACGAGCCGGGCGTCGGGCAGCATTTCCGACAGTTTCTTGCCCGCCTCATAGGGCACGAGCAGATCCTGGGTGCCGTGCAGGACCAGGGCCGGGACCTTCACCGCCGCCACTTCTTCCGGGGTGATGGAATAGTCGATGATGGCGTGGCTCTGGGCGATGACGCCGCCCATGTTGAACGGGTCCTTGTCCAGCATGACCTTGTCGCGGGCGATGGCGTCATCGGGCGCCGCGTCGCCGTAGCCGCCCTTGTATTTGGCGGGTTTGGCGAAGACCTTGAGCAGGGGCAGGGCGCGATAGATCAGGCTGATCAGCCACTTGGGACGCGGCGGGATTTCCGGCGTCTTGGCCATGGTGCAGCCCAGGATCAGGGACCGGCAGCGCTCCGGATAGCGGGCGCCGAACTCCAGGGCGATGCCGCCGCCCATGGAAACGCCATAGACGTGGGCGCTCTCGATCCCGGCGGCGTCGAGCACCTTCAGGGCGTCAGCGGCCATCTCGGAAACGGAGGTCTTGCGGCGCGTCCCGCTCTGGCCCGTGCCCTCATTGTCGAACGAGATCAGGCGGTACTTGCCGCCGAACGCCTCATAGACCGGGTACCACATGGCCGACGAATACCGGTGGCCCATGATCAGCAGGATTGGCGCGCCGTCGCCGCGCTCTTCCCAATGCAGCTTGATGCCGCCGTTCGAAATGAAGGGCATTGAACTTCCTTCTCTGACGCCTGACAGCGTGTACGTTTCCAACGGCGTTCTGACGACGCCTGATGCCATGCATCCCATCGAAAACCTGTCGCGTCAATCTTCACTCGCGATTGAATGAAAGTGATCCGTCCTGGTTTTGGCCGACGGCAGCCCCGCTTTGCGAGTCGGTTGAGGCAATCAGCCCATCCACTGGCTGACGGGCACGGCGGTCTCTTCCAGCGGTTGGGAGATGACATTGACCAGGCTGGGGCCGTCGTGGGCCACGGCCGCGCGGATCACGCGCTCGACCTCCGCCGGATCCTCGACCGTCCAGGCCTTCAGCCCGTAGGCCTCGGCGATGCGGGCATGGTCGGTGCGGTTGAAATCGACCGAAAAGTAGCGCGCGCCATAGCCTGACTTCTGGCTCGCCTTGATCCAGCCGTAGGCGGCGTTGGAGAAGACGATCAGGGTCACCGGGATCCGCTTGCGCACGATCGTCTCCAGCTCACCGACCGCGAAGCCGAAACTGCCGTCGCCCATGGCCGCGACGATCTTCGAGCCCGGACTGGCGTACCAGGCCCCGATGGCCGCGGCCATGGAGAAGCCCAGGGCGCCGTGGGCCCGGTTGGTGATGAACCGCCGTCCCGTCTGGTTGAACTGGAAATGGCCCGAGAAATAGGGGCAAGGGGTCCCGGGGTCCGCCACCACGATCGCGTCGGCGGGCAGGGCGGCCTGCAAGGCAGCCAGCACCCGCTCGGGCCGGATCGGCATCTCGTTCGAGGCGGCCAGCCGCTCGAAGGCGGCGCGCTTGCGGGCCTTCACAGCCTTGAGCTGTCCGCGAACCTCGACGTCGCGCGACCGGCTCGCCAGACCGCCTTCGATCCGCGCCAGCAGGGCCGACAGGCACAGCCGCGCGTCCCCGACCAGCCCGGCCTCGCAGGCGTAGTTGGCGCCGACCACCATCGGATCGACGTCGATGTGAACGATGCGCACCCCCTTCGCCGGCGCGGCGCCGTGTTCGGTGGTGGTCGAGCCCGCGCGGCAGCCGATGAAGACGACCAGATCGGCGCCCTGGACGACTTCCCGCGTCTCGGGCGTGCCGCCGTTGGCCCCGACGACCCCCACGGCCAGGGGGTGATCGTCCGGGATGGCGCCGTGCCCGCTGACCGTCGAGGCGACCGGGGCGTCCAGCGCCTCGGCCAGGGCGATCAGCTCCGCCGTCGCTCCGGACAGGATGACCCCGCCGCCGCAGATGAAGACCGGCCGCCTGGCGCTCAGGATCACCCCGGCGGCGTCCTCGACCAGCAGCGGATCGGGTCCGGTGCGGAAGGCGGGGAAGCGGGAATGCTGGGCCTGGGCCCAGACGCGGTCGGGGTCCAGCGCCTGTTTCTGCAGGTCGTAGGGCAGGCCGATGTGGGTCGCGCCTGGCCGGCCAGTGGTCATGGCGCGGAAGGCCTTCCTGAACAGGTCGGGGATCTGGTCGACGTGGTCGGCGACGGCGTTCCACTTGGTCAGGGGCGCGAACAGCAGGTTCTGGTCCAGCTCGGTCAGGGGATAGCGGCCCCGCGCCGTCACCGGCACGTCCGAGGTGATCGCCAGCAGGGCGACCGAACTCTCGTTCGCCTCCACCACGCCGGGCAGGATATAGGTCGCACCGCCGCCGCTCGGCCCCTCGCAGACGCCCGGCTTGCCGGTGATCCGGGCATAGGCGTCGGCCATATAGGCGGCATGGCGTTCGTCGCGAGTCAGCACATGTTCGATGCCGTGATCCAGCCGCGCCAGGGCGTCGTAGAAGGGCAGGCTGGTGTCGCCGCACAGGCCAAAGATGTGTTTCACATCATGGGCCTGGAGCATCCGAACGGCTGCCTCGGCCCCTGTCATGCCCGTCATTTCCGCCTCCCGATGATCGCCGGCGGTTCGATCCGCGAGCTGAATTCCCTCGTCGGAATAGCGGTTTAGGGGCGGAAGCGGGGCGGCGATTCCCGTTATCAATCGGCGTGAGCACAGATTGAATAGTCCAAATCCGGCGGACTGATCCCTACCATCCCCTCATAAGCTGGAGACACCAGCAGCACATGGGGAGGAAACAGATGCGGACCCGCATTCTGAAATTCGCGCTACTGGCCACGTCCTGCATCGCGGGATCGGCGTTGATCACCACTGCGGCTTTGGCCCAGACCGCCAGCCCGACGCCGGCCGAGCAGGACGCCGCCACCGTCGAGGACATCGTCGTCACCGCCCAGAAGCGGGAGCAGAACGTCCAGGACGTTCCGGTCGCCATCACCGCCCTGGGCGCCGAACAGCTCGCCGCCACCGGGGCGACCGGCACGGCGGACCTGAAGGCGCTTGTGCCCTCCCTGAACGTGACCACGGGCGTCGGCGGCTTCGGCCTGCCGCGCATCCGCGGCGTCGGCGCCTCGGGTCAGGGTCCGGGCATCGAGAACCCCGTCGCCGTCATGGTCGACGACGTCTATTACGGCGCCGCCTTCGGCGTGCTGCAGTCCCTGTTCGACACCCAGCAGGTCGCGGTGCTCAAGGGGCCGCAAGGCACCCTGTTCGGCCGCAACGCCACCGGCGGGGTGATCCAGATCAGCACCCGGGGTCCGCAGTTCACACCGCACGGCTCGTTCCAGCTGGGCTACGGCAACTACAGCACCAGCAACGTCGGGGCCTTCTATACCGCCCCGCTCAGCGACCAGGTCGCCTTCAGCGTTTCGGGCCAGTACGAGAACCGGGCCGAGGGCTTCGGCGTCAACCGCTTCACCGGCAATGACGTGATGGACGCCGAAAGCTATTCGGTTCGCGCCAAGCTGCTGTGGAACCTGTCGGACGACACCTCCCTGCTGCTCTCGGTCGACGCCAACGGCCGCGACGCCTCGGACCCGACCTTCCGCAACTTCGGCCTGAACGCCCTGGGCCAGGACGTGACCCAGCAGATCATCACCGCGGGCGGCGATCCGGACTACGACATCTACAGCGACGTCGATCCGGTCCTGCGCGCGCGCCAGTCGGGCGCCAGCGCCATCCTGACGCACGACTTCGGCGGCGTGGCCTTCAAGAGCGTGACCGCCTATCGCGAGAGCGACCTGCGCACCTTCTTCGACCCGGACGGCACCACCCAGCCCCGGCTGCGCATCGACAACTCCAACTTCGACAAGCAGTTCACCCAGGAAATCAACTTCCTGTCCGACGGCGACGGTCCGTTCAGCTGGGTGGTCGGCGCCTTCTACATGTCGGACTCGGCCGGTCAGGCCCCCGGCCGGACCACGGGGACCAACACCTTCGGCGGCAACGGCTACAGCGACACCATCACCGAAGTGACCCTGTCGTCCTATTCGGCTTTCGCCGAGGGGACCTACGCCATCAACGACACGACCAACTTCGTCGCCGGCATTCGCTACACCTCGGACGACCGGGAGTTCACGGCCCACACCGACACCTACAACGGCGCCACCAACGTCTTCACCACCGGCGCCATCCAGTCGGCCAGCCGCAACTTCTCCAAGCCGACCTGGCGCCTGTCGCTGGACCACCGCTTCTCGGACCAGCTGATGGCCTATGTCAGCTACAACCGCGGCTTCCGCAGCGGGACCTATGTGCCGCAGGCGACGCCGATCATCGTTCTGGAGCCGGAGCTGATCGACGCCTATGAGGTCGGGCTGAAGACGGACCTGTTCGACCGTCGCGTCCGCGCCAACATCGCGGCCTTCTATTACGACCAGACCAACGTCCAGGTTCAGCAGGTCATCGCCGGCGTCAACAGCGTCTACAACGCCCAGGGCGCCGAGGTGAAAGGCATCGACGCCGACATCACCTGGCAGGTGACCGACAACCTGCGTCTGTTCGGCGGCATCGGCTATACCGACGCCCACTACACCGAGTTCACCAACGCCATCATCTCGGTTCCTTACCCTCTGCCGGCCGGCTTCGTCATTCCGGCGGGCCAGACCTGCCGCGGCACCTTCGGCAGCCCCTATGCCCAGCTCGGCGGCAACTGCCTGCTGATCGGCGACGCCTCGGGCAATAAGCTGCAGAACACGCCCCGGCTGACCGCCAGCCTCGGCGGCAACCTCGACATCCCGACCAGCGTCGGGACGTTCACCACGGCCGGCAACGTCTATTACAACGACGGCTTCGTCGCGACGGCGGATGAGCGGGTCAAACAGGGCAGCTACACCACCGTGGACGCTTCGGTGACCTGGCGGCCGGACAACAGCGGCCTCTATGTCCGCGCCTGGGGCAAGAACCTCGGCGACGCCTACTACCGCGCCCAACTGGGTGCGACCAACTCGGGCGACAACGGCACCCCGGGCACGCCGCGCACCTTCGGCCTGACCGTCGGATACGACTTCTAGACGCCCTTTCCTTCGGGTGGATACGACCTGGACCGGCGCCTGACACGGGCGCCGGTCCTTTCTTTTGGGTCCAGACCTTCGCGCAATGAAAAGCCGGCCGTCCGTTTCCGGGCGGCCGGCTTGATCGTTTCAGCGCCGTCTCAGTGAATGGCGTTCAGCACCGCGTTGGGCAGGTAAAGCGGCATGGAGTCCTCCCACTTGCTGTCGGTCAGCATCCGCTTGCGGCCGCCGTCGGCGTCCATGATGTAGATCTGGCCGTACTGCTGGAAGGTCTGCTCGTACAGGGCCGCCTCGTCGCGGAAGCCGTGCTGCGAGCCGCTCCACAGGATGCGGCCGTCGTGGTTCCAGACCGCGTGGCCGTCGCCCGACGGATGATCGGTGCAGCGGTGCAGACCCGTGCCGTCCGGCCGGATCGTATAGATGTCGAAGCTGCCGTCCTCCTGGCGCCGCGTGAAGACGATGCTTTTGCCGTCCGGCGACCAGTCGGGAAGGTTGTCCGGGCTGCTGGTCAGAACGCGCACCTGACGCGTCTCCAGGTTCAGGATCCGCAGACCCTTTTCGGTGGCGCTGTAGACGCGGAAGACCAGCTCCTTGCCGTCGGCGGAATAGCTCGGGAAGCCCGAATGGGTCTCACCGTCGGTCAGCTGTTCGGCGCCGGTGCCGTCGCGGCGCACGCGCCACAGGGCGGCCGAGGCGCGGGTCCGTTCCTGGAACCAGCCGCCGAGCCCGAAGGCGATCCATTCCCCGTCCGGCGACCAGGCCGGCTGGAACGCGCCCGACAGGCCGATGCGCACCTGGGTCTCGTCAAGGCCGCGTCCCGAGCTCTCGAAGACCTTGCGCTTCTCCTCGCCGTTCGGCCGCATGACCATGATCGAGGAGTTGCCCGTCTGCTTGTCCGTATAAACGATCCAGCCGTCGTTCGAGAGGCGCGGGAAGACGTCGATGTGGCGATAGTCCCAGTCGCGGTCCCAACTCATCAGCGGCTTGTTGATCGGCCGCACGGGGCGGAAGGCGACCTTCTCATAGATCACCGACCTGCCGTCCGGCGTCCAGGCGGGCGAGCGCACGAAGGCCGATTTGAAGCCAGGCCGGTCGGAGGTGTAGGCGATCCCCTCATTGGGTCCGTATTTGATCAGATAGCCGATCTCGTCGGCGTTCACATACTGGGGCTGCAGCCGCAGCTCCGTCCCGGTCGTGTGCTCGGTGCGGTCGCCCGAGGCGACGTCGACGGAGACGATCTGCGAGAAGGCGCGGCCGATGTAGTTGGGGCGTCGCGCGCCCCAGGTGGCCTCGACCGTCATCTCGTGGAAGACGATGCGCTTGCCGTCCGGCGACCAGTTGGGCGAGCCCTGGCAGAAGCCGGACTTGCCGCAGATCTTTTTGAACCCCGTCCCGTCCGGCTTGATCGCATAGATGGCCAGTTCCTGGGTGTGCTCCCAACCGTGGCCCTCGTCGTGGCCGGTCCAGCGGGTGTCGCGGTCGCTGGAGAAGGCGATCCACTGGCCGTCGGGCGACCAGGAGGGGCGGAAGTAGCAGTCGGGCGAGGCGTGGTCGTCGCCGCGCACCTGACGCGTCCCGGTCAACTGGCGCGTGCGGCGGGTGCGCATGTCCATGACCCAGATGTTGGCCCGGTAGCCGTTGCGGGTCGAGACGAAGGCCAGCTTCGTTCCGTCCGGCGACAGCACGCCCGCGTCATCGACCGAGGTCGAGGTCACCAGAGGCGTGATCCCGGTCCCGTCCAGACGGGCGCTGAAGATGTCGGACTTGCCATCCGCATTGCGCTCGGAGGTGAAGACGACCGTGTCGCCAGCCTTCGAGACCTGGGCGTTGTAGTCGAAGGCCGGGGTCGACAGCAGCTTGCGCTCGTTCGATCCGTCCAGATCGGCGATGTAGAGCTCTGACACCGAAGGCGCGATGCGGTTCATCATCATCACCCCCTTCTTGCCGGGGCCGGCGATGACGGGTCCGGCGACCACGGCCTCGGCCAGCAGGGCGGCGGCCGGGACGGTGGTCAGGAAGGTCCTGCGGTCCATTTCGATACTCCCAATCTCCGGTGCGCGTCTTCGAGGACGGCTTCCGGCGGTCCGAACGGGACCGGTTTCATATGGTCACGAAGTTAGCCAGGGCGGGAATCGGCAGGGCCATTGATTGCGGTTCCCGGCGCATTGAATCGGCGCTCCCGTCAGGCTTCCGTCTCCGCCTCCAGCGTCGAGCGGATCAGGCGGATAAAGTCATTGTGGATGCGGGTCGGCAGCCAGTTGTTGCGCATCGTCACCCCTACCGCCGGACGCGCCGCGATCGGGCCATAGGGCAGGGCGACCAGGGCGTGGCGCTCGTGCTTCAGCTCATATTGGGTCATCAGAGTCAGGCGATCGCTGTCGGCGATCAGCTGGCGGATGATCGGCAGGGTCGAGGTCTCGATCGGCGCCCGGGGCAGGCTGTGTCCCTGGAACAGGGCGTCGAAGCACAGCCGCCGGCTGGCCCCCTCCAGTCCCGCGATCCAGTCGTAGGAGGCCAGATCATCGAGGGTCACGTCGGCGCGGCGGGCCAGCGGGTGGTCCTTGCGCGCCACGACCTGGAACTGGGTGTGGGCGAAGATCTCATTGGTCAGGTCGACGCTGGTGGTCTCCTGAATGATGCCGACCACCAGATCCACGTCGCCGAAGCGCAGGCGGCGCATCATTTCGGTCGCGCCTTCCGTCAGGATCCGGATCCCGGCGTCGGGATGCCGGCGCGTGAACTCGTCCAGCACCGAGGCCAGCAGCATGGAGCCGCCATAGGGCAGGGTGCCCAGCACCATCTGGCTGGCCTGCGCCCCGCGCGCCTCCTCGATCTCCTGCAGGCCCCATTCGATCTCCTGCGTCGCCAGCTTCAGCTTGCGGCCCAGATCGACGCCATCGGGCGTGACCATCACCCCGGTCGAGGTGCGGTGGAAGACGGCGGTCCCGAGGTTGCCCTCCAGATGCCGCACGGCCCTCTGCAGCGAGGCCTGGGTCAGCTCCAGATCGTCGGCCGCCTTGGCCAGCGACCCGCTCTCGATCACCGCGATCAGGCTACGCACCTGCGACCGCGACAGCCGGTTGGCGACGGTCGAGGCCGCCGCGGCATTGCCGACGCCGAGATCCTGAAGCGCCGCCTCCATCTGGGCGAACATCCGCTGCACCCGGACGTGGAAGATCTTCCCCGCCTCGGTCAGATAGCTGCCGCTGGCCTTGCGTTCCAGCAGGGTGTCGCCGACTTCCTGCTCCAGCTTGCCCAGGGCCTGGGTCACCGCGGGCTGGGAGAGATTGCACTCCTCCGAGCCCCGCCGGACGCTGGCGAGACGGCCTACGCTTTCGAAAAGTCTGCACTGGCGGAAACTGATTTCCGCCGCCCGGGCCTTTAAAACGGCGCTCATTATGCGGTTCTCCCGATCGCTGGCCTAGCAGGGTCCGGGCCCATTTCCAAATGCCGCCTTCGGGCTGAAACCGGTGTTGTATAAGGATCGGCGGCGCGCCCCCGCGTGTCGGTCCCTTCCTGACACGACAGGAAATGTATCACCCCCGGCGCGATCCTGTGCTGCGGCCGTCGCATCCGGGGCCTAGAGACCCCACCTAGGCGGACTGCGCCGCGACGGCGCGCGAATCGAACGGGATGATGACGATGTTGAAGGGCGAACTGCTGATCGGCGGCGAGGCGCGGCGCGGAGCCGGGGCCGAGTTCAAGGCCTTCGATCCGACGCTGGGAACCGAGATCACCCCGGCCTTCGCGAGCGCCAATCTCGACGACGTCCGCATCGCCTGCAGTCTGGCCGCCGCCGCCTTCGACGAATACCGCGCGACCTCCCTCGACGAACGGGCTGGCTTCCTCGAATCCATCGCCGAACATCTGGAACGCGACGCCGACGAACTCCTCGCCCGCGCCGGCGCCGAGACCGGCCTGCCGCCCGCGCGTCTCAAGGGCGAGTTGGGCCGCACCACCGGCCAGTTGCGCCTGTTCGCCCGCGTCGTCCGCGAAGGCGCCTACCTCGACGTCCGCATCGACCACGCCCTGACGGACCGGACCCCGCCGCGCTCCGACATCCGCCTGATCCATCAGCCTCTGGGGCCGGTGGTGGTCTTCGGGGCCAGCAACTTCCCGCTCGCCTTCTCCGTCGCGGGCGGGGATACGGCCTCCGCCCTGGCCGCCGGTTGCCCGGTGATCGTCAAGGCCCACCCGGCCCATCCAGGCACCTCCGAGATCGCCGGTCGCGCCGTCGCCCGCGCCGTCGCCGACTGCGGCCTGCCCGCCGGGACCTTCGCCCTGCTGTTTGACAAGGGGATCGAGATCGGCGCGGCCCTGACCGCCGATCCGCGCGTCGCCGCCGTCGGCTTCACCGGTTCGCGCCGGGGCGGCGAGGCCCTGATGGAGATCGCCCGCAAGCGCCCGCGTCCCATTCCCGTCTATGCCGAGATGAGCTCGATCAATCCGGTCGTGCTGCTGCCCGGCGCCCTGGCCGAACGCGGCGAGGCCATCGGCAAGGCCTTCGCCGGCGCGCTGAGCCTCGGCTCGGGCCAGTTCTGCACCAACCCCGGTCTGATCCTGGCCATCGGCGAGGCGGAGGGCTTCATCGCCGGCGCCCGGGCCGCGATCTCGGAAATCGCCCCGACGACTATGCTGACCCCCGGCATCCACGCCGCCTACCGCGCCGGGGTCTCGGCCCTGTCCGGGCACGAGCGCGTGTCCTGCGCGGTCCAGGGCGCCGAAGGGGAGGGGCTGCAGGGCCAGGTTCATCTGTTCACCGCCAGCTCCGCCGACCTGCGCGCCGATCCGCGTCTGGTGGAGGAGGTCTTCGGCGCCTCGGGCCTGCTGGTCCGCTGCGAGGACGCCGACGATCTGGCCGCCCTGCTGGACGATCTGGAAGGCCAGCTGACCGCCTCGGTCCATGCCGCGCCGTCCGACTATCCGCTGGCGCGGACCCTGATGCCGCGCCTCGAAAAACTGGCCGGTCGGATCCTGTTCAACGGCTTCGGCACGGGGGTCGAGGTCTGCGACGCCATGGTCCACGGCGGCCCGTATCCTGCGACGGGGGACGGCCGCTCGACCTCGGTCGGCTCGTTGGCCATTGCCCGCTTCCTGCGCCCCGTCAGCTATCAGGACGTGCCCGCCGAACTGCTGCCGACCGCCCTGCGCGAGGACAATCCCGAAGGCGTCGCCCGCCGCATCGACGGGGTCCAGACGGGGGTTATCCGATAGGATTTGGTTCGCGGCAGGCAGGTTTCGGGTCGGGTCGATTGACCGGGAGGGGTCGGAGAAGGCTCAGCTTCTCAAAAGGATAAATCAGGGGAGGCCCATCATGTCCGACAGAGTGAAGCTGAAGATCGCCGTCGCGGAACATCCGCACACCTCGGCCATCCGCAGCGGGGCCATCCCCATCGAAGGCGTCGACGCGGAGATCATCACGGTCAAGCCGCAGATCGGCGCCTTCCGCCGCATGGTGCGCGACGTGGAGTTCGACGTCTGCGAGATCGCGCCGACGACCTACATCATCGCCCGGGCCTATGGCGCGCCCTTCGTCGGCCTGCCGATCTTCGTGGTCCGCCGCTTTCACCACGGCGGCCTGCTGGTCCGTCCGGATGCGGGCATCAAGACGCCCAAGGATCTGGAGGGCAAGAAGGTCGGGGTGCGCGCCTATTCGGTGACCACCGGCGTCTGGCTGCGTCAGGCCCTGATGGACGACTGCGGTCTGGATCCGTCCAGGGTCACCTGGGTCGTCGATGACGAGGAACACGTCACCCAGCTGAAACTGCCCGCCAACGTCATCCATGCGCCGGAAGGCCGGTCGCTGGCCGACATGATGGCCGACGGCGAGCTGGTCGCGGGCGTCGAGGGCGCCGCCGGCATCGGCCGCACCGGCAATCCGACCGGCGGCTGGCAGGAGGTCGAGGCCGACTATCCGGACCTGCTGCCCAATGCCGCCGAGCTGGAGGCCGACTATTTCCGCCGCACCGGCGTCTATCCGATGCACGGCACCATTGTGGTCAAGGACTCGGTCCTGGCCGAACATCCCTGGGTCGCCCGGTCGCTCTACAAGGCCTTCAAACAGGCCAAGGACGAATGGCTGGAGCGCGTGAAGGCCGAGGGCCCGCAGAACGCTACGGACGAGAAGTACGTCAAGCTCATGGACATCGTCGGTCCCGACCCTCTGCCGTACGGCATCGAGGAAAACCGGGCGACCATCGAGGCCCTTGAACGCACTGCCTTCGAACAGGGGCTGACGCCGCGCCGCATGACCATGGACGAACTGTTCGTCGATCCGACCAAGGCCTGAGGACAAGACCATGATCATCGATTGCCACGGCCACTTCACGACCGTCCCCAAGTCGTTCCGCGAATGGCGCCAGCGCCAGGTCGACGCCGCCAACGACCCGGTCAACTCGCCGCCCGTCTCCGAGGCTCACGTCACCGACGACGAGATCCGCGAGGGCGTCGGCAACGGCCAGCTCAAGCTCCAGCAGGAGCGCGGTTCGGACCTGACCCTGTTCTCGCCCATCGCCGGCCTGATGAGCCACCATCTGGGCAATGAGCGCACCAGTCTGGAGTGGGCCGAGGTGTCCAACGACCTCGTGCGCCGCGTCGCCGACATGTATCCCGACAATTTCGTCCCGGTCTGCCAGCTGCCCCAGTCGCCGGGCGCCCCGCCGAAAAACTCCATCCCCGAACTGCGCCGTTGCGTCGAGGAAATGGGCTTCGTCGGCGCCAATGTGAACCCGGACCCGACCGGCGGCTACTGGACCGGCAAGCCGATGACGGATCCTGAGTGGTATCCGCTGTACGAGGCCCTGTGCGACCTCGACGTCCCGGCCATGGTCCACGTCGCGGCCTCCTGCAATCCGAACTTCCACGGCACGGGCGCCCACTACCTGAACGCGGACACCTCGGTCTTCATGCAGATCCTGCAGTCGGACCTGTTCAGGGACTTCCCGACCCTGCGTCTGGTCATTCCGCACGGCGGTGGGGCGGTGCCCTATCATTGGGGTCGCTATCGCGGCATGTCGCTCGAGATGGCCAACCGCCCGCTGGAAGGCCTGCTGGACAACATCTTCTTCGACAGCTGCGTCTACCACCACCCGGGCGTCGATCTGCTGACCAAGGTGATCCCGTCGAAGAACGTCCTGTTCGGCTCGGAAATGATCGGCGCCGTGCGCGGCAAGGACCCGAACACCGGGCACTATTTCGACGACACCAAACGCTATGTCGACGCCTGCGTCAGCCTGACGGATGAAGATCGCTTCAACATCTACGAAGGCAATGCACGCCGCGTCTATCCGCGCCTCGACGCCCAGCTGAAGGCGAAAGGTCTCTAGACTTTCGCGCCCCGAACTTATGTCCCGGGGCCGAAGTTCGAATACCCAAATCTCCCCGCGGGGCCAAAATCAAAGGCAACGAAAACAAGGTCCCCGGGGAGGATCAGGCCACCATGTCGCGCTTCATCGACATCCATCCGCACGTCATCTCGGATGATGAAACCCGCTATCCGCCGGCGCCCCTGTTCGGCAAGCGTTCGGACTGGTCGCAGGAACGGCCATGTGTGGTCGAGACCCTGATCGCGGCCATGGACGAGGCCGGCGTCGCCCAGGCGGCGGTGGTCCATTCCTCGACCACCTATGGCTTCGACAACAGCTATGTGGTCGATTCCTGCAACCGCTATCCCGACCGTCTGATCGCCGTCGGCTCGGTCGACGTGCGGGCTCCCGATGCGGTCGCAACCATCCGGGCCTGGACCGACAGGGGCCTCGCCGGCCTGCGCATCTTCACCGGCGGCTCGACCAAGGACTTCGATCCGACCGAGCTGGAGGACGAGCGCGCCTATCCGGCCTGGGAGCTTCTGGGCGAACTGGGTCTGACCATGTGCATCCAGACCGGCCCTGTCGGTCTGCCGCAGGTCCGGTCGCTGGCCGAGCGCTTCCCCAATGTGCCGATCATCCTCGACCACCTCGGCCGCCCCGACGTCACCGACGGCCCGCCCTATGCGAAGGCGCAGTCGCTGTTCGATCTGGCCGACGTTCTGTCCATCTATCTGAAGCTGACCCCGCGCATCATGGGCGACAGCGTCTCGGGCGCCGCGACCCCGGACACCTTCTTCCCGAAACTGGTCGAGATCTTCGGCGCAAACCGCATGGCCTGGGGTTCGAACTTCCCGACCTCGCCCGGCACGCTGACGGAAATCAAGGCGACGGCCGTGGAACGGCTGGCGTCCCTGTCATCGGACGATCAGGATTGGATCTTCAACAAGACCGCCCGGGCGCTTTACCGCGCACTGGACGCAAAAGAAGAAAATGCCTTGGGAGGCGAGAGTGACCGAATCCAGTCCGCCGGACGCTAAGTCCGGCCCCGCACCCGCGTCGTCGGTACGTGCGTCGCCCGGCGCTGCGTCGAACACCGCACGGTGGTTCCTGCTGGGCCTTCTGGCCGTGGGGGCCCTGATCGCCTTTGTCGACCGGACCAGCATCTCCTCGGCTCTGGCCGTGCCGTCCTTCAAGGACCACTTCCACCTGACCGACATCGACCGCGGCTGGGTCAACTCGGCCTTCTTCTGGTCCTATGCGGTGATGCAGGTCCCGATGGGCTGGGTCGTCGACCGCTACGGGGTCAAGGTCCCGTATACGATCTGCTTCGTTCTCTGGTGCATCGCCTCGGCCGCCACCGGGCTGATCAGCGTCCTCTACGCCCTGATCATCATGCGGCTGATCGTCGGCGCCGCCGAAGCCGTCGTGGTGCCCGCCAGCTACCGCTGGATCCGCAACAATTTCCATGAGGGGCAGAGCGGTACGGCCGTCGGCCTCTATATGCTGGGCACCAAGGCCGGCCCGGCCATCGGGGCGCCCGTCGCCGCCTGGCTGATCGTCGCCTACGACTGGCGCGTGATGTTCTTCATCACCGGCGCGGTCGGTCTGGTCTGGCTGATCCCGTGGTTGCTGTTCATCAGGAACGACCTGCCGAAGAAGGCCGACATGGCCGAGGTGCGCAAGAAAGCCTCGCTCGTGCCCTTCCGAAACATCATGGCCAGCCCCTTGGTCTGGGGCACGCTGGTGGTCAATTTCTGCTATAATTACTTCACCTTCTACTGCATGACCTGGATGCCGGCCTATCTGGTCGAGAAGCGCGGCCTGTCGCTGGAGAAGATGGGCCTCTATTCCTTCTTCAGCTTCGCCGGCATCGCCCTGGTGGCCCTTGCCGCAGGCTGGGCGGCGGACCGGTTGATCGCGCGGGGCGGCAACGCCGTCTTCGTCCGCAAGGCCTTCGTCATCGCCGGCTTTGTCGGGGCCTGCACGGTTCTCCTCGGCGCCTGGACGGAGTCGCTGCAATGGGCCCTGTTCTGGAACGTGGCGTCGCTGTCGTTCCTCGGTCTCGCCACCGCCAACAACCTCGCCCTCTGCCGCCTGACCCTGATCCCGGCCCCCGCCGTCGGCATGGTCACGGGCGTTCAGCAGGTGGCGGTCAGCCTCGCTGGCATCGTGGCGCCCATCCTGTCCGGATGGCTGCTGCACGCCAGCGGCGGCTACGAGGCGCCGATGTTCGTCATCTTCGTCTTCCTCGTGATCGGGGCGGTGACGACCCTGTTCGTCCTGCGACGCGAATGGGCGCCGAAGATCCCCGACGAGGCGCTCGCCGCCCCTCAGTAAGGGCGGCGAAGGAGCGCGAAACTATCGCTCCCGTCGTCAAATCGATTGGCCGGGCGTCGGGTACGCCCCTACGCCCGGCCAGAGTTTCAGGAGGCCATCATGGCTCAGATCGTATTCGGCATGGCGGTGCCCCACAGCGGCATGCTGGGTCAGGCCCCCGAGGACTGGCTGACCAACGGCGAGCGCGACCGCAACAACCCCGAGCTCTGGTTCCGGAACCGCACCTGGACCTATCCGGAGCTTGAGGCGCATCGCGGCGCCGCCTTCGAACCCTTCCTGACGATCGAGGAGCGCACCGAGCGCGCCCGCCGCTGCAGGGTCGCCCTCGATGAGATGGCCGAGGCCTACAAGCGCGCGAAGGTCGATGTCTGCATCGTGCTGGGAAAGGACCAGAAGGAGATCTGGCCCGACCAGTCGCCCTCGATCACCATCTACACCGGCGAGGACGTCCACAACGGCCCGCCCCAGCGCCCGGTCTACGCCCCCGACCACCACGTCGTGCACAAGGCCTACCCGGAGCTGGCGACCTATCTGATCAAGGCCTTCCAGAAGGAGGGCTTCGACCTCAACGACCTCCAGGCCTGGCCCGAGAACGTCTGGATGGAGAAGCAGCGCGGGCGCAAGGCCGACTATCCGGTCGTCCCTCACGCCTACAGCTTCGTCTATCACCAGATCATGGGCGACGAACCGCCCCCGCATGTGCCGGTGCTGTTCAACCTCTTCTATCCGCCGACCCAGCCGTCGATGGCGCGCTGCATCGAGTTCGGCCGCGTCCTGCGCGAGGCCGTCGCGGCCTGGCCCGAGGACGTGCGCGTCGCCGTCATCGCCTCGGGCGGCCTGTCTCACTTCGTCAATGACGAGGAGTTCGACCGCGACGTCATGGGCAAGCTGGCGGCCTACGACTACGAGGGCCTCGCTGCGATCCCGGACGGCTACTACCAGTCCGGCACCTCCGAGGTGAAGATCTACTCCATCGTCATGATGGCGCTGCAACCGACCGGCGCGGCCATGACCCTGGTCGATTACGTCCCCTGCTGGCGCACCGCCGCCGGCACCGGCGAGGGCATGGGGTTCATGTACTGGAACCCCGAAGAATCGCTCGCAGCTGCCTGAATTCCAGAGAGAAACCACACCATGAGCAGCACCCGTTTGAACGGCGTCATCCGCGCCTGGGAGGCCGGCAAGGTCGCCTATTCCTGCTTCGCCAAGGCGGACAAACAGTCGGCCATCGACCTGTCGGAAGCGCCCTACGACGCCCTGATGTTCGAGATGGAGCACAATCCGTGGGACATGGCGGCGCTGCAGGACTCGCTGCAATACCTGCTCAACCGCAAGCAGATCGCCACGTCCGGCACGCTCGCTCCTGCCGTCACCCCACTGGTCCGCATCCCGGCCAATGGCGTCGAGATGAACCAGGCCTATGCCAAACAGGCTCTGGACCGCGGCGTCTACGGCATCGTCTGGCCGCACATCAACAATGTGGCCCAGGCCTATAACGCCGTCGCTTCGTGCCGCTACGGCCGGCCGAAGAACGCCCCCCTCTATGAGCCACGCGGCGTGCGTGGCGATGCGCCGACCACGGCGGCGCGCTACTGGGGCCTGTCGACGGCGGAATACTACGAACGGGCCGACGTCTGGCCTCTGGCCCCGCACGGCGAACTGCTGGTCGGTCTGATGATCGAGAGCGTCGCGGGCATCGAGAACCTCGACGAGATCCTCAAGGAAGTGCCCGGCATCGGCTTCTGCCTGATCGGGGAGGGCGACCTCTCCCAGGAGATGGGCTTCCCGCGCCAGTACGATCATCCCGATGTTCGCGACGCCATGAAGAAGGTCGCCGACACCTGCGTCCGCCACGGCGTTCAGGTCGGCAATCCCCACACCAACGCCAAGAACCACGACCGGCTGGTCGAGGAGGGCTACCGCTATCTGATGGTGGCGCCGCAGAAGTCCTACGGTGTCGTCGGCCAGGCGCGCGAAGGCGCGAGCTACTGATGAACGGCGCCGAAACCCTCGTCGAGACCCTTGCCGATCAGGGGGTGGAGGTCTGCTTCGCCAATCCCGGCACCTCGGAAATGCATTTCCTGGCCGCGCTGGAGAACCCGCGCATCCGTAGCGTCCTGTGCCTGTTCGAGGGCGTGGCGACGGGCGCGGCCGACGGTTGGACGCGGATGATGGATCGCCCCGCCTCGACCCTGCTCCACCTCGGGCCGGGCCTCGCCAACGGTCTGGCCAATATCCACAACGCCAAGCGCGCCGGCGTCGGCATGGTCAATGTGATCGGCGAACATTCGACCCGCCACCTCAAGTACGACGCCCCCCTGACCTCGGACATCCAGGGTCTGGCCCGGCCGCTGTGCCACTGGATCCGGACCACGGACGGCTCCCACGGCATCGCCGCCGACACCGCCGCAGCGGTGGCCAGGGCCAACGAAGGCCTGATCTCGGCACTGATCCTGCCGGGCGACGCCTCCTGGGGCGAGGCGGGCGAGCTCAAGCGCCTGCCCAGGGCCACGACGGTCCGTCCGGCCCCCGACGCCGCCCGCGTTGACCATGTCGCCAGGGTGCTCAAGTCGGGCGAACCGACCCTGATCATCCTCGCCGGCCGGTCCATGCGCGGCCTGCCGCTGGACCTTGCGGGCCGGATCGCGGCGACGACCAACTGCCGCATCGCCACCCAGTTCTTCAGCGTCCGCATCGAGCGCGGCGCGGGCCGCACGCCGCTGGAACGCATCCCCTATGCGGTGGATCAGGCCATCGCTTTCCTGAGCGGCTTCAAACACATCATCACGGTCGAGACGGGTGAGCCGATCGCCTTCTTCGCCTATCCGGACAAGCCCAGCCTGCTCAAGCCCGCCGACTGCCAGCTGCATTCGCTGGTCGAGAAGGGCGAGGACAGCGCCGTCGGTCTGGAAATGCTGGCCGAGGCCCTCGGCGCCCTGAAGACCCTGCCGGTGCTTCAGGCCCGCATCGAGGAACCGCTGCCGCAAGGCGCGCTCAACCCGACCAGCATCGCCAGGGCGCTCAGCTATGCGATGCCCGAGAACTGCATCCTGGTCGACGAAAGCCTGACCACGGGCCGCGAGTCGATGGGGCTGACCGCCGGCGCCCGGCCGCACGACACCATCCAGAACATGGGCGGCTCCATCGGCTACGGCACGCCGGTAGCCACGGGCGCATCCATGGCCTGCCCCGACCGCCGGACCTTCTGCATGGTCGGCGACGGCAGTGCGATGTACACGATCCAGTCGCTGTGGACCCAGGCGCGCGAAGGCCTGCCGGTCACGACGATCATCTTCGCCAACAACACCTATGCGATCCTGAAGGCCGAATACGCCAACATGGGCGCGGGCGGCGAGGGCAAGGCGGCGCCCGGTCCGCGCGCCCTCTCGATGATCGACATCGACAATCCGACCATCGACTGGGTCGCCATGGCCAAGAGCATGGGTGTGCCCGCCGTCAGCGTGGAAACGGCCGAGGATTTCACACAGGCCATGATCAACTCCACCCGCGAAGCCGGGCCGGTGCTGATCGAGGTCAAGCTCTGAGGGGGACGACGACATGAGCGACGTGCTGACGCTGCGCACCAATCTGGCCGACTATCCGCAGACCCTGGCGATCAAGGACGGTCGCGTGACCTCCGACATCGTCACCCTGGACTGCATCGGCCCGGATCAGGCCCACAACGGCTTCAAGGACATGCTGCGCAAGGGCGCCTACGATGCGGGTGAACTCGCGATCGTCACCTACCTCCAGGCCAAATGCTACGGGAAGCCGTTCGTGGCCTTGCCGGCGCCGATCTCGGGCCGGTTCCAGCACCACTGCGCTGGCTTCAACAAGGAGCTGGGCTGGCTCGACCCCAAGGACATCGAGGGCAAGCAGGTCGGCGTGCGCACCTATGCCCAGACCACCGGACTGTGGGTGCGCGGCATCCTGCAGCACGAGTGCGGCGTCGATCTGGACAAGGTGACCTGGATGACGGTCGGCGACGGCCACCTTGAGGAATACGCCGATCCGGCCAATTGCGTCCGCCTTCCCAAGGGTTCGGATATCGGCCAGATGATGCTGGACGGCGAGCTCGCCGCCACCCTGCAGGGGGTCGATCTGCCCAAGGATCCGCGCGTGCAACGGCTGGTGCCCGATCCGTTCGAAGCGGCCAGGCGCTGGTACGCGCGCGAACAGGTTGTGCCGATCAACCACCTGTTCGTCGTCCACGAGGACATCTCGAAGACCCGCCCCGACGTGGTCCGTGAGCTCTATCGCATGATCTCCGAGAGCCGCGCCCTCACCGAGGGCGGCCTGCCCGATCCCTTCCCGCCGATGGGGCTGGAGGCCAATCGCAAGGGGCTGCAACTCGCCATCGACTGGGCCTTCGAACAGAAGATCATCCCGCGCAAGCTCAGCGTGGACGAGCTGTTCGACGACACCACCGCGGCGCTGGGGTGACGGCCGGGGCCGTCCTCTCGCAGCCGATGGCCCCCAACTCTCCTCTGGGGTTCCGGCAGTTTCGTGAGCTGTGGACGGCCAATGCCGCCTCCAATCTCGGCAGCCAGATCCAGGTCGTCGGCGCCGCCTGGCTGATGGCCAGCCTGACCCATTCGCCCCAGATCATCGCCCTGGTCCAGACGGCGATCAGCCTGCCGACGGTGCTCTTCATCCTCGCGGGCGGGGCGCTCGCCGACAACTACGATCGCCGCACCATCATGCTGACGTCCCAGATCTGCATGCTGGCGACGGCGGTGCTGCTGGCCGGGTTGACGCTGGCGCATCTGATCGCGCCCTGGTCGCTGCTGGCCCTGACCTTCGTCATCTCCATGTTCGGCTCGCTGAACAATCCGTGCTGGCAGGCCTCGGTGCGCGACATCCTGCCCCGCGACATGATCAGCCGGGCGGTGGCGCTCAACAGTATGAGCATCAACCTGGCCCGCACCGTCGGTCCGGCCCTGGGCGGGGCCCTCGTCGTCGCGGCGGGGGTGGCGGTGGCCTTCATCGCCAATGCGGTCAGCTTCGTCGCCTTCATCGTCGCCCTGATCCGCTGGACCCCGATCCGCCATCCGCGCACCGCCCCGCGCGAGAAGATCCTGCCCGCCATGGCCGCAGGCGTCCGCTACGCCGTCCACGCCCCAAACGTCAGAAACGCCGTGGTGCGCGGCGGGCTTTCAGGCCTGTCGGCCAGCGCCGTCTTCGCCCTCCTGCCCGTCGTGGCGCGTCAGCAGATGCACGGCAACGCCATGCTCTACGGCCTGCTGCTCGCGGCCTTCGGAGGCGGGGCCATCGTCAGCGCCTGGATCGGCGGGCGGCTGCGCGCCCGTCTGGCCCCGGACCAGATCGTGCTTGTCGCCGTCGTCTGTCTGGCGAGCGGCTTGGCCATCCTCGGCCTCGCGCCGCATCCGGTCGTCGCCGGCTTGGGCGCGGCGCTCTGCGGCTCCGGCTGGGTGCTGGCCCATTCGACCTACAACACCACGGTCCAGCTCTCGGCTCCCGCCTGGGTCACGGCCCGGTCACTGGCCCTGTATCAAACCGCGACCTTCGCCGGCATGGCGGCCGGCAGCGGCCTGTTCGGCTGGGTCGCCGAGCATTTCGGCGTCTCCATGGCCCTGATCTCGGCGGGCGGTGCACAGGCCGTCGCCGGCGTGATCGGGGTCTTCCTGCCTCTGCCGCGCTTCGAGGATCTCCGCGTCGAGCCGCTGGGCCGCTGGAAGATTCCGTCGACCGAAATCGACGTCGACGCCGACGACGGTCCCGTCCAGATCCAGCTTGAATACCGCCCGGACCCCGAACGGATCGCCGACTTCCTCGCCGCCATGGCCGTGCGCCAGCGCATCCGCAGCCGCGACGGCGCCCGCGACTGGATGCTGTGGCAGGACCTCGGCGACGCGACCCGCTGGATCGAGAGCTACCGCGTCGCCACCTGGGCCGACTATCTGCGCCACAACCAGCGCCGCACCGTCGCCGACCGCGACAACTCCGACGGTCTTCGACGGCTGAACGCCGGGGGCGCGGGTCCGGTCATCACCCGCTGGGTCGGACGCCGCCGCGCTTCTGGTCCGGCCCTGACCCGACCCGCCGAACAGGGAGACCTCCTGCCATGATCCAACGCCGCACCCTGATCGCCGCCGCCGTCGCAGCGACCGTTCCCGCGCCTGTGCTCGCAGGCCCGCTCCGCAGCGACCTCATCTACATCGGCATGCAGGGCGATACCGTCCACGCCGCCCGCTTCGATCCCCACAGCGGCGAACTGACCGCGATCGGCCCGGTCGCTGAGGGCTTGCGTCCGACCTGGGCGGTGCGCCACCCCCGCCTGCCGGTCGTCTGGTTCACGGATGAGGCGGGCAATGACGGCGCCAGCCAGGGCGGGGTGGTGGCCTTCCGCGTCGACCCGGCGTCCGGCGCCCTGACCCGCCTCGGCGATGTGCGGGCGGGGGGAGGGGGCACGACCCATCTGGCCTTCGACCGCCGGTCCTCAACCCTGATCACCGCCAACTACGGCGGCGCCTCCTCGGCCAGCATCCCGGTCGGCGCTGACGGCGTCCCCGGCGCTCCGACCTCGATCCTGCACATGACCGGCTCGGGCCCGCACCGGCGTCAGGCCGCCCCCCATCCGCACGGCGCCTGGATCGATCCCGCAGGCCGCTTCGCCCTCATGGCCGACCTCGGCGCCGACCGCGTCTGGATCCTGCCGTTCGACAGCGCGGCGCAGAAATACGCCGTCGCCGACCCCGCAGCCCATGCGCCATACGTCTCGCCCCCCGGCAGCGGCCCGCGCCACCTCGCCGCCCATCCCGACGGCCGGACCCTCTATCTGATCTGCGAGTTGACCGCCGAGATCCACACCCTCGGCTGGGACGCCCGCGCCGGGGTCCTGACCCACCGCCAGACCGTCTCGCTGAACAGCCCGGGCTTCACCGGCGCCGGCAGCGGGGCCGAGATCGCCGTCAGCCGCGACGGCCGCTTCGTCTATGCCTCGAACCGGGGCGAGAACAGCCTGGTGGTCTTCGCCGTCGATAGGCGAACCAGGGCCCTGACGCAGATCCAGTCCCTGCCGTCCGGCGGCGACAAGCCCTGGCATTTCGCGATCCATCCGAACGGCCGCTGGCTGCTGGTCGCCAACCGCGACGCCAATGCGATCCGCGTCTTCGCCGTCGATCCCCGCTCGGGCCGCCTCACCGACACGGGCCGCTCGCTCAGCTCCCCGACCCCGGTGCACGTTCACATCTTCTGAGCCGTCCGCACGCTTGCGGACACGAAACCAATGTTCACGCGCTCGAATTGAATAGACCCGTTCGATTTCACCCTTGGCATAGTCGAGTCCAAGGAGCGGCAAAAGCCGCCGAGGAAACGCACGGGGGAACATCAAGTCTTTGATGGCGATCACCTGTGCCTGACAGGAAGGCCATCAGGTGAAGACCCAGTCCAGAATTCTCGCTCTGCTTGCCGGCGTCGGCCTTACCGCCCTCGGTAGCGCCGCCTTCGCCCAGACGGCTCCCGCACCTCAGAGCCCCGTCCCGGCCGATGACGCCGCCGACGTCGGCGATGTCGTGGTCACCGGGTCGCGAGTCATCAAGAACGGCGACGCCAGCCCGTCGCCCGTCACCGTGGTCTCGACCGAGGAGGCGCTGCGCGTCCAGCCCGGCACCCTGGCCGACGCCCTCGCCATCCTGCCCGTCTTCGCCGGCAACCGCGGCTCGGGCTCGAACCCGACCTCGACCGGCAGCGTCGGCGCCGGCAATGCGGGCGCCAACTCCCTGAACCTGCGTAACGTCGGGGCCAACCGGACCCTCGTGTTGCTCGACGGGCTGCGCGTGCCGCCAACCCTGCTGAACGGCGTCGTCGACGTCGACGTCATCCCCCAGGCCCTGGTCCAGCGCGTCGATACGGTCACAGGCGGCGTCTCGGCCGTCTATGGATCGGACGCCATCAGCGGCGTGGTGAACTACATCATCGACAAGAATTTCAACGGCCTTCGCGCCACGGTCAGCACCGGCATTTCGGGCCAGAGCGACGCGGCCAAGCAGAACGTCTCTATCGCCGGCGGCGCGCGCCTGCTGGATGGCCGCGCCCATGTCGAGGGCAGCTATGAGTACCGCGACGACGAGGGCATTCCCTACCGCTCCGACCGGGACTTCATGAACCTGTGGGGCGTCGCGGGCGCGGGGACCACCGCCAACCCCTATGTCCTCTACAGCGACGTGCGTCAGGCGACCTTCCCGTTCGGCGGCCTGATCACCAGCGGCGCCCTGACCGGCCAGACCTTCGCCACCGACGGCGTCCTGCGCCCCATCGTGCATGGGACCGCGACCGGATCGGCCGCGCTCGAGGTCGGCGGCGACGGCGGCTATTACGACTCGTCGCTGCTGGCGGCGCTGGAGTCGCAGCAGGTCTTCGGTCGCTTCGACTACGACATCACCGACCACATCCACGCCTACGCCCAGGTCAGCGGCAACCTGAAGACCAACTCGAACTCGTCCGACTACGTGCGTCTGACGAACGTCACGATGAGCTCCAGCAACCCCTTCCTCGCCCAGACCTACCGCACCCAGCTGGCCACCGCGCTCCAGCCGACCTTCCGGCTCAGCGAACTGCTGCGCGCGCCCCGGCTCGAGGCCGTCAGCGATTCCGATCAGTGGATCTATATGGGCGGACTGAACGGCGATTTCGGCGGCGGCTACAAGTGGAGTTTCGACCTGGTCCACGGGACCACGGACATGGACACGACGCTGAACAACAACGTCAACAACCAGCGCCTCGCGGCGGCGCTGGACGCAGTTCAGAACGGCTCGACCATCTCCTGTTCGGTCACGGTCACCAATCCGACCCTGGCCAACGGCTGCGTGCCGCTGAACGTCTTCGGACCCACGGCCGCCAGCGCCGAGGCCCTGGCCTGGGTGCTGCAATCGACCCACTATTCGGCCCAGACCGTGATGGACTCGGCCTCGGCCCACATC
>Ga0247739_10000109_pt1 | contig 28079 bp, 24 predicted proteins | sample UWRJL058202B2_FD_180943 | JGI IMG/M metagenome (GOLD analysis project Ga0247739, IMG submission 180943) | Plant litter microbial communities from Arlington Agricultural Research Station in Wisconsin, United States - UWRJ-L058-202B-2 | ecosystem: Environmental > Terrestrial > Plant litter >...
TACCCTCTGTAATGCCTTCCTAAAACACCATTTTCATATAGCATTTTTTCGTTACTTTTGCACCCCCGAATAATTAAAACCCTCGGGATAATAAAATGGCAGACGAAATTGTTAACCAAAACGCAGATGCACAGGAGAGTGCCCCGGTGGCCGAAACAGCCGCTGAGGGAACTACTGCGACACCAAATCCACCTGTGGAAGAAACTACGCCTACCCCGGCTGTAGAAGAACCAACTCCAGTTGTTCCGGCAACTGAAGCAACCGCGGCCATCGCACCAGAAGAAACCGTTGCAAACATCCCTGCAGCAGAAGCCGAGCCAGTGAAAGCTGAGCCTGAAGTTCCTGAAGTAGTAGCTGCGCACGACGATTTTGATTGGAGCGTGGACAAACGCAACGTAATTGCTTACACCGATGAGGAGCGTAACAAGTACGACAAAGTGTACGACGACACCTTTAAGAGTGTAGCCGACAATGAAATGGTAATGGGCCTAGTAGTAGGTGTAACCAAAACCGACGTAGTTGTAAACATTGGTTTCAAAAGTGATGGCTTGATCGGTTTGAACGAATTCCGCGATCTTCCAAACCTGAAAACAGGTGATGAAGTAGAAGTAATGGTTGTAGAAAAAGAAGACCGATTGGGTAACCTGCATTTGAGCCGCAAACAAGCCCGCACTACCCGTGCATGGGAGCGCATCGTGGATGCACACAAAACTGGCGTTATCGTTACAGGTACCGTTACCAGCAAAACCAAAGGCGGCTTGATCGTCGATGTGTTTGGTATGGAAACGTTCTTGCCAGGTTCACAAATCGATGTGAAACCGGTTACCGATTACGACCAATTCGTAGGTAAAACAATGGAATTCAAGGTGGTTAAGGTGAACGAAACTATCAAGAATGCAGTTGTGAGCCACAAAGCATTGATCGAAAGCGATATCGAAGCACAACGTGCAGAGATCATGAGCAAATTGGAAAAAGGACAAGTATTGGAAGGTACCATCAAGAACATCACCGACTTTGGCGCCTTTATGGACCTTGGCGGTTTGGACGGCCTCCTTTACATCACCGATATTTCTTGGGGCCGCATAAGCCATCCAAGCGAAGTGTTGAAACTGGACCAACGCTTGAACGTGGTGGTTTTGGATTTCGACGACGACAAAAAACGTATCAGCCTTGGTTTGAAACAATTGACTCCTCACCCTTGGGATGTGTTGCCTGAAAACATCAAAGAAGGTGAAGTAGTGAAAGGTAAGGTTGTAAACATCGAAGATTACGGCGCTTTCTTGGAAATCTATCCTGGTGTAGAAGGTTTGGTACACGTGAGCGAAATCACTTGGGCCAACACCCCTATCAATGCGAAAGAGTTCTTCAAATTGAACGACGAATATGAAGCCAAAATCGTTACGTTGGACAAGGATACCCGCAAAATGAGCTTGAGCATCAAGCAAATGACACAGGATCCATGGAACACGATCGAAACCAAATTCCCAATGGAAAGCCGTCACCAAGGAACCGTTAAGAACATCACTCCTTACGGTGTGTTTGTGGAACTGGAACCAGGTATCGGTGGCATGATCCACATCAGCGATCTAAGCTGGTTGAAACGTTTGAACCATCCTAGCGAATACGTGAAGACGGGCGAAAAAATCGACGTGATCATCTTGAACATCGATAAGGACGGTCGCAAATTGCAACTTGGACACAAACAATTGGAAGAAGATCCTTGGAATGCCCTTGGAGATACTTTCCCGATCGGAAGTGTGCATGAAGCAACTGTAACCCGTCGTGACGATAAGGGTGCTACTGTTGGTTTACAATATGGCATCGAAGGATTTGTACCTAAACGTCACTTGATGAAAGAAGACGGTAAAGAAATCGCTGCAGAAGAAACAGCTGAGTTCGTGGTAATCGAATTCGATCGCAACGAAAAACGCATCGTTTTAAGCCATACCCGTCTTTGGGAGCAAGCTCAACAAGAAGTTGAACAAGCTGAACGCAAAGAAAAACAAGTAGAAGCTGAAAAAACGAAGAAAGCCGTGAAGACTATCCAAGCAAAAGTGGAAAAAGCAACCTTGGGAGACCTTGGCGCTTTGGCCGACTTGAAGAAGAAGTTGGAAGACGAAGGCAAATAAGCCCCATCGCTTTTACAGATATAAAAATGACCCACCAGCGCAAGTTGGTGGGTTATTTGTTTTGTGGTTATGCCGAATACAAATCATTACAAACCCATCATACTTTGCTGCAAAAAATTACACTAACCCCTAAGTCTGAAGGGCTTGAATGTGCATAGCCATGGGTGCAACCCATGGTTTTCATAACCGATTATTTTCTTTTGGGCGTGCCACCGCTGGCCTTAAAGTCTGCCTGTACAAAGTCTCTGTAGAGGGCGGCCATCGGTGTCGGGCTTTCCAGCAGTACTCCTCGTCACGGTGCCGGTAGTTTTCCATTTTGAACGTCTCTGCTGCACCGTGCCTGTGGGGTACTGACTTTCTATCCCTCACGCAACCAACACTGTGGCCGTGCTTCTTCAAGCCAGTTTTCTTTAAGCGTTAGCTGCATTGCCAACCACGCTACCCATTGAGCAAAATTCATTTCATTTTCAAAAACCCTTCCACATGATTTAACGTACTTCATCCAAACACTACCATATGAAGAAGTCCACCATTTACGGCATCGTTCTCGTTTTGTTCGCTGTTGCTATCGGGTTCATCGTTTTCAAATACAAGAAAGAAGAAAAGCAAAAAGCCGAAACATTTTACGACCTAAAGCCTCGCAGCGCTACATTAGCTATGGCAGGGGAGTGGACGACCACCCAAGGAGAAGCAAAAGAATATTTAACGGCCATAAAATCCAATCCAACCGACGTTAAGAGCCGCCTGAAACTAGCCGCGGTTTTCATTCAAGAAGCTCGGGTAACCGGTGATTATGTGTATTACGACATGGCCGCCATGCATTATGTAGATCAGGTACTTGCACAAGATTCCACCAACTTCGATGCACTGACATACAAAGCGCTGTTATACCTTTCGCAGCACCATTTTGCCGAAGGTTTGGCAACCGCTAAAAAAGCACAATTGATCAATCCATACAACGCTTTTATCTATGGCTTAATGGTAGATGGAAATGTGGAAATGGGAGACTATAAAGAAGCCATTTCTTACGCTGATAAGATGATGGCCTTGCGTCCCGATATCCGTTCGTACTCTCGTGTTTCTTATATCCGCGAAATTCATGGTGAATATCCGGGAGCCATTGAAGCTATGAAAATGGCCGTGGAGTCAAGTCCCCCGGGTGATGAGAATACGGAATGGGCCCGCGTTCAATTAGGACATTTATATGAATGGAGCGGCGACATGAAAAGTGCGGAGATGCATTACACCATCTCATTACAGCGCCGCCCTGATTACCCTTATGCTATGGCTGGTTTAGCTCGCATTGCCACGGCTAAAAAAGATTATCCAACAGCTATCAAATTGTATGAGAAAGCTGCCGCCTTGGTAACAGATTATAGTTTTAACGAAGAGTTAGTGGATCTCTACAAAGCGGTAGGCAACAATGCAATGGCCGAGGCTACCGCTCAAAAAGTAGTAGAAACCCTGAGCAAAGATGCACAAAAGGGAATGGATGACCAATCTATTGGCCACTATGCCGACCGTGAATTGGCCTATGCTTACCTAAAAGTGAATAACAACGATAAGGCGCTAGAACATGCGCTACTAGAATTCAATCGACGCCCCGAAAACATTGATGTAAACGAAACCGTGGCTTGGGCTTATTACAACAAAGGGGATTATGCAAAGGCCCTTCCATATATCAAAACAGCGTTGCGAACAAACAGCAAAAATCCGACACTACTCTGTCGTGCCGGCCTTATTTACAGCAAAAATGGGGACGTTGCCAATGGGAAAACCATCATTGCAGAAGCATTAAAAAACAATCCGAACATAGCCGCATCCTTACGTACGCAGGCACAGCAGGTTATGTAAACGAGAAAAATATTTACTGGCACACAAGCCGGTATAAAAAATCTGTAGCAAGCAGACGGCGTATCTTTTAACCTAAAACTTTAGAGCCATATTGGCGCCAGCATATCATATTTTTGGTATGCTGGTTTTTACTTAGTGCTTACACAAATCCTGTCTTAAAGTATATCTTATTTATGTCACCTTTATTGCCATCTGCCCCACAAAAAACAGTTTTAAAGGCAGTTGGCATTTGTTTGCTTGTCCTAACCTCCACAGCTGCATTTGCCCACACCATCAATTATCAATTAGAAAAAGCGCCAACCGGTGATGTGGTACTTTTTTATTTAAAATTGGGCATTACACATATTGTTCCAGAAGGATTTGATCATATTTTATTTGTGGTAGGATTGTGTTTATTGAGTACAAAAATAAAAACGATTTTATGGCAGGCTACGGCTTTTACAGTGGCACATTCCATTACGCTGGCCATGAGCATGAAAGGCCTGATTGTAACGCCGCCAGCCATTGTGGAACCAATCATTGCGCTATCCATTGTATTTGTTGCCGTAGAAAATATTTTGTTGACGGAACTCAAACCTTGGAGGATATTGGTGGTATTTGCTTTTGGCCTTATTCACGGAATGGGTTTTGCCAGCTCACTCAATGAAATCGGACTGCCAAGAAACAAATTTTTCACCTCTATTTTGTCTTTCAATCTTGGTGTAGAGATGGGCCAAGTAATTGTTATCCTAAGCGTTTTTGCACTTATTATTTTGCCGTTCGGCAAAAAGCCTTGGTATCGTAAGCGGGCTGTATATCCATTATCAGGAATTATTGCCCTTGTGGCTGCCTATTGGACTGTTCAGCGCTTGTTTTTTACCTGACAGTTTCATCCATTTTTACAGTAATCGATTTACTTATGAGGCTTGTTTGCAAAAATGTCAGTCATTTTGCAAATGGCATCGATTTTGGTAAGCAGGCTTTGTTGAGCAGTATGATGCATGCTCAATCATTATTGCTATAAATATTGAAAAACCATATTTTTCAAATCGTAAATCGAAAAATCAAAAATCTATATGTCAACAGGAAACATCCGGGTACAGACTGAGAACATTTTCCCGATCATCAAGAAATTCCTTTACAGCGACCACGAAATCTTTATTCGTGAATTGGTAAGTAACGCAGTAGATGCCACCCAAAAACTCAAGACCCTAGCAGGTATGGGCGAGTTTAAGGGCACTTTGGGCGAACCTAGGATTACCGTGAAATTGGATGCCAAGAACAAGACCATCACTATTGCCGACCAAGGTATTGGAATGACCTCTGAAGAAGTAGATAAATACCTGAACCAAGTAGCATTTAGTGGTGCCGAAGAGTTCCTACAAAAATATAAAGGTCAAAACGAAGCGAATATCATCGGCCATTTTGGCTTAGGTTTCTATTCGTCTTTCATGATCAGTGAAAAAGTGGAAGTAGTTACCAAAAGCTTTAAAGATGGCGCACAAGCCGTTCGTTGGGAGTGCGATGGTAGCCCAGCCTACACCTTGACCGATGCTGACAAAACCGACCGTGGTACTGATATCGTTTTGCATGTTGACAAGGACAGCGAAGAATTTTTGGACGCTTGGCGCATCAAAGGTATACTAGAGAAATTCTGTAAGTTCTTGCCTGTTCCTATTTTTTTTGAAGATGTGAATGAAGAGAAGAAAGCACCAAAAGAAACCAAAGAAGGCGATGAAGTTGAAGAAGTAGAAGAAATTAAACCAATCAACAATACTTCACCAGCTTGGACACGTAAGCCAGCTGACCTCACCAAAGAAGATTACGAAAACTTCTACAAGGAATTATATCCGATGAACGAAACGCCTTTGTTCTGGATACATCTAAATGTTGACTATCCGTTTAACCTTACCGGTGTGCTGTATTTCCCAAAAATCAAGCACAGCTACGAGATTCAAAAAGATAAAATCCAATTATACAGCAATCAAGTTTTTGTAACAGATGAAGTAAAGGACATCGTTCCTGAATTCATGATGATGTTGCAAGGCGTTATCGATAGCCCAGATATTCCGTTGAACGTGAGCCGTAGCTATTTGCAAGGTGATCCGAACGTGAAAAAAATCAACAGCTACATTACTAAAAAAGTGGCTGATAAATTGGATGAGATTTTCCGCAACGACCGTGCTTCTTTCGAAGAAAAATGGGAAAGTTTGGGCTTGTTCGTGAAATATGGTATGATGACCGACGACAAGTTTTATGACAAAGCCAAGTCTTTCTTGGTGATGCAAGATGTTGAGTCAGAAAAATATTTCACGATAGAAGAATACAAATTTGCTGTTGAAAATCTTCAAAAGAACAAGGATGGCAAAACGGTTATTGTTTATACAACGGATGCAGTACAGCAAGATGGCTACATTAAAGCAGCCAAGGCAAAAGGTTTTTATGTAGTGAAACTGAACGATTTGATTGATGCAAGCTGGATTGGGCAAATGGAACAAAAAATTGAAAATGTACAGTTTACCCGTGTGGATGCTGATATTGCCGAAAACTTGATCGATAAAAGCGAGCACAACGATAGCGTTTTAGCCAAAGAAGAAGCTGATAAGTTACAAGAGCTTTTCAAGGGCCAGGTAACGAACACTACCAGCAATATTGAAGTGAAGGGATTGAGTGTTGATACGGCACCTGTGGTAGCAACAAGGCCAGAATTCATGCGCCGCATGAAGGATATGGCCAACGTAGCAGGTGGCGGTGGTATGATGGGTTTCTATGCGCAAATGCCAGATGAAATCAATTTTACCATTAACGGTAACCACCCAATTCAACAACATATTTTGGCCGAAGCAGACAGTGCAAAGCAAGAAAAATTGGTGAAGAACCTCTTGGACTTGGCCATGCTTTCTCAAGGCATGCTGAAAGGAAATGATTTGACTTCTTTCATCAACCGAAGTGTAGAATTAATGGCTTAAAACAACTTACAATACTATCAAGAGAAACCTGCTGAATTTTCGGCAGGTTTTTTTATAAGTAAATGGTATGGAACGGGCACAGAAAAGTAAGGATTCACATCCACAAAAAGATTAATAGTTGAAAGGCTTGTTGTGCAGGATGAAGGTGGCTGCAGATGTGCGTGAAGGATCGGAAGCAGTACCCACAGCCAGCGTAAGGTTTTGCATTGCGAAGCTTGTGTGCCATGTCCGCCGGCGAGGAGTACTGCCGAGAGCCTGACACCGATGGCCGGCAATAAGAGAATATTTGGCATTTAGAAACTTAAGCCAGCGGTGGCACGCCCAAAAAAGGTTACTGTTTTTCGAGCACGCTTCCCTCTAAATAAGTCATTTTTTTAAAATAAAAAGTTTCAACATAACCTGCCTCTAAAAAAAGGTTTTTGCAAACAGGATTGGCGTATAAAATTTTGATGGGCCTATGTTTGATGGCCAAACTTTCTGTTAGCCGCAACAGCATGCTACGCATAACGAATTCGTCGAATGGATTGAACAAAAAAATTGTATTGACAGTAGTCGGGATGGCGTAGTCCGCAGCACTTTCGTACACTACTTGAATGTCGATTTCCTCTTCGTATTGACTTTTGACTTCGCTAGCAGTTTCCAGCGCTTCCTTGCAAAGCTGTGCGGAAAAATCAACCCCAATCATACGGGTAAAACCATAAGCTGCGGCCACTCCAAAAATGCGCCCTTTTCCGCATCCCATATCTAGTAGAACGCCTTCAATGTCTTCTAGATAGGTTTGTTCGAACAACTGCTCTGCGCTGTAATAGTTAATAGGCTGGTAAACACTTGCATGCAATAACTTATCAGACGGAATCTCACTTTTTAAATTATTGATGCCAACGGTTTTTAAGCCATACTTTTTTTCGCCTTTCATTTCGTGCCGAATCATAAACCAAGCCAGTGGCAGGTTCCAGTTCCATGCCAGATAAATAAAATATTTAAGGAATTGCATTCTTTAGCTTCGTTTGTCAAGGGTAAGTTTTCTTAAGCAATGGCATTGTCTACCATTCCAGAGTGCCTAAAGTCGATTACTTTCAACTGGATTTTCTTTTCGCCGTTCCATTCGTTTTCATCCAAAGTAAACACAACATCAATTGGTTGATTAGGCCGTAATAAATCAAATTTTTCCGCCATATTAAAGCCAATTCCGTCCAAGATTTTGTCGCCTTGTTTGAGATAGAATTTAATGTGTGCTTCTTTTAAAACACGGCTGTATCCTGTTTCCAAAAGGTTTCGGGCCACAAAAACCGGACGTAAGTTTTCAGGACCAAAAGGTTCCATTTGGCCGATAATATTATAGAAAGTTTGGTTGATGTCCTTGAAGGACAATTCGGCATCGATAGAAATTTCTGGCGTCAGCATTTCTTCTTTGATAGAACCCCTTACAACTTCCTCAAAACGGTGCTGGAAAGCTGTAACGTTTTCGGGTTTCATGGTAAGACCGGCGGCGTAAAAGTGGCCGCCATAGGTTTCCAACAGGTCTTTGCATTGGTGAATGGCCTCGTATACATTGAAGCCAATCACGCTGCGAGCAGAGCCAGAAACCTTGTCGCCGCTACCGGTCAGTATAATCGTGGGCCGATAATAACGATCAATCAGCCGGGAGGCCACAATGCCCACCACGCCTTTATGCCAATGGTTTTGGTACAACACCGTGGAGCGTTTGGTAAGCTGCGTAGAATCTTGCTCTATCAAAGCCAATGCCTCTTCGGTTATCGTGCTGTCGGCCTCTTTGCGATCAGTATTGTCCAAGTGCAGCAATTTGGCTAGCTCCATTGCCTGCACGTAATCCTTCTCGATAAACATTTGAACCGCTTTTTTCGCATCGTCCATCCTGCCGGCGGCATTTACCCGTGGGGCAATAATAAATACCAAGTTGGTTATATGAACAGTTTTGGTAATAGCTGCTAATTCCATTAAAGCACGGATGCCGGTAGAAGGATTGTCGTTGACCTTTTTAAGACCATAAAAAGCGATGATCCTGTTCTCGTCCGTCATAGGAACAATATCTGCAGCGATGGCAATGGCGGTAAGGTCGAGATATTCTTTCCAGCAATCGTGTGAAAGCCCCATCTTTTCGCACAAAGCCTGAATTAATTTGAGGCCAACGCCACACCCGCAGAGTTCTTTAAAAGGGTAGGTACAATCAACCTGTTTAGCATTTAGAATGGCTACCGCATCAGGCAGTATCTCATCGGGCATGTGGTGGTCGCATATTACAAAATCGATGCCCATTGTTTTGGCGTATGCTACTAGGGCGGTCGATTTTATGCCACAATCTAATGATACAATAAGGGTTACGCCATTGGCCTTCGCATGGTCCATGCCCATTTTACTAACACCATAACCTTCCCGATATCTGTGCGGGATATAATATTCAACATTTTCGTAATGGCTTTTTAGGAACTGATACATGATAGCTACCGAAGTGGTTCCATCCACATCATAATCCCCGTAAACCATGATGCGTTCATTTCGTTCAAACGCAGCAAGGATACGGGTTACGGCCTTGTCCATGTCCTTCATGAGCCACGGGCTGTGCATGGCATCTATCTGTGGCCTAAAATATGCTTTGGCTTTTTCATATGTATCGATGCCACGTTGTACCAGCATCTTGCACAACATTCTATTTATATGGAGAGATGCTTGAAGTTCGTCTACCTTCTTTTCATCGGCCTGCAATACGTTCCATCTTTTTTCCATGAAGTAAAGGTAGGGATTGGTGAATGGTGCGGGGTTTAATTTGATGTGTTTGAAAGGAATGGTTTTCAGTGAAATGCAATAGAAGCTAGCGAAATCTTTATAGTAAGCATTACATTTTATTAAAATACTAATATTTTCTATCGGTCGTGTATCTAACAAGTTTTTCCAGTTCATCCCGAATCTCATTGTTCGGGAAACTGTTCAATATTTCCAGGGCCTCGTCACGATACTGCTCCATCATTTCTGTAGCGTATTTTATACCTCCTGCATCTTCTACTTTTTTTATCAAAGCAGCCACTTTTACCTTGTCCTTGTTGTCGTTTTTAATGGTGTAGATCATGGAGCGCTTTTCGGAACTACTGACTTTATTTAGCGTGTAAATCAATGGCAAAGTGAGTTTTTTCTCTTTGATGTCGTTGCCGGTGGGTTTACCAATGTCATCTGTTCCATAATCAAAAAGGTCATCTTTTATTTGGAAAGCAATGCCTACTTTTTCGCCAAACAACCTTACTTTTTCTGTAATTTCTTCGTCGAAAGTAGTGCTCCAAGCGCCAGCAGCGCAGGCAGAAGCCAATAAGGATGCGGTTTTGTTTCGAATAATTTCGAAATAAATATCTTCTTTTAGGTTGAGCTTCCTTGCTTTTTCAATTTGCAGAAGCTCTCCTTCACTCATTTTTCTTACTGCATCGCTCAAGATTTTCAACGTTTTGTGGTCGTTGTTGTCCAGTGATAATAAAAGACCTTTGGAGAGGAGGTAATCGCCTACTAAAACGGCTATTTTATTTTTCCATAATGCATTAATAGAGAAGAAACCGCGGCGTTCCAAAGATTCGTCCACTACATCGTCGTGTACGAGGGTAGCAGTGTGCAATAATTCCACCAATGAAGCAGCCCGATAAGTTGCATCGCCTACTTCTCCGAACATTTTTGCACATAAAATTACAAACCTTGGCCGCAGTTGTTTGCCCTTTCTTCGGATGATATATTGCATTATTCTATCAAGCAAAGGAGCTTGACTTTTAACTGCTAATTTGAATTTTTCTTCAAATAATGCCAGTTCTTGGCCTATAATATCGGTTTTTTTTGCTGTTTTCATCAAAGTTTGGCAAAGTACAGTAGAAATTCCGTTACTTCATGCATCAATTGGAATCTCTGTGCTGTCTATGAAAAAAAACTTTCATCAAAATTAATACGCAAATCAAATTTGGATATTTAACTTACATTTCTATTTTTGCAAGTATATATCCCAAATAAAAATTCACTCAACCCCTCAAATTTGAATTATGGCAAGCAAAAAGTACATGTTATTAACCGCCCTGATGCTGGGTTCAGCATTCGGTGCTTGGGCACAACTGGGTGGAGTCCACAACTATTTGGATTCCAGTTACATCCCAGCAAGCCGCATGGCACAACAAAATGAATGGAAGAATAATTCCAAATCTCAAAATTTTCCTGCTCGTCCTCGTGATATGTGGCAAGTTGGTGTTACCGGTGGCCTTTTCATGGTAAATGGTGACTGTCCTTCTCTTCCAGGTTGGAATGTTGGTGTTCAAGTTCGTAAAGCACTTGGTTATGTTTTATCGCTGAGAGGGTCCATCACGTATGGTCAAACTAAAGGATTAGATTATCGCAAGAATCCAAACTTGGATAATAGCGCTGTATTGGATTTTTACCGTCCTACATGGAACGGTGGTACTAAACCAGCTGATGGATCACAATCTTGGTACATTGCTAACTACAAGATGACCGAAATCAATCCATCTTTGGATTTATTGGTTTCTTTGAACAACATCATGTTCCATAGCAAACAAAATAAATTGAATGTTTATGCATTGATTGGCTATAGCCCTACAGTTTACAAGACCGCTTTGGACTTAAAAAATGGTAGCACTATGTATAACTATCAAGCAACTTTGAATGGTATCAACCCAGGTTCTGCAGGTTTTTTCAACAGGTCTCGTAAAGACATTCGTAGCGACTTGAAAGATTTTTTTGATGGTGACTATGAAACCGACGCTAATGTAAAGGCCCGTTCACAAAATTTCAACAAAAGCGGTTTAGGTAAATACAATTTCCGTCACTCTGCTAATGTTGGTCTAGGTGTTGAATATCGTTTGAGCGCAAAGGTTTCTATTGGTGCTGAATTCAAATATTCTTTAACACAGGATGATTATCTAGATGGTTGGTCACGTGGTAGCGAAAACTACGGCGTATCTTCTTCTAACGGTGCTGTAGTTCACAATACATCTGTATTAACTCCTGATAAAGACCAAACAATCCATACTAACTTGAGCTTGAACTTTAACCTAGGTGATAGCAAAAAGAAAACTGCTCCATTGTGGTGGTTAAATCCTTTGGAATATGCATACAGCGAAATCAACAATCCTACGCACATGTTGATTCCGAAGCAAGTATTGCCTGACGGTGACGAAGATGGTGTAACTGATCAGTTTGATATCGAACCAAATACACCAGCTGGTTGCCCAGTTGATGCTAAAGGTAAGAGCCGCGATACAGACGGTGATGGTGTGCCTGATTGCCGTGATAAAGAACTTATCACTCCAACAACTTGCCAACCAGTTAATGCTGATGGTGTAGGTACATGCCCAGCTCCAGCTTGCTGCACTGAAATCCGTAAAGATTTGGAAGATGGTAAATACGGAACTAACGGTGGTGGTAAATGTGGAATCGGTGCTTTACCAAGTGTTCAGTTCTCTGGTAGCTCAGTAAAGATTTCCAGTGACGCTGCTGCTATCTTGGCTTCTGCTGCAACTAAAATCAAGGCTAGCCCTTCATGCAAAATTTGCATCGTTGGTTACGGTACTGCTGATAAAAGAGCACAACAATTAAGCTGGGATCGTGCAAATGCTGTTAAAACTTACTTAGTTGAAAAACTTGGTATCCCTGAAGATCGCCTTGGTTTCAAATATGGTGAAGAAGGTGACTCAGCAACAGTTGACATGATGGATTGCACAGGTGACGACACTCCTAATTCAGTGCCTGCTCCGCATCCACAATTGCAGAAGACTAAATAGTTTATTCTTTTTGCCCATAAACACACAAACCCTCCATTCGTGGAGGGTTTTCTTTTTTTAGGAAATCAGTAGGTAATTACAAGGTCCAAAGCCGAAAGCCGAAAGCTCAAAGCTCAAAGCCTAAAGCCTAAAGCGGAAAGCTGAAAGCCCAAAGCCGCGACCATAGACTTCAAACCCTAAACCCTAAACCCAAAATCATTTTACATTATTCTTAACTGCTATAATGTGCCATTAAAAGATGGATACGCTTATTTTGCACAAATAACCTATTTTTGCAATCCTTTATGAACAGACTTGTTTTCGTTTTATTGGCATTCCTTACGTTTTCATCTTGTTCCAAGTTTTCTAAAATTCAGAAGAGCTCGGATTATGATTACAAATTGAAAATGGCCGAACAGTATTTCGCAGAAAAAAACTATAGTAAAGCACAGATTCTTTTCGAAGACATCTTTCCTGCCATGAAGGGAACTGCAAGGTTCGAAGATTTGTATTATAAGTTTGCTTACTGTGCTTTTTATCAGCATGATTATTTGAATGCAGAGAATCTCTTTAAGGGTTTCGTGGAGTTGTTCCCGAACAGCACAAGGGCAGAAGAAGCAGATTATATGCGAGCATATAGTTATTATAAGCAATCACCGAAAGTGGATTTGGATCAAACCAATACCACGAGGGCCGTTGCTTTGATGCAAACATTCATTAGTACGCATCCAAACTCAAGTAGGATCAAAGAAGCTTCTGATATAATAGATGCTTGTAGGAAGAAGTTGGAATTGAAAGAATTTAAAGCTGCGGAATTGTATTTTACTTTATCACATTACAAGTCTGCCGCTACCGCATTTTCTACCTTATCAGAAAATTATCCCGACTCTGAAAAAGGGGATGAATACAAGATGATGGTCGTGAAAAGCTGGTATCAATACGCTATGAACAGCATTCCTGAGAAACAAAAGGAACGTTTTGAAAAGGTGCTGAACGAATGTTCAGATTTCGCAGATCGCTACCCTGAAAGTAAACAAGCCAGTGAGGTTGATCGCGTTAAAAAATTAACAAATAACAATATAAAAAATATCTCTTTATGAGCAAACTACGTAGGAATGTGTCGACAGCTAGTAATTTGGCCGAAACACGTAATGTGTTGGACATAAAAAATAGAACTGGTAATTTGTATGAATCCATTGCAATTATTGCGAAGAGAGCTAATCAGATCAATATTACGCTAAAGGAAGAATTACATAATAAATTGGAAGAATTCGCAAGCCATACCGATAGTTTAGAAGAGGTTCATGAAAACAAAGAACAAATCGAAATAAGCCGGGCCTATGAAAGGATGCCTAATCCTGCGCTGCTAGCTACCGCCGAATTCATGGACCATAAGGTTTATCATCGTAAGAATGATGCTGATTTATTTGGGTAATCCACATTTCCATCTTCATTTATTGTATACATTATTAGAACGACAGCATTTGCTGTCGTTTTTTGTACGTAGCAATCATTCGCTATCTTTCCTGATTATTATTGTGCCAAGCCTGTGAGGCTAATTGAAACTAAATGGAAGGTAAAAAAATCATATTAGGTATTACCGGTGGAATTGCTGCCTATAAAAGTATTCTGTTATTAAGGTTGCTTGTAAAAAAGGGAGCTGAAGTGAAGGTGGTCATGACTCCTGCGGCAAAAGACTTTGTTTCGCCCCTTGTGTTGTCAACACTTAGTAAACATGCAGTATTATACGATTTGAGCAGCGGTGACACATGGGCAAACCATGTAATGCTTGGACGTTGGGCCGATATCATGATAATTGCTCCGCTAACATGCAATACCTTGAGCAAGATGGCGAATGGCCTTTGTGATAATTTATTGATGGCAACTTATTTATCAGCGACTTGCCCTGTAGTGGCTGTACCTGCCATGGACGAGGATATGTGGCTTCACTCATCAACTAAAAAAAACTTACAACAAATTGCTTTGTACGGCAACTTGGTGATGGAAGTTGGAACTGGCGAGCTTGGTAGTGGACTTATTGGACCGGGAAGAATGGCGGAACCTGAAGAAATCGTGACGTTCTTGTCAACGCACTTTTTTGACGAGAAGCCATTAAAGGGAAAAAAAGCGATGGTAACGGCTGGTCCCACATACGAGCCTATCGATCCTGTACGTTTTATAGGAAACCATTCTAGCGGAAAAATGGGAATAGCAATAGCCAATGAGTTACAATTGCAAGGGGCGGAGGTAACGTTGATTCTGGGACCAACATCTTTACGAGCTGATGTGGGCATTAAAACGATCAATGTAAAAACGGCGCAAGAAATGCACGATGCTTCCATGCCAATTTTTGCTGATACAGATATTGCCGTAATGGCTGCCGCTGTAGCAGATTATAGACCTGCAACGGTTGCTGAAAGTAAGATCAAAAAGATAGGCCAGACGCTGGATTTGCAACTGGTGAAAAACCCGGATATTTTAAAGAGTTGTGGCGCTGTTAAGAGAGACAATCAATTGCTTGTAGGTTTTGCTTTGGAAACTAACAATGAAGAAAGTTTTGCGATGGAAAAGCTGGTCAATAAACGTGCAGATTTAATTATTCTCAATTCTTTAAGGGATGAAGGGGCTGGTTTTAAGAGCGACACCAACAAAACTTCTATTTTTGACAAAAATGGAGATATAAAAAGGTTTGAGTTATTGCCGAAAGATGAGGTTGCCGAGAACATAGTAGCGTATATAATCGAGAAATTATAACATAGGTTTCCTAAAAATAAAGAATGATATATCAATATGAGATACATTAATAAATGGTTCGTGATAGTGATAATTTGCATGGGCACTTGTGCTGTTTTACAGGCGCAGGAACTGAATGCAAAAGTGACAATCCTATCACAAAAAATAAGTACTGCAACCGATAAGAAAATTTTCCTCACTTTGCAAACGCAGTTGACGAATTTGCTGAACAACCGCAAATGGACGACGGACAATTATAAATCCAACGAACGCATTGAATGTAGCTTCCTTTTGAACATTGACCGGGATATCGACAAAAACATTTACGGCGCCACGCTTACAATTCAAGCTGCAAGACCTATTTATAATTCGAGTTATAACTCACCGTTGGTAAATTACCAAGATGCTGATTTTACATTCAAATATGTAGAATATCAACCGGTGGAATTTAACGAAAACAGGATACAAGGTAGCGACGGACTCGTATCTAACATTACTGCCATATTTGGCTACTATGCATATTTGATTTTGGGACTAGATTATGAAAGTTTTAGCCAGGGAAGTGGTGAGCCGTATTTTAGAAAAATGTTGAACATCGTAAACAATGCACCTGAGGGAAGGGACATCAGGGGTTGGACACAGTTTGACGGATTAAGAAACCGGTACTGGTTATCCGAAAATCTTATCAACACCAGATACACTTTGGTGCACGACGCCTTTTATAATTATTACCGTCAGGGCTTAGATAATTGGTACGACAATGACCAAACTGCACGCCAAAAAATGCTACAGGTATTGAACACGCTCAATCAGTTTGTAACCGAAAACCCGAATACAATGATCATCCAGTTTTTTATGCAAGGAAAGTATGATGAACTGATCAAAATGTTTGTAAAGGCAACACCAGATGAAAAGTCGAGGGCCTTGGAAATATTGCAAAAGATAGACGTTACGCATGCAACCAAGTATCAGGAAGGATTAAAATAGTGTAATGTATAAATATTTTATTTTTATTGTAATGGCAGCAATGATTTTTTCCTGTAAATCGGCAAATAGCGTGCCCTCAGGCGTCTTGCCGGTGAATAGCATGAAGGAAGTAATGTGGGATGTAATGATGGCCGACGAATATGTGAATCTTATGTATGCGAAGGATAGTACTTTGAATGTGAAAAAAGAGACATTAAAGTTGTACAGCAAAGTCTTTGCATTGCATGATGTTTCCTCGGAAGAGTTTGGAAATAGTTATGTATTCTATAAAAAGAATACCAACATGGAAAAGATACTGCTTGATTCATTACAAGTATACGGAGCAAAAACACGAGAAAACTATAACATGAAGATACCTTTCGAGTTGCAAATAATGCAAAGATAAATATATTATTGCCATATGAATAAAGTTGTCTCTGATGCTCAATCCGCCATACAAGATATTACTGATGGGGCTGTTATCATGTTAGGAGGATTTGGCCTCTGTGGCATTCCGGAAAATTGCATTGCTGCATTGGTAAAAAAAGGCGTGCAGCAACTTACCTGTATCAGCAACAACGCTGGAGTCGACGATTTTGGTATTGGTTTGATGTTACAGCAAAAGCAGGTAAAAAAAATGATAGCTTCTTACGTGGGTGAGAACGCTGAGTTTGAACGTCAGTTGTTGAGCGGCGAATTGGAAGTTGAACTAATTCCGCAAGGAACATTAGCTACCAGATGCATGGCAGCCGGCTATGGAATGCCTGCTATATTTACACCTGCCGGAGTGGGAACTGAAGTTGCCATTGGCAAAGAAACAAGAGACTTTAATGGCAAAACATATTTAATGGAATATGCTTTTGATGCAGATTTTGCTATTGTAAAAGCTTGGAGAGGAGATAGGTTAGGAAATTTGATATATAAAGATACCGCTCGGAATTTCAACCCTTTAATGGCAATGGCAGGTAAAATTACCATTGCCGAAGTGGAAGAACTGGTAGAGCCCGGTGAACTTGATCCTAACTTTATCCATACGCCCGGTATTTACGTCCATCGGATATTTCAAGGAAGTAACTATCAGAAACGGATAGAGCAAAGGACTGTGAGAAAGCGATAGGTGCGCATTAATTATAAAAACACTTATTTTTTAATTTTATCTTTTATTAATGCTTGATAAGAACCAAATAGCTCGCCGTATTGCCCAAGAACTCACAGATGGAGATTATGTAAACCTTGGAATCGGAATCCCTACGCTGGTGGCCAATTATATTCCCGCAGGCATCAATGTAATCTTGCAGAGTGAAAATGGGTTGTTGGGTATGGGACCTTTTCCTTTTGAGGGCGAAGAAGATGCGGACATGATCAACGCAGGCAAACAAACAATCACCAAATTAGCCGGCTCGTCCATTTTTGATAGTGCTATGAGCTTCGGGATGATCCGTGCAGGGAAAGTTCAGTTGACAGTTCTTGGGGCCATGGAAGTGGCGGATAATGGCGACATTGCAAACTGGAAAATTCCTGGTAAAATGGTTAAAGGAATGGGGGGAGCTATGGATCTGGTAGCCTCAGCAAAGAATATCATTGTTGCTATGCAGCATGTAAACAAAGCAGGTGAAAGTAAGCTTTTATCTAAGTGCTCGCTGCCTATAACAGGCGTAGCTTGTGTAAAGAAGGTGGTAACAGAGTTTGGCGTATTCGATATCACCGAGCGTGGATTTGAATTGAAAGAATTGGCTCCGGGCGTAACCATTGAGCAAGTGAAAGCCAATACCGCTGGGCGCTTGATAATAGAAGGGGATATTAAAGAAATTGATATTTCTTAAGTAGGTATTTAAGCGGATTTAGGTAAATAATAATACAATCATCTTGAACATCCTTGTAAATCTAAACGGAAGGCTTATCAATGAAAAAAAGGCAGTCGTTTCTGTAGATAACCGTTCTTTCCGTTATGGAGATGGGTGTTTTGAAACCATCAAGGTTATCAACGGGAAAATCAATCTGCTCGATTTTCATTTGGATCGATTGTTTTCCGCCATGCAGTCTTTAGCATTTGAAGTTCCTTCTTTCTTTACACCAGCCTTTGTGTCTAGGTCGGTTATTGATTTGCTGAAAGCAAACGGTCATCAAGAACTTGCCCGAGTGAGACTGACTATTTTTGCGGGGAGCGGTGGTTTGTACGATGATATTTCTCGAAACTTACATTATTTGATTCAGTCATGGACATTGAATGACGCCAATAATGAACCCAACGAAAATGGATTGGTTATTGGAACTTACCTCAATGGATTTAAGGCTGCTGACGGTTTTAGCAATATTAAGAATAATAATTTTTTGCTATACGCTATGGCTGCCTTACATGCTAAAAAGCAGCAGTGGAATGATGCATTGATTTTAAATCATGAAGGGAATATCTGTGATTCCACTATTGCGAATGTTTTTATCATAAGTGGAAACAAGATTGTTACTCCACGGCTGTCGGATGGCCCAGTAAATGGCACGATGAGACGATACTTGCTTGAAAAATTATCTACAATAGATTATGAAATCTCGGAAACATCAATAACGCCAGAAATGGTTGAAAATGCCGAAGAATGCTTTTTTTCCAACGCGATTTATGGCATAAAATGGGTAAAACAATATGGAGAAACCCAATTTGCAAATCAGCATTTTTATATCATTTATCGAGAAATAATAAGGCCTTTGTGGAAAGGTTGAAGTTTAGTTTTTGAACAAATGAGGCCATAGGTTGTTCTGCCAAGTTAGAGCTTATAAACGATAACTTATGCCTGCTACCGTAAATATTATGTGGTTTAGAAGAGACCTGCGTTTGGATGATAATGCAGCTTTGTATCATGCTTTAAAGGGCGGAAATCCGGTAGTGCCCATTTTTATTTTTGATAGAAAGATATTAGATGATTTGGAAGAAAAAGAAGATCGTCGTGTGGAATTCATCAGAAATGCTTTGGAAGAAATGCAGGTTGCATTAACAAAGCTTGGAAGCACGCTAGAGGTGTACTATGACTTTCCGGAAAATGTATTCAAACAAATTATATCTAACTATTCGGTTGGCAAAGTTTTTACGAACCATGATTATGAACCTTACGCTACAGAACGAGATGCGGCTATAGGCACACTGCTTGAAACAAACAATATTTCTTTCCATACCTATAAGGATCAAGTAATATTAGAGAAAAATGAAGTACTAAAGGATGACAGCAAGCCTTACACGGTGTTTACTCCATACAGCAGAAGATGGAAAGCCACTATGACCGACTTTCATCTAAAGCCTTATCCTACAAAAAAATATTTTAATAATTTTTATACACAAAATCCAAAACAAATACCTTCTTTGGAATCGATGGGTTTCAAGGCGAAACATCAATCATTTCCTTCGGCAGCTTTTAGAGAAGATATAATCAAACATTACAAAGCGCAAAGAGATATTCCGGGCATTGATGGCACTTCTCGTTTAGGGGTGCACCTGCGGTTTGGAACCATCAGCATTAGGGCATTGGCAACGAAAGCTGGAGAATGGAATGAAACGTATTTAAATGAATTGATATGGAGGGAATTTTATCACATGATTCTCTGGCACTTTCCAAAAGTTGGCAAAGGCCGTGCGTTCAAAGAAGAATATGAACATATTAAATGGTTGAATAATGAAAAGCAGTTTGCAGCCTGGTGCGAAGGCAAAACCGGTTACCCAATCGTGGATGCCGGAATGCGGCAACTGAATGCGACAGGTTTTATGCACAACCGTGTACGAATGATTACCGCCAGTTTTTTATGCAAGCATTTGTTGATAGACTGGCATTGGGGCGAAGCCTATTTTGCAGAGAAATTACTGGATTACGATTTGGCTGCCAACAATGGCGGATGGCAATGGGCAGCCAGTACAGGTTGCGATGCGGCACCTTACTTTAGGATATTCAACCCAACCTTACAAACACAAAGATTTGATCCAGACTTTAAGTATATAAGAACATGGGTGCCAGAGTTTGATAGCTTTGATTATCCCCAGCCAATCGTAGTACATGAAGAAGCCCGGAAGCGAGCGTTAGAAGCATATAAAGTTGCACTAAATAAACAATAGATATAATGAGTTTATTTTGCTACTATTTTGATGTTCACCTTCCTTTCCTGACTATTCGAAGATTTGCCTTTGCCAACAGATTTTGATGCAGGTAATGCATCCATTTCAAGCTGAACTTCAGCTACACCTTTTTTAGATAAATAGTCTTTTACAGCGCTGGCTCTCTTAATAGCGAGCTGTTGATTTAATTTAACCGAACCAGTATTGTCGGTATGGCCCGTAATGCTTGCACTTAAGGAGGAGTCATTCTTGAGCACGCCAGCTATATAATCTAGTTTGTTATAATAAATAGCTTTTATATCCGCCTTGCCGATTGCAAACAACAGTACTTCTGCAGGTAACTTGCTATAATCAATTTTTTGGGTAACAACTTTTTCTTTTGTTATTGGAACATAGACTGGTGATGCGGGAATAGTAACTAGCTTTAATAAGGTGTCCCGAACAATATTTTCTTTGGTAAGGGTTAGCGTGTCTCTTGTATGCAAAGTATCTTTTATGTATACTGTATCTCGGATGATAACTGTAGAAGTGTTGGAATTGCCTACAGGTATATACACCGGTACATTCCTGGTTCTATCCGAGTAATAGTTTTTCCTTTTAGAAATTTCATTTTGTAGGTCTCTTATTTCTCGCTGCAAATCATTTGATTCATCCATATACCTATCAAAATTTTTATCTTGTTGGTCAAGCATTTGTTGATTGTACTGTTCTTGATTTTTATTTCTCTCGTATAAAACAATACTCTCCTTGCTAGCCGGAGAGTATTGTTTAGAATTGTCTTTTGTAGAATTTAAAATTTTATTGTCAATATTTTGCCGCAACGCTATCGAATCGTTATAAAGTCGCTGCCTGTTCTCCTCTATCTGATTTTGTACCGATTGTAAGGTGTCGTTTAGGTTAGCAAATGCTGTCGATTGCCTCAAGCTATCCCTTCTAAAAAGAGACGTATTGCCATTTGATTTATCAATTGTTTTTAAAGTATCTCTATATAGCCTATTGGTTGTATCCATCGATTTTCTCAACTGCTCCATTTTTCGTATCAAGCTGTCAAGTCGTGCCTTCTTCACATTCAAGCTATCGTTCCATCTTCTTTGAACAGAATCCGAGTTGCTTATTTTATATAGCGTATCATTTGTTTGTAAAATGGAATCTCTGTTTGCTATCATTCTATTTTGATAAGTCGCAGAATCTTTTGCTAATTGATTACCATAGTAATAGTTGTTGTTGATGATGATAATGTTGCCACTCTTGTTAGGGTCAGCATATATTTTGCCCGTATTATAATCAACTATAAGTGGTAATTGTTTTCTTCCCAGGCTGTCGTTTTGATAGGAAGCGACGTACACGGTATCCTTAGATTTATATGGATAATTGTTCTCATTATTTTTCTTACTTAAAAGATTGTCGAAAAACTTTGTGGCTTTATTCGGTTTGCCGTAGGTAACACCTATTTTCAATCCAACATGTACATCCGCAGCTTTTAAATGATTGTTGAATAGCATAGAGCCCAAGTTGCTGCTGCCAACAAACAGTGGCCCAAGCCGAAGCGTTGCTCCCAGTCGATTTCCCTTGTATTCATCCACCCTATTACCACTTACAATTGTGTAAGGAATGTATACACCAATATGCCTGCTTTCCCATCTTGGAGTGATGGTGTAGTAATTATATCCATCAAATCTATATCCTTCATCACTACCAATTTTTACGGCAGTGTAACTCATAGCGTTCAAATAAAATCCTTTAATAAATCTTATGTCTAATTGAACACTCAATGCAGTAGGCATGTATACGTTATACTGCCGAGCGCCGTTGGGCAACTGTGTTACCCTATTAGCCAAGGCTGTGTCAAACTCATTTATATTATTGAAATGTTGATTTCTTACACGCCAGTTATTTACGTTTGCATTAAAATTATTTACATTGGTAGGTCGGTCGAAGGTAAACATGCCTGCATCCAATAGCGATACGCCCAGTTTGAACATATACTTATTTGCATCTCGCCTTTCTTTTATATCATATACGTTTTGGTCATCCCGGCTAATATATTTAAACTTGTCTATATTTCCTCTGTACTCATATACTAGTCCGGCATCAAAACCAAATGCGGTCGCATCTGGGTTAAAGCGTCTATCAATCAGTTTATTTAAATCAGCCTTTTCATTATGAAAATATTGAAAATTGGTGGTGTTAAATCCAATGGAACTGTCTGAATTTACGCGGAACGTCAAATCATTGCTGCCCACATTTAACGAAGCAATACCAGCCAAGTATTTACCAGTAAAGGCAGCCTTAAGGAAATGTTTTTCAGATGAATATAAAACGCGACCATATGTTAATCCTACTTCGGCCCAATTAAGCGTATTTAAATTAAAACCCGATCCATTGATATTTGTGTTGATAAGCGATATATCGTAAAAGCCGCTATAGGCCATGCGTGCCATTTCTTGGGGAATATTACGTCCTTGCACCATCGACCGAGATTGGATATTAAGTGCAATGGCAGATTTTTTATCCAGCGTTGCCATAAAGCTCAATGGCACCTGCGTACGGTTGTTTACATTGAACCAAACTTTTTCGCTAGATGGTAAGTTGGCAATCGTTAAATATTTCTGTTTAAATGTATTATAATTGTCAAAATTATGTTTGTTGAACTTTAGGATTGCATCTTTGTCAAGCAACAAGTAATTATTGCTATAATTAATTCCTGTTGAAAATAGATTAATGTCAAATTTAAAACGACTGTCTACGATGCTTGCAGGCTGTAACATAACACCTGTTATACCGGCATAGTTGCCTGTCGATATTCCCAAGAAATCTTGCGCTGAAAGTTGTGTGCCAGCGAATAAAAATAGAAAATTGATTATGCAACACCTAAGTAATTTTTTTCTCATTGAAAGTTAAATTAAGGAATAAACAAGCATGCTTGTTCAGCACACTATATCTAAACATTAATCACAATCCGTGCCATCCGTGTCTTGCATATAGCACTCAAGGCAAACAAAGAATTTGAGCAACAAATTACTCAAATCGATAAAGTATCTATCAGTTGCTTAAAAATACATTTTTTGGGTCGATTTTTACAGGCCCAGTAACGGTTCCAGAGATATTCAGTAGTTCAAGAACGGCCGATTGCCCCTGTACTCCCAAATTATCTGTGTAATTATTTACATACAAATCAATGTGTTTTCGCATCACATTCTCGTCCATTTCCTGCGAATGCGCCCTTACATAATTGCTGATTTCAGGATAATGAGTAAATGAATATCTCAAGCTTTTTTGAATGACCCTTTCTAATGTCTGTTGCAACTCGGTACCCAAACTACGACGAGCAACAATGCCACCCAAAGGAATCGGATTCCCCGTTTGCTGCTCCCAGTAGTCGCCAAGATCCACTAGTTTAAATAGCCCTTTCAATTGATAGGTAAACCTATTTTCATGAATAATTACGCCTGCGCCTTTTCCTTGAGATACAAAATCCTCAATTTCATCAAACCGTAAAAAAACCTTGTTTTTTGCTTGTGGGTAGGCCAGCGAGAAAAGAAAGTGCGCCGTTGTGTTTTCTCCAGGAATGGCAACGGGGTCGGCGGGTGTCCATTTGTGTAAACTTGTTGCTGGATCCTGGCTGGTAATCAACAAAGGGCCGACACCCTTACCTAAAGCGCCGCCGCTATTTAATACGATATAATTTTCCAACACGAGCGGCAATACGCCGTAGCTTAATTTGGTGACATCCAACTTGTCTTGCTTTGCCCAGTTATTGAGTGTTTGTACATCTTCCAACACCACTTCGATGTCCAGTCCTTCTGTATCTATTTTTTGGTTCACCAATGCATCAAAAATAAAAGTGTCATTGGGGCATGGTGAAAATCCAAGCGTAAGTTTCATATCTTCTAATGTTTTATCTTCTACAAGGTCATCAGCTATGCACTACTTTTTTAATGGGTAATCCATTCACCAAATTTGACAAGGCTTCGTTCAAACTTGCAATGGCTTTTTTAAAATGCCATTGACTTTTATCACGAACACCTACCACATTGCTGATGCTGCGTAGTTGTATATATTCCGTATGTTGCTGGCTACAAACAAAATGCAAACCTGCACCCTCCATGGTTTCAATGTCTGCCTGCCATTTATCCTGCAAGCGTTTTAAGCTGCCAGTTTCATCGGTTATGGTATTAACAGTTATAGCCTTCACTTGTTTAAATGGAAGTTTATCTAACAATGGATTTTGGTTCACCAACCATTCGGGGTTGGCACTAAAGCCCATTTGCTGCACGCTACTAAACGCATTGTTTTCAATAGCTCCCAAGTCGCCAAAACAGTCTTGTTTCACTGTTACGACGGTGGCAGGTTCCAACATGTTTTTTCCGCCATCGGCAAAAGCGCCAGCAATTCCTGCCTGTATTACAAGGTCGTAGTGATGGTGCAGCTGCTTGGTGAGTTTGTAGACGGTAGAAGCAATACCAACACCGCCAATCAAAACATCCAGTTGATGGGGCGTTTGTAAAAACGGCTGTATTTCTTGTTGGGTAGCGGAGAGCAATAATACTTTCATATGACACAATTTAAGTGATATAAAGTTGGTAAACTTTTCGGTAAAAACGAAGCTTCCTTACATGATAACCAGTACTACTTAAAAATATAGCTGCCATCCTCGTTAGCCGCTAGTTCCATTATATCTACCACAGCTGTTTTATTTAGCGGCCCATAAATATGTGGAAAATATTCATTTACCGATGGCGCCAATTCGTACCTTAATTCAGATGTTACTTTGGCTGCCTCTATATGCAATAATAAAACGCTTGGCTCGCCCTTGTAATATCTATTCAGCGTGGCTTCCACTTGCTCGGCAGTGCTTGCATGTATAAAGCCTTCTGTCGGCAAAGAATCAGCTTCGTAAAAATCGGTGTCGCGGAATTTCGCCCAATTGGCAGGCGTTACGATATGATAAAAAAATGCAGGAGTTGTCATAATAAAAATTTATAAAAAAAAGATATTAAAGCCACCCTCATAGCTTTAATATCTTTTAGTATTATATATCCAAATATATCTAGAACCGGGTATTGATGTACAATGGTAACATAGCCCGCCAAGTAGGCCAATCATGTCGCCATTCTTCGCCCCATATATCAAGCTCGTACCAAATGTTTTTGTTGTAGAATATGCCAGCCAGTTCACGTGCGCCGTTCGGGTCTTCGTAAGGCCCGCTGCCGCTGAGTAAATGAATATGCCTACTGCGACGAATATTATCCAGATACCATGGGTCGCTCAGGTTGGGCATGTATTGTACGGGGCTGTTGTAAAAAACCTGTTGGTCATAGTAGCCATCTGTGTATTCCATTAAGTTGTATACACCGCTCATCGCAATAACGCCATTGATCAAATCAGGACGTTTCAAAAACAAATTCATGCTGTGCAAAGCACCAAAAGAAGCACCGCAAGTAATGATCTGTGTATCATGCGACGAGGTCGTTTTGATGTATGGAATAACTTCCTCAAAAACGTATTGGTTAAATTGGTTTTGGCGGATGGCCTTGTGCGATGGTTCCATCTGTTTGTTCATCCAGCTTTCGGTGTTGATGCTGTTGATGCTGTATACCTTCAATTTGCCTGCTTCAATATAAGGACGAAGGCACTCAATCAGCTGAAAACGTTCGTACTCCAAGTAATCGGCGGCAGCGGTAGGCACCAGTAGCAGTGCGAAACCATAGTGACCATACTGTACGATGGGCATTTCTTTCGAAAGGGCCGGGCTATACCAGCCAAATAATTGTCTTTGCATTTGCAGGTTCAGTGTTTATGGTTATCGATGCGGTTGAATGTTTAAAGATATGGGTTTGCGTTATAGATAAAACAGCCTTCAAAATAAGTTGTCATTTTTTGCTTACATATTAATTACACCTTCTATCATCCTTGAAGAAATACTTCAGAAAATGAATGTAATCAAACCTTGAGCGTTAAGATTTATAGTTTTGTTTTTGGGCGTGCCACCGCTGACCTTTCACCATGCGGCAGAAATATTCTTTTGGTGGCGGCCATCGGTGTCACCAAGTCCCGTTTTTGCAGGAGGCTATTCACTGCTAGTCCACAGCGCCGACACAAAACGCTAGCTTCGCAATGGTATACCTAGCGGCGCTTTACGGGCTATCCGTTTCTATCCTTCATGCAAGCCCCACAACAAGCTTGCTGCTTTCACAAGGTTTCGTTCAAACATCTTTACAATTCACCACGGTCATTTGTATGCATCTTTCAATGAACGATTAAGCATAAAAAAACACCACTCACTTGGCTAGCAAGTATTAGTGGTGTTCTTGAAAAAAGTATTAGTTTCTATTAATATGGAAGTGATAATAGATATCCAATGGTGAAGTTTGCATCCCAATCGAATACGAACGTATCGCATCCTGTAGCATCTACTAAAGCTTTATAGATGTTTACGCCAGAAGTCACTTTTTGTTTGTCGCTTTTGTAAGTGCTCGGGTCATTGAGTACCGTGTAGCGCTCTTCGCCATCACGTGTTTTGGAAGCCAGTTCAAAAGGTACGCCACCAATAATAAAACAAACGTCCCGATGATCTTTTGGTACTGCAGAAGCCTTCGTTTTTATATCGTTGTACACCACATCATCTGCAGTATTTTTTTCGTAATATTTTGCTCCTGGGCCTTCTAGCGCCTTGAGGTTGTCACCATCGTACCAACTAATTTTTGTATTGCCTGAACCCATATCCGTAACAAATGAATTATCGTGATAGGACGGCGGCTGTACACTTTTCAAAGCCAGTTTACCTTCTTGATCAGGCGTTACCAAATTAACTACATAACCCATTTTTTTTAATTCGCTTATTACTGGAAGGGTTTTGGGCTCCTTTTGTGCACCACTGCTCACCACAAAATGGATATTCTTGCTGGCGACCCCACGATCGAACATGGTACCGATATATTTCTTCAATCCAAACCGGATATCCTCCGTAGTAGCAAGTCCTTCATAGGCAAAAGACTGACCAAAATCTTTGCTTATAATTTCCCACCTCTTTTCTTTATCCATTTTAATTACGAAGGAATTGAAGCCAGAAGCGCCTACTTCCACCACGCCTTTCATGATGCCGTCGACTGGTTTTTCGGGCTGGTACGCAAAGCTGCGATGTTCACCACCTGCTTGCTTTGGTTCGCCTTTTTTCTCTTTGGGTTCGGTACTATTGCCATTATTGGTAGTGGTGGTTTTATTGCCAAGACTATCCGTTTGAACCGTAGTGGTGTTATCACTACCGGGTAATAAGTTAAAGTGTTTGGCAGCCCATACCGCCCCAATAATGGGCAATGCGATAATGATTGCCTTCACTGGCCATCTTAAATTAGACCATCCTGATTGATTTGCCATGTTGTTTTATTTGTTGTATTTAAAATATTTTTAATTGCTAAAAGGGAACGTTTCATCACTTGGCAAGGTCTCTGTTTTCTTTCTGCGCAGCAGCAAGTAAGTTCCTAATAATAAAGAGTAGTTATATGCATTAATCCAGTATGTTAAAGCCTCTGTCGGCCTTGTCCTCAGGTCTTAGGTCGTAACTCGCATCCGACATTTCGGCCACATTGAGCGTTTT
>Ga0247739_10000111_pt1 | contig 27738 bp, 18 predicted proteins | sample UWRJL058202B2_FD_180943 | JGI IMG/M metagenome (GOLD analysis project Ga0247739, IMG submission 180943) | Plant litter microbial communities from Arlington Agricultural Research Station in Wisconsin, United States - UWRJ-L058-202B-2 | ecosystem: Environmental > Terrestrial > Plant litter >...
ATTTCACAGCGCGCATACATCAGTTGAATGGCGGAATGGACAAAGTAATCGCACAGGTTGTTTGTAAAAATGAAAATCAGCTGGCCTGGCCGGCGGAATATCTTACAAGTATGGGTCGCCCGGTTGAAGGCCAATATTATGTGACAGTACAAAGCCAGCAATTGTCTTCGTGTGCATCGTGTACCAGCGAAGCAAGTACAACAGGGTTTTCTGTTCAGAGCCCCAACATCATTAAGGTAAAAGAAATCAGTTGCTTCAAACAGTGCTTCCTGGAAGTATATGCTTATAAAAAAGTAAAAGTGAAGAGAATTAAATATGGTAAATCACCTACTTCCTGTGTAGGTTGTATTTGTCCGGTTGATACAATCTCTAAAACAGTTTCACAATATCATTTGCTGGGAACAATTAAAAAAGATGATTGTGATGCTTCCAAACTTGATTTGAACAACGAAATTTCCAACATAGTAATTCCGAAATGGGCTACTAAGGTTTATACTTCTGTTGAAACAATTGTTGCTGGAAACTGTGATGCACTGCCACAAGGCAAGAATAAAGTAAACTATGCTGCACCGGTTAAAAAAGGTAAAGTGGATAAGTTTATTTTGGTGAAATAATCATTAAATTAAACTGATTGAAATAATATAAAAAGTGCTTTCCAATGGAGTGGGAAGCACTTTTTATTATAAATCCTTAATCCATTTTACACGAACAATTCTACTTTGGATTTTATGTTCAGTAAAAAAATGCTGCCAGTGCAATTGCCGGGAAGATAAATGATCTGTCGGGGATTTAATCTCAATAAAGGCATATTCCGTTTCATTCCAAACCATCAGATCCGGAAAACCGCGTGTGTTTTCACGAAGATTATAAGCGATTTCTAAAAGCACAGCATGGATCTGTTCAGGAGTCAGCCAGGAAATTAAGGTGAGAACTTTTTCCAGTGATCCTTCATACCAGGACACAAGCACATTCGTCATGCCAAATTTTTCCTGATAAGTTTTCGTGATTATTTCTTCAATAGATTCTCTGGTATTGGCAGTTTTCATTCTTTCCAGCAATTGTTCTGAACGATTATAATAGAAGTCAGGCAGGAAAAAATCGCTTGGAACGCGTTGTAGCGGATTATGAATTGCTTTTACATTGGTATCATAAATAATATCCCAGAACAACAAACCAAATAATGAACGCCAAGGCTCATTTTCACTAAAAACTGCATGAAATCCTTGTTCCCGATAGTAGTGGATAGCGCCAAGTTCGACCTGATACCGGTACATAATGGGAACATCAATAGCACCGGCCGACTTCAATGCCTGCGTGGTCCGTTTTACAACCCGTTTCTTTTTGTTATTTATTTTTTCATGAAAATCCTGACTAAAATAACGCTCGTCAGCATTTTGCGGATTTTCTGCAATTTCTTCACAAAGTGCCAATGCTTCATCTATTTCCCCCAGATTATAAAGTAATCTTACACGTCTTTCGCGGGCGGGAGCGTCGTTGGTCAGCTGATAAATGCTTAAAGCCTGCGAAAGCATTTTTTTGCGTTCCAGCCAGGCACTTACTTTGACTATAAAAAGATTATAGGAAGGAAGTGCTTTTGGACTTAAATTTCCTGCAATACCAACCTGCCAGTTCATAAACCAGTCAAAAACCTCCTCAGGAGGAAACTGTTGTTTCAGTTCGTTAAAGGTTTCCTTCATCAACGAGACCATTAAAGTATCATCCACATCTTTTCGTGTTTCAAAACGAATAGCCAGATGTTCCTCGTCAAAAGACTGAAAACGAACATGTCCTAAATCTCTGATCACAAACTCGGTCATATCAGCATATCTATTCCCAAAAAACAGAAATTTCATGATCATGACCTCGCTTTCATAACTGACTTTAACGACCGGTTCCGCATTCCAGATTACTTCACACAAAGTTTTGAAATCATAATCATACATCAGCCATCGAAGCAAATCAGGCTTCCGGATGCTTTTGGCCGGCATAATTTCAGGTTTCAGTATTTTGGTAAATTCCAGCAATTGTTCTTTCGTGAAAAGATCCATTACTTCTTCCAAACGATCCTGGTGAGAATCGCAGAGTGTTTCTATGAAATGGTTTTCAGACAATTCTTCGAGAACGGCGGGAATGTCTTTTATCTCAGAATAAAATAAACTGTTTACACGAAAAAATGATTTACTCCGGTTGCTGAAACGGATAAACAGGCATTGAGCGTCCTCTGATAGTTCACTGTATTGATTTAGGAAATTAATTTCATTTTCGTTCAATACCGGTTCGTACATTCTACGGACGAAATCCAACACATAACCGAAATAATCATGATAGTATTTTGGTGGAAGATCCTGCGGAAACGATATATTTTGCACGGTATTTGTAGCGTATTTTAGTAATATCCTTAACACAAAGTTAAGGTAGTTTGTCACAGAATGCACCGGAGTTTTTTTTGTAACCGCATAAAACTTACTCCATCCGGCGTATATAAGATGGGTCGCCACCCGGCAGGAAATAGTTTCATAGGTCTGTAATTATTCAATCATGGCAATGTTTGCTTTTTTTGGAAAAATAATAAGTAAAAATAGGATTATAATAACCTGCATTGTGCCCTTTTTGTACTAACGTAGTATTTTATAAAGAATTGACTTACATTTGTTTCCAATGGAAAACAATTTTACATGCCCATGACAACATTAGATTCTTACAATTTTTCAGGCAAGAAAGCTCTTGTCCGCGTTGATTTCAACGTGCCGCTAAACGACAAATTTGAGATAACGGATGATACCAGAATCCGCGCTACAATTCCTACAATCAGTAAAATTCTGAATGAAGGCGGAGCAGTTATTCTGATGTCACATCTGGGACGCCCAAAAGACGGCCCGACTGAAAAATATTCGTTAAAACATCTGGTAAATCCATTGTCCCTTATTTTGGGCAAAACAGTGAAATTTGCTGATGATTGTATTGGTGAAAGTGCAACAGAACTTGCAGCGGCGTTACAACCCGGTGAAGTTTTGCTTTTGGAAAACCTTCGTTTTTATAAAGAAGAAGAAAAAGGAAATGAAGAATTTGCTGAAAAATTATCCAAACTTGGTGATGTTTGGGTGATGGATGCTTTTGGAACTGCACATCGTGCACATGCTTCAACTGCTGTTATTGGTAAATTTTTTAAGGATAAAGTTTGCGGATATGTAATGCAGGCTGAAATTGATAATGCTGAAAGACTGCTCGGACATTCTGAGCGTCCTTTTACTGCTATCATGGGCGGAGCGAAAATCTCTGATAAAATTCTGATTATTGAAAAGCTGATTGATAAAGTTGATAACCTGATTATCGGTGGCGGAATGTCTTATACTTTTTCCAAAGCACAAGGCGGAAACATTGGTAAATCACTATTGGAAGCTGATAAGCAGGAACTTACTCTTGAGTTAATTCAAAAAGCGAAAGATAAAGGTGTAAATATTATATTACCTGTTGATTCTGTTATTGCTGATGGATTCAGTAATGATGCAGCCCGTAAGGTTGTACCGGCCGGACAAATTCCTGATGACTGGCAGGGACTGGATATCGGACCGGAATCAATCAAGATTTTTTCTGATATTATTGCCAAATCAAAAACAGTACTTTGGAATGGTCCGATGGGCGTTTTTGAATTCCCTAACTTTGCGCAGGGAACTGATGCAATCGCTGCATCGGTAGTAGCTGCTACTGAGGAAAACGACGCATTCTCATTGATCGGTGGCGGCGATTCAGCTTCTGCTATTAATAATGCAGGTTATGGCGATCGTGTAAGTTATGTTTCTACCGGTGGTGGTGCGTTATTGGAATATATGGAAGGTAAAGTTTTGCCGGGAGTTGCGGCGTTATCATAAATTATCACAACGACGAAAATACCATTGGAAAATAAGAAATCCATCACGCAATGCGTGATGGATTTTCTGTATAACAAACCTAACTAATTTATGAATAAGCCTGTGGAGGCTGATATTCCGATTTAACTACCGCCATTTGCACGTTTCTGAAGATCATCAGATCCGGTTTTGCGCTGGCGGGCTCCCTTTACATTCTGATTACCAAAACTGTAAGTGAATGTGATCCTGAATTGTCTGCTTGGCCATTCAGACTTAACTGCGAAATCAATATCCTTATATAAAGCCCGTCCGTTGAAACGATTTGTCCAAAATATGTCATTGACATTCAGGCGTATAGTTCCTTTTTTATTCAGGATATTTTTTTGAAGGCCAACATTGACCATCCCCATCGGCTTCGCTGCATAAAGTCCGTAAAATGCTCTGCTATTGTACCAGCCTGAAATTTCTGCTGACCAGCCTTTTGGTAATGTAAACTGATTGTTCCCGTACATATTCCACGAAATTTGCTTGATTGTCAGCTGTTGTTCCAGGTAATATGAATTGTAATAGTTGTAAACTCCGGTAAAATTGGTCTGGAAATTCCACCATTTTGTAATCGGAATCGGTGCAGAAATCGTAAGACTTATATTATCCTGATGGTCCAGATTGTCCGACGTTACAAATGTTTTATTCTCCGAAGCAATTTGTTGTGGCAATTCATCAGCAATCATATCCTTCACCCGGCTGTATGCCAGCGTAGTATTCAGGAAATTCTTGTAAACGTGAACCAATTGAAATGAATTGGTATACTGCGGTTTAAGATTCGGGTTTCCTCTTTGAAATGTGTAAGGATCCAGGTAAAATTCAAATGGATTCAGAGACTGATAATTAGGACGGTCGATACGACGGCTGTAAGATAAATTGATAACATTATTGGTGTCTAACTGATTGGACAAGAATACACTTGGGAAAAGATTGACATAATTGCGATCCCGTTTCTGGTTTAAAGTCACCGAGTTTCCGATTGAATGCGTATGCTCTCCACGTAACCCAAGCTGGTATTTTATTTTCTTTGAAATACTTCCGTTATAATTTACGTAAGCTGCATTTACATTTTCAGTATACTTAAATTGATTGGAACGTGTGGGGTCCAGTATCCAATTGTCCGCTTTTGTTTCAAAAACCATATTGTTATCAGAAGCCACGTAGCTGGCTTTTAACCCGGTTTCAAATTTTCCTTTCCATAATGGCTGTGTATAATCAAGTTTTGCAACACCAATATTAATGTCAGAAGGCATATTATTGCGAACTTGCTCCGGGTTGCCGTCCTGTTCACCACTTGGAGTAAAATAACGGGTATCAAGATTACTGTTTTTCTTACCCTGATAATTTACATAATCAACATCAAAAGTCAGTTCCTTTCCTTCTTTGTTAAATTGGTGTTTAAAATTCAGGTTGGCACTCACATTGTTCATTTTACCACCATTGAATACATCAGTCCTGAATGTTCTTTGCAGACTCAGATCTTCATTTAAAATTCTGGTATTGGTTTGTCCGAATGGATTACTGAAATCATTGTGAAAAGCAGAAACCAATACTCCAAAAGTTGATTTATCGGTAGCGAAATAATCTATTCCGGCGCGGATATTGTGATATTGCGATTTATTAGTGCGTTCTGTCCTTTGGTCAAAAATTGTTACTTTATCTTCAAAAGGTATTTTACGGTAAATAGAATTGTTGTTAAATCCTTTATTGAAAAATGTTCCTCCGCTGACAAATGTGCTGATCTTTCCGGCGCGGTGGTTGAGAGTGGCAGTAGCATTTTCTCTCCAGTATTTAGCATAAGCTGCGCCCAGGCTAATATTTCCGTTCGTTCCGTAGTTCTTATTTCTTTTCATTTTAATATTGATAATACCTGAGTTCCCGGCCGCATCATATTTCGCAGAAGGATTCGTGATCAGCTCTATTTTTTCAATATTATCACTAGGTGTATTTCGTAATAATGTCATCAGTTCCTGTTGTGAAAGGAATGTCTGTTTTCCATCAATCTGAACAATTACACCTTGTTTACCACGTAATTTAAGCTGGTCATTTTGCTGGTCAACTGTTACACCCGGAGCTCTTTCAAGTACTTCCAGGGCAGTAGCTCCTGCGGAGACAATGCTGTTTTCAACATTGATTACTGTACGGTCAATCTGTTGTTCGATAAATGGTTTTTTGGCCACAACCGTTACTTCATTTAATGACTGAATATCTGTTTTCAGAGATATTACGGGAAGATTAACAGTATTTTTATTGACTGAAAAAACTTTGCTGTACTCCTTTTGATAACCAACCATTGAAACCAGCGTCAGGTATTGACCATCGTTAATCTGTTCGAACAGAAACTTGCCATTTTCATCTGCTGCCATTCCTTTTATTAAAACAGAATCTTTTGCATGGAGCAAAAGCACATTAACAAATGGAAATGGCGATGCCTTTTCATCCAGAATTGAACCGGAAATTTTTCCGGTGGGAGAGGGGTCTTGTGTTTGGGCAAGCACAAAGCTTGCGCTAAGCAGCAGCGCTGCCGTTAGGTTTGTAAAGAATTTCATGGCTAATAAATGAGTTATTTCAAATGGCTAATTCACTGTTACAAGAGATATTTAAATTGTAATTAAGTAACTCTTGTTTCAACTTCTAGTACAATGCAAAGATAAGTACTTGGTATAACATAGAACCTAAAATTTTATGAATGGTTCTTTTTACGTGTTGAATGGATATGTACATTTTGTAACTCAAAACATAGATACAAAGTGAAGCAGGAAAGTTGCATGAAGCGAGAAAAAAAGTTTGAATGGTTGAAAAAGAAGGTTGAATGACGAGCCCGATTGTCGGCGGGCTTCCCCCATTTTAAAGCATAAATTCCCAGCTACAATAGAATAAAAGCTTATAGTGCAAAAAATACATGAACTAATAACAGTTTCTAATAACCTTTTGTATATTTAATGAAGGCATTATTTAGGCTCAATTTGTCGAAAAATGCTGATTATACATTCTGACACTAATTTAATTTATCGATTATGAAGAAAAACTACTATTCCTTGTACTTCCGAAAGATTGGATGGACATTTCTGTTCTGTTTTTTAACTGCATTTTCTTATGCGCAGCAAACCGTACGCGGTACAGTAATTGATGCAAAAGGGGAAGCACTTATTGGCGTAAGTGTACTTGTGAAGGGTACCACGCGTGGAACCGCTACGGACGTTGCCGGGAAGTACGAGATTGCGGCGGATGATGATAAAGCCACTCTGGTATTTTCATTTGTCGGTTATGTAAGAAAGGAAGTGATTGTCGGTAATCAGTCTGAGATCAATATCACTTTGTTGGAAGATACCCAGAATTTATCAGAAGTGGTGGTTACTGCTTTGGGAATTAAAAGGGATAAAAGAGCACTGGGATATTCGGTGCAGGAAATTGGCGGCGAAGCAATATCTACTGCCAAAGAGGCTAATCTTGCTACAACACTTGCTGGTAAAATGGCAGGTGTGCAGGTTACACGTTCGGCTAATGGCGCAGGCGGTTCTTCACGTGTGGTAATCCGGGGAGCGAATTCTCTGGTTGGAAACAGTCAGCCATTGTATGTAATTGACGGGATTCCGATGGATAACAGCAATCCGAATTCACCGGGAAGCAGTGGAGGAATTGATTATGGCGATGGTATTTCCAATATTAACCCAGAGGATGTTGAGACAATTTCTGTTTTAAAAGGACCAAATGCTGCTGCACTTTATGGGCAGCGCGGAAGCAATGGTGTGATTTTGATTACTACGAAATCGGGTAAATCACGTAAAGGAATCGGAATAAAATACGGCGTAGATTATTCTTCCGGTAATGCACTTGTTCTGCCTGATTTCCAGGACGAATACGGGCAAGGGTTGGATGGGACTTTTACTCATTTCCGTGGAACTGATGGTAAAATATATACCTGGGCAGCAGCACAAGCGGCAAATATTCAGGGAATGCCTAAAACAAGCGGTGGCCGCGACCGGTTTACACGGGCTAGCTGGGGACCGAAAATGGAAGGCCAGCAATATGAAGATCAATGGGGAAATGTACTGAACTTTACACCGCAGCCAAATACTTTTCAACAATTTTTTAAAACTGAAAAACAGCTGATAAATAATATCAGTCTGGAAGGTGGAAATGATAATATTAATTATCGCTTGTCTTATGGCAATACGAATATTGATGGTTATACACCCAAAAACACGCTAAAACGGAATAACGTGAATTTGAGAACAGTTGCCAAACTTACTTCAAAAATGGAGCTGGATGTAAAAGCCAATTACATCGGTCAGAAAGGAGAAAATCGTCCAACAGTTTCAGATGCCAGCGACAATCCTGCTTATATATTTATCAGTCAGCCAAGAAGTATTCCCATGAGTATTCTTGCCAATTCTGCATGGACTGCCGAAGATATCAGCAAGCAGCTGGGTTATGGAACTGTTCCTTATGTAGGTTTGGAAAAAACGTATGCAACCAACTCATCGACAGCTAATCCTTACTGGACGAGAGACCATACTTTAAATTCAGATGACCGTCAGCGTTTGCTTGGATTGATCCGGTTAAGTTATCAGTTCAACGACTGGATTCGTTTGACAGCAAAAACAGGAACAGATTTTTATACCGACCAGCGTTTCCGTTACCGTGAAAGAGGAACTTATCAAAGCGCAAATAAAAACGGGGATATACAGGAACAGGTAACACGCGTTCGGGAAGATAACAGTGATGTACTTTTGTCGTTAACACCACAATTGTCAAAGGACGTTACTTTTGCATTGAATCTGGGAGCTAATCATCAGAAATATTATTCACGGACAACAGGAAATACAGGAAGCGAATTTATTGTGCCCGGGTTATATGCCATTAATAATACATTGACCAATTCCTATGTGTTCGGGTTAACTGAATCATCCATTAACTCTGTTTATTTATCCGGGCAGGTTGGTTACAAAGAGTTTTTGTTTCTGGATTTTTCTGCTAGAAATGACTGGTCTTCTACACTTTCTCCGGCAAATAATTCCTTTTTCTATCCTGCCGTTAGTGCAAGTTTTGTCATTACTGATGCATTTAATATTCAAAGCGATGTGCTTAGTTTCCTGAAATTGAGAGGATCAGTTGCACAGGCCGGTAGTTCGGGTTCGCCTTATCAGCTGACGGGTAATTATTCATTGGATCAAAATGCGCATGGCGGAATTCCTTTGGCATCTTTTACTTCAACAATTCCGGATCCTAATCTTAAAAACGAGCTGACTACTTCCATAGAAGTAGGTGTGGAAGCACGTTTCTTCAAAAATCGTGCTGGTTTGGCCTTTTCATATTATGATGCAACAACCAGAAATCAGATACTGGATGTGCCGTTGCCTCCATCCAGCACATTCGCTTCCCGTCGTATCAATGCAGGAGAAATTCGAAATAAGGGTGTGGAGCTGACTTTGAATGGAACTCCCGTTAAAACGGCTTCGGGTTTTACATGGGATGCAACATTCAATTTTTCCAGAAATCGTAATAAAGTTGTTTCACTTGCTCCGGGTGTGGATACTTATGTGCTTGGTACAGATCGCGGCGTCAATGTAGTTGCAGTACCAGGCAAGCCTTTCGGAACAATAATTGGAAATGGTTTTCAATGGCTGCGTGACGAAAATGGTAACCGTCTTATTGATCCGGCGACTGGCCTGCCTTTGAAATCCAATGCCAAAATACTTTATGAAATGGGCAATGCTTTGCCAAGCTGGATCGGTGGTTTTAACAATAGCTTCCGTTATAAAGGAATTTCACTTTCAGGATTGATCGATATTAGTCAGGGCGGTAAAATTTATTCACAAAGTATGCGTGAAGAGTTGGTTTATGGTACAATTAAAAAAACATTGCCGGGTCGTGATGGTACTTATATAGCCGAAGGAGTTGTGGCTTCAAAAAACGGAGACGGATCGTATACCGGAACCGGACAAGCAAACACAAAGCAGGTTCGTGCACAGGATTACTGGAATGTAGTGGCGCCTGATAAGGACAATGTAATACCTGAGGAAATGCTGAATGATGCCAGTTATGTAATGTTCCGTGAATTAACGCTTAATTATTCACTGCCAACGAAATTAGTAAACCGTACACCATTTAAAGGAATCCGTGCCGGTATTTATGGCCGGAATCTTTTTTATCTGCAGCGTAAAACAGAAGGTTTTGCACCGGAGGCTTCTTCGTTTAATGTGAGTAATTCATCATTAGGACTGGAATCAACTGCTTTGCCGTTGCTGCGTTATTTTGGAGTGAGCCTGAATGTGGAATTGTAATACTATCAACAGAAATTATTGACAGAAATGAAAAATATATTTAAATCAATTATACTAACGGGCGTGGTTTGTTTCATGCAGGCTTGTACCGATGATTTTGAGAAAATCAATACCCCGCCAACTTCGGTAACTACAATCGATCCGGGACTGGTATTGTCCAAAGTACAGAAAGACGCTGCCTTTGCCGAAGGTTATGAATATCCTAATAATCAGTTTGGCTCATGGATACAGCAATGGGCTGGCGGTGTTTTAATTTCCAGTTCCCGTTACATCGAACAAAGCGATAACAGCACCTGGGAAGGACATTACACTTTGATCAGGAATATCAGCCAGATACGTAATCAGGTTTTGAAAGGACTGGAAAACGATCCTGCCGGAAGAACAAAACTGGCTATCGCTAAAATTGTGGAAATTTCAATCTGGCAAAGATTAACGGATTTATTTGGCGATGTTCCCTATTCACAAACTGCATTGGGACAGGAAGATGTCAATACAAAACCGGTTTTTGATACACAGGAATCTATTTATAAATCATTAATTACAGATCTGGATGCTGCTACTGCCCAACTAAATGCATCAGATGCAAGTTATGGCAGCGCTGATTTTTATTATAAGGGAGATGTTGCCAAATGGAAAAAATACGCAAACTCACTTAAATTAAGACTGGGAATGCGTATCAGATATGCAGATGCAGCATTAGCTCAAAAAACTGTAACTGAAGCCATGGGGCAGCCTTTGATGGAAAGTAACAGCGATAATGCTGCTATTCCAACTTATAATAATGCCACTAATGCCAACGTACATCCGGTGCTAAACCATTTTCTGGCTGGTAGTCCGGATCTTAAATATCTGGCTGATGCTTTTGTAACGCAGTTGGTATCCACAAATGATCCGCGTCTGCCAAGGATTGCACAGCCAAGTGTCAATTCTGTAAAAGCCGGTACGCCTGCATATAAAGGAATTGGTGTTGCGCTCACGGATGCGATCTTAAAAACGATCATTAAAGATGATTATTCAACTGCTTCGACTGCCACATTTTTTAACAGAGATTTTAGTCCTGCTATTCCATGTATAGCTATGTCGTTTTCTGATGTTTCGTTTTATAAAGCAGAAGCGGCTTTGGAAGGATGGGGCGCTACCACAGCACAAGCAGAAGGATTTTATCAGGCCGGAGTAAAAGCGGCTATGGCGCAATCTCCTTATAATGTAACAACTGTTCCTGCAAGTTTTGATGCACAACTTTCCTTTACCGGACTGACAAAAGAACAAAAACTGGAAAGGATCGGAACGCAAAAATGGATACAATTATTCGGGCGCTCTTATGAAGCTTTTATTGAATGGAGAAGAATGGGTTATCCTGCTTTAAAACCTGGGCCTTTTGCGGGTTCAACCAACGGTACCATTCCCCGTCGTACTATTTATTCTTCACGCGAAGCATTACTTAACGAGGCAAATTATAAAGAAGCATCTGCAAGATTGTCGAAAGGCGACACTTACGTCTCGAAGGTTTGGTGGGATAAAAGATAGAAATTTTCGCTATTGAAAACAGTTTCAATACATGAATAAAAAATAAAAAGAGGAGGGTAAATTAGCATGAAGATTTTAGCTGTCAGCTAAAATCTTCATGCTAAACATTGATAGATGATAGGTTTACAAAGGTTTTTAATTATTGTGTCTTGTCTGTATCGTATGCAGCCGGATTAGGTCTTCACCACTGCTATTAATAAGATCCACAGAATCTACTTCTAAAACCTGTGCAATCTGTATCAGACGTTCTAATGTAATGCGTGTATAGGCCAACTCAATTTTACTGTATGCGTTTTGTGAAATACCCAATTTCATTGCCAGGTAATCCTGGGTATAATCTCTGTACTCTCTGATCTTTCGAATGTTAGACGCGACCGATCTAACCTTAGCTTCTACTGTATGATTCATAAAGTTTTTACTATTAGTGTGGATAGAGCAAAACCGGAACTAAATAATATACGGTTAAACTATTCACTTAGATTGATTAACAATTCGACATGTAATTATTTTAGATATAAAAACTGTTGAATGTCGAATTATAATATACGTAATGTAAGTCACTAATATTCAGCAATATAAGTTTATTTTTATTTGAGATTCGTTAAACAAAAAAAATTAAATAAAAATAAAAAAAATTTAAAATTCGTAACCAACTAGTGTCCTGCGGAGGTTCGAATTAGTACTTAGGCATTCTATTGTTTGTCTTTATCAGCTGTGCGATATGTTTCCGGTTTAGCTTAAGCCGGGAATTTTTTTGTAATTAGGCATTTCAAATTTTATGTATCAGATAGAATGATTAACAGACTTTACGACACTTCACTTGGATTGCTTACCGACTTATATCAGCTTACAATGGCTTATGGATATTGGAAATCAGGAAAAGCAGAACAAGAAGCTGTCTTTAATTTATACTTTAGAAAACACCCTTTTCAAGGCGGATTTACAATAGCATGCGGGCTCAGCAGTGTCATTGATTATTTGAATGAATACCGGTTTGATGAAGAAGATCTGGAATATGTTGGTTCGTTAACGGGGAGTGACGGAGGGAAATTATTTGAGCCTGAATTTCTGGAATATCTGTGTGATATGGAATTGCAATGCAGCGTGGATGCTGTACCGGAAGGAACGGCAGTTTTCCCAAATGAACCCTTATTGAGGATACAAGGCCCAATACTGCAATGCCAGTTATTGGAAACGCCGCTTTTAAATCTTATCAATTTTCAATCATTGATTGCTACCAAAGCTGCCCGAATGAGGTTGGTTGCCAAGGATGATGCTTTACTGGAATTTGGATTACGTCGTGCGCAAGGCCCTGATGGTGGGATGACAGCCAGCAGAGCTGCATACATTGGCGGTTTTGATGCCACTTCAAATGTTTTGGCAGGAAAACTTTACGGGATTCCAGTCAAAGGAACACATGCACATAGCTGGGTCATGTCTTTTGACAGTGAACTGGAATCATTTGAGACTTATGCACAACACATGCCCAATAACGTTACATTACTGGTTGATACCTATAACTCAATACATGGCGTTCAAAATGCAATTAAGGTTGGAAATCAACTTCGTGAACGAGGATTTGATTTAGCAGGAATCAGGTTGGACTCGGGTGATCTGGCTTATCTGAGCATTGAGGCGCGCAAGCTTTTAGATGATGCAGGATTCGAAAAAACAAATATTGTTGCCAGCAATGATCTGGATGAATACATCATGGACAGTCTGAAAATTCAGGGATCGAAAATCAATGTGTGGGGGATTGGTACTAAACTTGTTACGGCATATGATCAGCCTGCGCTGGGAGGAGTTTTCAAGCTGGCAGCTATTAAAAATGAATCCGGCGAGTGGGATTATAAATTAAAATTATCGGAACAAGCCATTAAAGTTTCAACACCAGGTATACAGCAAGTCCGGCGTTTTAAAGATGCAAAAGGATTTATTTCTGATATGATCTTTAATATTGAGACTCCCCTAATTGGTAAATCAACAATGGTCGATCCTTATGATTTTACGAGAAACCGTTCTTTTACTGAATCCGTTTCTTACGAAGATTTGCTTGTCCCGATTTTTGTAAAAGGACAGTTGATTTACACACTTCCTTCTATTCATGAAACGAGAGATCGTGTACAGGAACAGTTATCGCATTTTCATAAAGGAATCAAGCGCTTCGTGAATCCACATACCTATCCGGTAGGGTTGGAGAAAGAATTATTTGATATGAAAACGGAATTGATTGTGAAGTTGCGGGCAGGGGAGTAAATTTTAAAGTATCATTTCAAAAGTAGCCTTATTTGATTACTTTGAAATGTATTAATCGAGTAAAATGCCAACTGTTGAAATTTTTGATGGTATTAAAATTGAAATGTATGTTAATGATCGTAATCCACCACATGTTCATATTAAATATGCTAAACATAAATGTATCCTGGAAATTCAAACAGGAAATATATATGCCGGCAATTTACCGTTAAGACAAATGAAAAAAAGCCATAAGTTATGTTGTAAATCATCAGGAGTTATTGCTTACGTTATGGAATCAACTTAATAGACATTGATGATGGAAGCTGAATAATTGAAATAATTGCGGTAGAACCATTTAGTATAATTACTAAATGGTCAGATGGAGAGATTTGCAAAACTAATTATGTCTATAAGATAAATGAATGGCATCAAAGTTCTAATCCGTTATATCAACAAATCGCTCAATGGGAAAACTTCAAAAAAGTAACTGTTCGTAACGGAGTACTAAGTTGGCCGGAAATTAGAGTAGAATTTGATAATGGTATAAGGAGTGAGCCTTTTGAATTTGATCCTGTCGTTACAAGAAACGAAAGTGAGATTATTGCGACTTCTTTAGTGCCGAATATAGGATCAACACTTTTGATAGCACGTAAAGCAGCGAAATTAACGCAGAATGATCTTGCAAGGAGGATTGGGTCAACCAAACAATATATTTCAAAAGTTGAACGTGGAATTGTAAGTCCGCAAACTGATACATTACAAAGGATAGCAGCTGCTGCTATGGGACGCAGAATTATAATCGCTTAAAAAAATTATATGAAAGAAGCAGCCCAACCCAATACTGAAATTCTCAAAGAACTGATAAAATACCGTATGCCATTTGGGAAATATAAAGACTGGCTGATTATCGACTTACCGGTTTCGTATCTTGAATGGTTCGAACACGAAGGTTTTCCTGCCGGAAAACTTGGTATGATGCTAAGCACAATGTATGAGATCCGCCTGAATGACCTGATGTTTTTGATTGACGGATTGAAGAAGATTTATGGGAATAAACATCAATAGCCGGAGGCATAAGCTTCCGGCTATTAATACAATATTGCGAAAATTTCGTTACTTCTTCTCCGGCATCAGCACTACTTTAATGAAATTATCGTCATTAAAATATTGAATTGCAGCAGCTTTCGTACTTTCAACGGTTATTGATTTCAGTAACTTTTCCTGCTGAAAAATTTCGTCCAGATCATCTCCTAAAAAGGTATTGTCATCCAGATAATCCAACCAGAAACTGTTGGTTTTTATAGCAGTTTCCATTTTACGGTTTGTTTCAGCAACAAACTTTTCAATATCTTTTGGATCAGCACCTTTTTGTTTTACTTTACTAATTTCTTCCTGAGCACGTTTTACCAGTTTTTCAACGTTTTCTGGTGCACACCCAAAACCAATACTAAAACGGAAATGACCTGTCGGAAATTTGTCGGTACTTTCCGAAACACTCACACCATATACGCCGCTTTCTTCTTCACGCAGGGCTTCAATCAGTTTAATTTGTAACACTTCCTGCAAAGCTTCAATCTGAATATTGTTTTCAGGATTGTAATTATATTCCCCGCTTGCTATCAACGATACACGGCTTTTAGGTTCCAGTCCTTTATAAACCGTTTTTTCTATACGGCCTTTTGGAGGATAAATATTCGGATGTTTATAGGTATCATCCCGATCTGTGGAAGGCAATGAAGCCAGATATTTTTCCAGCAATGGCTTTATTTCATCGATTTTGAAAGCACCTACAAAAGTGAATACAAAGTCAGAAGCATCGGCAAAACGATCTTTATAAATAGTCACAGCACGGTCAAGATTTACTTTATCAATGCTTTCAGGTGTTAATGGCCGGCGATCCGGATTATAGCTGGATAATACGGCATTTAAAGTATCGGAAAACACTTTTTCAGGAGTTAGTGTTTTCTTCATGTTTTCAAGATAGGCTTTTTGGTTAGCCAAAATTCCACCTACTACTTCTGCATCTTTCCGGGGTTCTGTAAAGTACGCGTACATTAATTGCAATGTCGTTTCCAGATCTTTCGGGTTCGTACTTCCACCAACGCCTTCCGTCAGTTCGTTCAGATAAGGTCCGCCGTTTACTGTTTTTCCAGCCAGGAATTTTTGAAGCTGAGTCTGGTTATAAGGTCCTACACCACCAGACTGGATCATATAACTTGCGAAAATTCCTGTTTCACGTTCTCCCGGAAATAAAGAATATCCACCTTTACCAGTTGCTTTAAAAATAATTTCATCATTTTTAAAGTCGGTAGGCTTCAACATTACTTTTACTCCGTTAGACAAAACAAGCTCTGTCATCCCCAATTTTGGATATTCTTTTTCGCTTGCTACTTTTCCCGCTTTTGGTTCAACTGGCAGAAGTGGAGAATCCAGAACGTCATCAACATAAGCAATTACATTTTTACCACTCTCTGCAAGTAAAGTCCGTATTTTAGCTTCTGTCAAAAGCGCATCTTTACTTTTTTCAGGACCCATTATTACTACTGAGCGGTTTTTATCAGTAATATATTTTTTTGCAAGCGCATTTACTTCATTCAGAGTTACACCATCCAGGTGTTTTTTTGCCAAATCATAATATGCTTCGGCTCCCATAAATGGCTCTTCATGAAGAAAATTGTCCAGATATTCCTGAACATAATTGGAAGATTTTGTTTTATCTCTTTCCTTATAATCCTGTTCTACGGCATTCAGAAAATCTTTTTTCGCACGATCTAATTCAGGCTGTGTAAAACCAAATTTTTGAACTCTTGCATTTTCGTCCAACAGTGCGGTCAAAGCAGTTTCCATGGAAGCAGCATCCTTGGCCAAAGCAATAGAAGTATAGGAATCCAGATTCCCCAAAAAGTCGCCGTATTGACTGCCGCCATATAAAAACGGAGGATTAGCTTTTTGTGTCAGTTCTTGCATCCGTTGTCCCATCATGGCATTATACAAATCCTGGCCCATGTTATTACGGACATCCTGCAATGTTCTTTCTTTATTTTCAGGCTGTTTGTAAATAACCTGTATCAGATTTTGAGGATATTCAGGATCAGTTACAATAGCAACATTCGTAGATCCATCCAGCGGAATGGTATATTCAGTACGTTTTTTAGGTTTTACAGAAACAGGGATTGAGCTAAATTTTTGAATAATTGTAGCTTCCACTTTTGCTACATCAAAATCTCCTACTGCAATCACAGCCATTAATTCAGGACGATACCAGTCTTTATAAAAAGCTTTGATCGTTTCTGGCTTAAAAACTTTCAGAATGCTGTCTTTACCAATTGGTAAACGCTCTGCATAACGGGAGTTATTCAGGATCATCTTCAGGTATTTATCACGCATACGCTGTTGTGCACCACGCCCCATGCGCGATTCTTCCAAAACCACGCCTCTTTCTTTTTCTATTTCAGAAGGATCCAAAAGTGCGCCGTGTGCCCAGTCTTCCAGTACCTGAAGACCTTTATCGAGCAAGCCTGCGGAATCCGTAGGAATTGGTAACATATATACCGTTTCATCAAATCCGGTGTATGCATTTAAATCTGCACCAAAACGAACGCCTGTTTTTTGGAGAAAATTAACCAGTTCATTTTTAGGAAAATTAGTAGTTCCGTTAAAATTCATGTGCTCCATAAAGTGAGCCAATCCTTGTTGGTCATTCGTTTCCAATACAGAGCCAGCCTTGATAGCCAATCTTAATTCAGCTCTGTTTTTTGGTTCTGTATTTTTTTTGATGTAATAAGTAAGACCGTTTTTCAATTTTCCCATCTTGACACTTGGATCAAGCGGTACTTTTTGTTTTGATAAATCTTGTGCTGATAATGAGGGTAATATGCTAAATCCTATCCCGATGAAACACCAGGCCAACAAAGTCTTTTTCATTATTTTTAGTTAAAGTTGATAAAATGTACGAAAAACGAAGGTATAGTTAACGATTGCAATTCCAAAGGTGATATTTATTTTCTTACATCCATACCCTTAATCCCATGCCCAAACTTTACGGACATTCAGTCATTTTGAATAGTAATCCCTTTTGAAATTTTAGTTTTGTTTTATCTTTAAAAACAACAGATCCGGCTTTTTCTTCTACTTCTCCAAAACCTTCAAGCCAGTCTTTTCCTTTTTTTAGAAACACCACTTCCCTGACAGATTCCACACCTTCTGATACGAATTTGTAATCAGCAAGTAACGTATCTCCTTTTAATTTTCCATTTAATTTTCCGTCGTTACTGTCTTTCTCAAAAAGTGCGTATTTCAGATTACCTGTTACAATGCTGTCAGCAATATTAATATGCATAAAAGCAGTATCTTTTTTTGCCATGTAAGCGTAACATTCATAAGTCTGAAAGCTGCTTATGTGTTTTTCTGCATTTGTAGTTTTTTTGTAAGTGACTTTTTGACCTTCTGATCTTTCTAAAACCATTGTACTGTCGTCTACTGAAATAATTTTCAGTGTATCTGTAAAATCGAGGTTGTGCTCGTTTGAAATATTTTTGCCAAACAAAATAAGTCTGTTACCCTGTTTTTCCCATTTTTTATAATCCCTGTCACTCAGGTTTATCGAAGAAGCAGTTCCTTCATCTTTCAATGTAAAGCCATATTTATGTTGAGGCTGTTCATTCATTTCTGTAACCCAACTGCCTGAAATAGAGCCTGATTCTTGGCTGCATGAGAAAAAAGCATATATAATGGCTAGTAAAAAAAAGATGTTCTTTTTCATTTAATCAGCTGAATTTGTGGTTTAGAAATAATGAGAACAAGTTTATATTCCCAATATTCTATAAAAATTTGGTTTAAAACGAAAAAGCGCCGGTGGAATTATCTCATTAATTCATGTTTGAACTGATAACTGGCAGACTGATACCACGCAATTGCTTCTCTGGTAAGTAATTTGTTCGAAACTAATTTTTTGGCAGAACCATCCTGAAAATCAGGTAAAAATGTGTTAGAAATTTGTTGCGGCCTGAGAATAATCAGAGTATCATTTTTTATGAAACCAAGACTTTGATAAGTGCTGATGAAAGCACGTTCACGACCTGGTTCGAGCTTGAAAATATCATAACCTAAAAATTTGCTTGTATAAGAAAAATTAAGAAGTCCCAGAATTGTTGGGCCCAGATCTATCTGACTCATAAGGCGTTCCATCTTTTCCGGCTTTATTTTTCCAGGTGAATAAATTAAAAGTGGAATATGATATTTATTCACTGGAAGATCAGCTTTTCCTGCACTGGAGGCGCAATGATCAGCCACTATTACAAACATTGTATTTTTAAACCATGGTTTTTTACTTGCTTCTGTAATAAATTTTCCAATTGCATAATCAGTGTATTTTACTGCTCCTTCCCGATTTGTATGAGAGGCAATATCAATCCGGCCTTCTGGATAAGTAAATGGCCTGTGATTGGAAGTGGTCATGATTTGGGCAAATACTGGTTTATCATTTTTGATTGTTTTTTCTATTTCAGTTATAGCCAGCGTAAAAAGATTTTCATCTGCAACTCCCCATATATTTTCATAATCAATATCTTTAGCCAGGATTTTTGTACGGTCATCCACTTCATAATTATTGTGTCCGAAAAAATAACCCATATTATCAAAATAGCCATATCCGCCATAAATGAATTTACTCTCGTATCCTTTTTCTTTAAATACTTTTCCAAGAGAAAACAAATTTTCATTATTCGGCCTTCTTACAATAGACTGTCCCGGAGTAGGAGGTGTACAAATAGATAATGCTTCCAGGCCGCGTACTGTACGGGTTCCGGTTGCGTATAAGTTGGTGAAAAACAGGCTTTGGTTAGCCAACGAATCCAAGTTGGGAGTGATATGCTGTGTATTGCCGAAATTTCCTAAAAAGTCTGCGCTTAAACTTTCTACGCTGATCAGGACTACATTCATCTTTTTTTCCGGGCCCTGATGCATAATCTTACGTTCAATACTAAATGGATCATTATTGATAAATTGGCTTTCAGGCGTTTTTATTTGTATACGGATATCTTTAAACGCTTCTTTATTGGAAATTTTTGAATAAAACTGTTCGTAGTCTAATTCATTGTTCAGGTAAGCTGCGAAGAGTTCGTATAAGCCATTGCCTGAAAGCTCGTTAACATAATTATTAGCAGTGAATTGCCTTATTTTATTATTTACCAAAAAGTAACAGGCCAATAATAGCACGGAATAAGGAAGTATCCAGAGTGTCCGGTATTTAAAAGAAGGAGCATAAATACCTGATTTTTTAATGGTTTTCCTTGAAAAATAAACGATACAAAATGTTGCCAGAAGTTGAACAGTAATGATAATTCCAATTGGATAAGACTGCTCGGCATTTCCAATTACTTCATTGGTATAAACCAGATAATCAACAGCTATAAAATTAAACCGGGAACTAAATTCGTCCCAAAAAAGCCATTCAGACGTTGCGTTGAAAAGAAGAAAAAATACATTGATTGAGAAAATTGTAAATAAAACAATATTATGCCAGCGTTTCTGGAGAATTTTAGTCGGCACGATCCAGAGATAAATCATTAATGGAATGATGAAATATCCGGCATTTATCAAATCATAAAATAACCCGATCCCAAAAATTCCCAGAATATTTAAGAAGGTAAAATCTACGTTTGCAGCTGATTTAATTAATAAAGCTATACGTGTCAGAATTGAAATAATAACAACTACTTTAATCATTAATATGGCCAGTCCAAAGGAATGAAACCGGTTTTTATCTGGCGAAGCAGATTTGTTAAAGTTCATGTTGTCAGGGGTAATTATCGAATTAGATTTTAAAGTAAATTTATGGGATTTAATCTTAGAAAAGCAGGTCGTTTCTAATCTGGAAAGAATCTCATTTATTGCTTTAAATGTTTATCATATTACCTTTAAACTTGAAAATGACAATGCGTACGATATAATTATTTGTACTACCTTATAATAGAATCCATCCTCACTATTTCAAAAACCTCAACGGTCAAAAAACCAAATTCTTCGGTTACAGTTCCGCAGATTTTATAAACACCTTTTCCTGAAAGCTTGTATTTTGCAGCTACCGGAGGGAAATGTACCGTATCAATAAATTGTCCTTCCTGATCCAGGAATGTGCCGAACTGCATGGTTTCTCCTTTTGAAGTCCGGGTATTTTTAATTGCTACCAAATATCCATATTGCACAACTTCCTGACCAACATACCGATCCAGATCTTTGGCCATAACACTTTTGGGTAATCCATGTTTCACCAAATCAAAAGGACTGCATAAAGGGAAACCCAGCAGCTCAATCTGGTCGTAAGCGTCGTCGATAGGAGAAGAGTGAAAAACAGGCAACTCAAAATCCTTGATTTCAGTTTGAAAAAGCTGTTTTTGCTGTACTTTGTTAAGTTTCTTGTTCAGCCGGAAATGTGCTTTCCAGAGTAACGTTTTTTTATCAGTTCCCGTAAACCGGAATGCATCGATACGGAGCAGAATGGTAAGTTGTTCAATGGAAATGGCTACACGGTCCAGAAAATTATTCATTGAAGTAAATTCCCCTTCTTCCTGTCTTGCCTGTATAATTTTTTCAATCGTTTTCTCTTCAATTTCATTTAAAGACTGTAATCCCAGATAAATATCTTTTCCTTCAATAATAGCCTGTGCACAACTATGATTTACACACGGTGCCAGTATATTTGCACCATGCATTCTGGCTTCATGCACATATAATTCGGGTCCATAAAAACCTCCGCCATTGTTCAAAACCGCCACCATATATTCCAGCGGATAATATGCTTTCAGAAAAAGAGTCTGATAACTTTCCACGGCGTAGGAAGCTGAATGTCCTTTTGCAAAAGCAAAACTGGCAAAACTGGCAATCTGATCCCAAACCTCCTGTATTGTTTTTTCTTCGTGACCTTTGTTTCTGCAATTCCTGAAAAATTTTTGCCTGACTTGTTCAAATTCGTCCCGCCCGCGAAATTTTCCACTCATCCCCCTGCGGATAGTATCCGCTTCTCCTAAGGTTAATCCTGCAAAAATATGGGCAACTTTAATGACATCTTCCTGGTAAACCATAATGCCATAAGTCTCTTTCATTAACTTCATTAATTCCGGATGTGCTTCCTTCCTTTTTTCGAGGCTATGATGCCGTAAAATATATTCACGCATCATCCCGCTTTTTGCTACGCCAGGCCGGATAATAGAACTTGCAGCTACCAATCCAAGGTAATTATCCACCTCAAGCTTTTTTAACAACATACGCATGGCGGGAGACTCTACATAAAAACAGCCAATACATTGCGCTTGTCTGATCAGGTCTTTGATTTTTGGGTCTGTCTTAAACTGCTTTACATCATTAATATCAATCTCAGGTATTTCGGGACGGTTATAACGAATGATTTCCAGTGTTTCCTTAATTTTGGCCAGTCCGCGCTGACTAAGAATATCATATTTATTAAGTCCGACATCTTCTGCAATCTGCATATCAAATTGCGTGGTCGGAAAGCCTTTTGGTGGTAGGTCAGTAGCAGAAAAATAGTGAATGGGACGTTCTGAAATCAGGATTCCGCCAGCATGTATACTCAGGTGATTAGGCTGATTATTTTCCTGTAAATATTTTGCGTATTTAACGACAAGTGCAGATAGCTGATCCAGCTTATTTGGATCATATTTCCCATCGCTCAATGCATCAATTTCATGCAATGGCAAACCGAATACTTTTCCTAACTCACGAACTGCTGCACTATGCTGGAATGTGCTGTAAGTAGCCAGTAAAGATGCCTGTCCATTTTTGCCGTACCTGTCAAAGATATATTTAGTAACATCTTCGCGGTCTTTCCAGGAAAAGTCAATATCAAAATCCGGCGGGTTTTTCCGGTGCAGATTCATGAAGCGTTCAAAATACAGATCCAGTTCAACGGGATCAACATTGGTGATATTCAGCAGATATGCCACAATGCTGTTTGCACCGCTTCCACGTCCTACATGAAAGTAATCTTTGTGCCGCGCATAAGTTACAATATCATGATTGACAAGAAAGAACGGAATGTAATTTTGTTTTTCGATCAGGTCAAGTTCCATGGCAATCCTGTCAAAAATGACATCATTGACTGAATCACCATAACGGTAGCCAATTCCCTGATAACTTAACTGGCGGATACGCTGATAATCGTCCTCTCTGCTTTCTCCAAATACCTGTAAATTCTGATGCTGTTTATCATTTCCAAAATTGAAATGAATATGACATTCAGCCATGAGCTTTTCAGTGTTTTTACTGATTTCGTCGACGTTTTTAAAATGATATTTAAGAACATTATAGGGTAATATCTGTTCTGTTTCTTCTGCTGTATCCGCGACAGTTACCTTACTTAAAATTGTATTGCGATCAACAGCCCGAAGCAGGCGGTGTGCATTGAAATCACGTTTATGACGAAAAGTAAGAGGTTGTAAAATGACTAATTTGCCTGCATATTTGTGCAATAAATGAAACCTGATTTTGCCCATGTCCTGTATAGAAACGCCTATATATTCATCAGGCCGTAGTTTTTCTATTGTCTCGTCCGACAGATTTTTAAATGGATAAATGAATACAACATTTTCAAGAAAAGGGGCCTGATCAGGAAAATCCTTTTTGGTATGTAAATGCTCTGACAGATATGCGTTTAACTCCTGAAACCCCATGTTATTTTTAGCCAATCCTACAAACTGCTGCTGAATCCCGTTCCGAAAATCAATTCCAACGATTGGCTTTATGTTGTATTTAGGTGCCATTCGTATAAAATTCAGGCATCCGGAAGTATTGTTGATGTCGGTCAGCGCAATACATCCATAGCCGTTTTCGTGGCTCATTTTAAGCAATTCTTCCTCCGGGATCATTCCGTAACGCAGGCTGAAATAAGAGTGACAGTTGAGTAGCATGTTGTTGAGAAATTAAACTTTATACTTACTTTTATTATAAATGGAAAAGTTAAGTAACATGAGAACTTTACATCTATATGTGGCTTAATATTGATTCTTATGAATTTTCAAATAAAATTTTCATTACTATGTTAAGAGACACATTGATAAAAAACACAATCAATAATCTTAAAAAGTTGCCTGATCAAAAGATCAAAGAGGTCTCAGATTTTGCAGAATTTCTTTTAAGCAAATCTGATGATATGCTTCTGACAGAAGGTATACAAAAACTTGCAGCCGAATCAAAGTCATTTGAGTTTCTGAAAGACGAAGAGGATATTTATACTTCTGATGATCTAAAGGAAATTTATAAATGAAAAAGGGCGAAATCGTTTTAATTCCATTCCCCTTTACCGATTTGACAGCAGTTAAGAATAGACCTGCTTTAGTTTTAATTTCAACGGAGTATGATGTAACAGTTTCATTCATTACTTCGCAAATTAAATGGCAGGAAGAAAATGATGTTAGGCTTGAACCTGATGATTTAAACGGCCTTAAAAAACCTTCTTTAATCCGGCTAAGTAAATTAACTACGATTGATAAAGCATTAGTCATCGGAAAATTAGGAAGTTTAAAGGATTTGGAATTAGAATAGGTTAATCAGGGATTAATTAATTTATTTGATTTAAAATAGCCTTCTTACGCATTTCGATGCGCCGGAATAACAGGTGGTTCTCCGTTAAATGGATTTCCCATACTGGCAATATTTGGAATTCCCATTGTAGTACCCCAGCTCAAAATTGAATTACCGCGCTTATCCGTTCCGTACCGGTTCCTGATATAATCCATCGCCATATACAGATTGAGTTTTTCTTCTGAATCGTCAAACATATTAATCTGATAATTGCCGCTTACCAGGTCACTGAAATTGACGCCTACCAATCTCACCATCATCCGGCGGTTATAAAGCTGGTCAAACAGCCATTCAATTTTTGGAATTAATACGTGGTCTGCAGATGTATAAGGTATTTTTATCTGTTTGGAAAAAGTATTGAAATCAGAATATCGGATCTTGACAGAAATACAGGATGTTAATTTATCGCCGTTTCGGAGCTGATAAGCAAGATTTTCACCCATTGCCCTAATCATTTCCCTCATTCTTTTTACATCTCCTGTATCTTTCCCAAAAGTCCTTTCATTAGAAATAGACTTACGTTCGTGGAACGGAACAATAGGAGAATCGTCCCTGCCATTGGCGCGGTTCCAAAGAAGAATACCATTTTTACCCAAAACATTTGTCATTACTTCTATGGGCATTTCCTGTATAGTTTTTACATATTTTATTCCAAGATTATAAAGTACCTGTTTTGTTTTTTCACCTACCATTGGAATTTTCTGGACAAGCATTGGAGCCAGAAATCCTTTTTCTTCTCCATAATCAATTCTCATTTCATTGTCTGGTTTTGCTTCCCCGGTGGCTACTTTCGAAACCAGTTTATTAGTAGAAAGTCCAAATGAGATAGGAAGCCCGCTTTCTTTTTTAATGCGCTGCCTGAGTTCCGATGCTATTTTATGACAGCTGAAAAATTTGTCCATACCTGACAGATCTGCATAGAACTCATCAATACTTGCTTTTTCAAAAAGTGGTACACTTTCTCTGATAATTTCTGTAACTATTTTTGATTCTCTGGAATAAGCACTAGCCTCACCACGTATTACAACAGCTTCCGGACATAAATTTTTGGCCATTTTCATTGGCATACCGGAATGCACACCATAAGGCCGCGTTTCATAACTGCATGCTGCCACCACACCCCGGTCGCCAATTCCTCCAACCAGAACCGGCCGATTTTTAAGACGGTCATCAGCTTTGCGTTCAACAGATACAAAAAATGTATCCAGATCGAGATGTAAAATGGTGCGTTCCATAATCATTTGGATTTTTTACAAATTTATGGATTAATTCCAATAATATGGATATTTGCCAAAAATATTATGGAATTTATCCAAAAATCATTATCTTTGATAGTTCAAATTAGTTGAATTATTAGTAACAAAGTCTGATCTGAGACTTGGTAATTTGACTGATTTATAGCAGATTATAGATACTTGATACTATGAAAAGCTGATGTTAAGCTTATCAAAAATTTTCTAAAACATTTAATATGCCAATCGAAGAAGAAAGTAAACGCTTTAAACAGATACGCGAAGAACTGAATCTGACACAAGCAGCTTTTGCAGAACAGTTAGGTATTAGCATGACTACGGCGGATATTGAAAGAGGGCGTACCCGCATACCTGGTCAGGTTGTGAAGGAACTTTTGAAGCAATATCAAATCAATCCGCTTTGGCTGTTTGGAGAAAGCGGACAAAAATATTTGCGAATTGGTGAAACAGTAATTAGTCCGAAAGTGGTTACTGTTGATAATACGGGTAAAGAAAATATCGTGCTGGTAAGTGCAAAAGCTGCTGCCGGTTATCCGAATAATATTGGAGATGCGCAATGGTTTGAAAGTTTGCCGGCATTTAGTATTCCTTTGCCGGAATATCGCAATGCTACTTTCAGGGGATTTCAGGTCGATGGAGATAGTATGACACCGATATTACAATCGGACGAATGGATTGTAGGGAAAGCTGTTGACGATTGGGATAACCTGAAAAGTAAAAGTATGTATGTAGTGGTTACAGCTGATAGTATTCTGGTAAAAAAAATACAAAAAGATAACCAGACAACTTATGTCAATTTGATATCACTGAATCCTGAATATGCTCCAATTCGTATAGATCGTAGTGAAATCAGAGAACTCTGGCAGGTAAACAGTAAACTGACTTTCGATCTTGAAGTAAGTTTGCAAAATGTCAGCTTACAGAATCTTCATCAGGAAATGAAGGAATTGAAGGAAGAGGTAAGAAGGGTTATTAGTTGAGAGTTAAGAGTAATGTAATGAAAAGGCTGGATTAATGAGAAAAACTTACTAATTCAGCCTTTTTATATTTTATCAGAATTTAATGCTCAGATACGTTTGTTGACATACATCCTGATAATCTATTTGGTAATTGTCATAATTGAATCGGCTTGGTGTAAATCGTCAAACTTATATTCTCAGAAGATCTTAGACTATTCAATATCGTAAGGGTTCAGGATTTGTAAATCCCTGATGTTCACAAAATCTTTGGTATTACGTGTTACCAAAATTAAATCATAAACCATTGCAGTTGCGGCAATAATTGCATCTGGAAGTTAATTTTATATTCTTTACGTAATTCAGCAGTTTTAAGCTTAATTTCTTTTTCTAATTCGATAACCATAGCGTCTCCTACAAATTCATGAAGTATTTTTAGATCATTTTCTGTAGATGTTTTCCAACAGTACAATTCAATCTCAGTGATTGCTGAAATAATAATTTTGTAATCTTGTACAATATTGTCTATTAATTTCTCAGCGTTTGTTGTAAACTGCTGTTGTAAATAATAAATAACAATATTTGTGTCTCACAAGTATTTTATTCCCATTCGCTACGTAACTCATTCAACTGATTATCAATTTCGTGAAGCGGCTGTTTAGTCATTGCTCCTTTATAATTGCGTTTTGTGCTTTTAGTAGCAATAGGTTCAATAACATCTCTACGTAAGCGAATTAGTTGAAGACGTTCCAAATCCATCAAAAGGTTAAGTGCTTTGTCATTGATAATATCTATGGTTACTGTTTGTAACACAATAATGATATTTAAGTATAACTTAAGAAATCAATTTAGAATTAGAAATTTACATAATATTTTCTGGATTTATTAATTCAAAAATATCCTACACCTCCTCCGCCATCAATTGCTTTTCATACAATTCCTTATAAGCGCCGTTTTTGGCCATTAATTCTGTGTGTGTTCCCTGCTC
>Ga0247739_10000112_pt1 | contig 27733 bp, 15 predicted proteins | sample UWRJL058202B2_FD_180943 | JGI IMG/M metagenome (GOLD analysis project Ga0247739, IMG submission 180943) | Plant litter microbial communities from Arlington Agricultural Research Station in Wisconsin, United States - UWRJ-L058-202B-2 | ecosystem: Environmental > Terrestrial > Plant litter >...
TCTTGTCGACGGCGGTGACGGTGAACGGCGCCCAGATGCGGTGCACGTCCTGATCGATGTACGAGCCGTCGGTCGAGGCGAAATACTTCTGCTCGTTCACCAGGAACATGCGCGAGGCGACGAAGCTGGCGCCCGCGCCCATGGCGGCTGAGTTGACCCCCATCAGCAGCTCGATCTTCTCCTCGATCGGCACGGTCATGCCATTGCGCGCGATCGGGGTGCGCCACGACACCTCGCCGACGCCGGGCGTCGGGGCCAGCTGGACCGGGGCGGTCTGGCTGGTGGCATTGGCCTTGGCGATGGCTGTGGCCAGACGCGCGGCCTTGGCCACGGCGTCGACGGTCAGTTCGTTGGTGGCGGCGAAGCCCCATGCGCCGTCGGCGATGACCCGCACGCCCACGCCCGAGCTCTCGGTGTTGACGATGTTCTCGACATTGGCTTCCCGCGTCATGACGAACTGGCGCAGATATTTGCCGACCCGCACGTCGCAATAGGTCGCGCCCGCCGCCTTCGCCGTCGACATCGCGGCGTCGGCTAGCCGCTTCTTGATCGCCACATCGAGCGTGTCGCCCAGCTCTTCGGCGGCGATCGCACGGCCCGCGAAGCCGGGCAGCAACAGGCCGCCGGCGCCGATGCCGCAGGCGGTCAGGAAGGCGCGTCTGTCCAAGGCTTCTCTCCGGAAATCACCCCCGCACCTTCGCCGCTGAGGCCGCCTTGGTCAAACGGTCCGCAGCGCCTTTACGGCAGCGGACGCCGATTGTTGCTCGCGCTGATCTCCAGCGGCTCGCCGTCGAGGATCAGCCGCACCTGTGCGCCCGCCGGAGCGTTGCGCGGCACGTTCAGCCGCACCGTCTGCGTCTTCGGCTGCAGGTCGTCGGGCGCAGCCAGGGCGCCGAAGCGGGCCGTGGCCAGCACCGCCCCGTCGGGGCCTTCCAGCACCACCCGTCCGGCCGGAGAGGCGACGGCGCCGAGCCCGTGCACCGTGACCGACAGCCGCCCGCCGCGCTTCACAACGTCGTCGGCGCCGATGCCCACGTCGGGCCGCGTCGACATCGCCGGACCGGCTTCAGCGAGGGCGAACTCGATCACGCTCGCGCCCGGCGGCAGGATCACCGGCACGGCCTGACCGGGTCCGAAGGCGACGGTCGTCGTCTGGCCCGCGTCCGGACGGTCGTCGTTGTTCGCATCAACGCCTTGCGTCACCGTCCACGTTCCCGGCGTCACTTCCGCCCCGCCGACCTCGGCCTTCACCGGCGTCGAGGCCAGGTTCCAGACCACGACGCGGAAGCCGGTCTGGGCCGGTTCGCGCACCAGCACTGCGACCTTCAGGGCGTCGTCGGGGTTCTCGAACCGCCAGCTGATCCGGTGTCCCGGCACGATGCGGTTGCGCACATGGGCGACCCCGCCCAAACGGGCGCGCTGCAACTGATCGCTCGGCAGCTCGACCCGGTCGGTCCACCAGTGGTCCTCGGTCTGCATCTTCATCCGCACCGAGGCGAACTGGATGTCGTCGGCATAGAGCCGCTCGAGGAAGCTGCGGTCGCCCGTCTCCGCCGCGGCGATGGTCAGGGCGTCGGACGAGGCTCCGGCTTTCGCGGCCGCCGTCACATAGCGCTGGTCCAGCTCGGGGCGGCCCAGATCGCGCGCCACATCGCTGTTGACCCCCGACCAGCCCGGCGACCCCGGCTCGCCCATCGGCGCCAGATATTTCGCGTCGCCGCTCCAGCGGTACGAGGCCCACAGCAGCATGTTCGTCGGGCTCAGTCCCGTCCCGCGATCCGCATCGGTGGTCCAGTTGATGTCGGCGGGCCAGACGGTCACCCCGCCGCCGGTCTTGCCGTGCGCCAGATACCCGTCGGCCAGCTCCAGCAGCAGGCCGCGCAGCTTGGGCGAGCCGTTGTAGTCGACCAGGGCCATCCCCGGGTGCAGCACCAGATAGCTCTGCGCCTTGGACCAGTCCCACGGCGTGTCCCGCGCGAACTGCGAGCCGGAATAGTAGCTCGAGATGATGTGGCGATGTCCGGCCGCATTGACCTGGGTCAGCTCGTCATAGCGCCGCGCCGTGGCCATCAGCCGTTCCAGCGTCTTCGGATCGCCGCGGTTCAGCAGGGCCGACTGGCTGATGGCGTTGATGCCCTCCTCATAGGTGTGCAGCTCGTCGGTCTGGATCGTGCCCAGCCCGTTGGTCCACATGCCGTTGCGGTGGCTGGCCTCGATCAGGGCTTCCAGCGAGGCGTTCAGCCTGTCGGGCTCGACGCCCATCAGGGCCGGGCCGACCCACTGGTTGGTCAGGTCGGTGTCGTCGGAGATGCCGCCGCCGAACTCGCCCTCCACCTGTCGGTTGTCGATCCACCAGTCGATGAACGACTTGACCAGTTTCAGGTCCTCCGTCTGACGGAAGGCCCACAGCGGCACGCCGGCGGGCGGCGTGGGTTGCGTGAAGGCGGGCAGGGGCTGGGACGCGTTCCATTCGCTCCAGTAGGCGCGGCCCTCGACGTTCTCCGGATCGACCCGCAGCAGGTCGGTCAGGTCCATGTAGAACTGGTCGAACAGGCCGAGGTCGCGCGTGATCTGCCGTTCCTCGACTAGGAAGCCGTAGCTGTCCTTGATCTGGGCCAGACGGTCGGCGACGTGCTCGGCGCGCGCAGCCTCGCGGGTCTTGAAGATCATCTTCACCCCCATGCCGTCGAGGTCCGAGGCGTGGAAGTCGGGGCTGGAAGCGGCGACGGTGAAGTACAGGCTGTCGTCGTCATCGAGGATGCGGTCGCGGGTGTCGAGGAAGACGGTGCGCGCCTCGCCCGGCTTGACGGCGACATTGACGTCCAGCAGGTCGCGCAGCGGCCACAGCGGATCCTTGACCCGGATGTTCAGCGAGATCAGCCCGTCCGCGCCCGGCGTCGCCTTCAGCGCCGGGATGCTCAGGACGATCCCGTCCAGCCCGCCGGCCTCCTGGAAGCTCAGGGTCGGGACGTTGCGGACCAGCGGCCCGCCCGCGCGCCCGCGCCGGAAGTCGATCGGGATCAGGACGTGGGCGATCGGCCGGTCGCCGCTCAGCGCCGTCTTGCGCGCTGTCGTCGGGGCGCTGGAGGGCAGGGCCGCGAGGGTGTCGCGCTCCTCGGCCGGATAGCGGCCGGCGATGAAGTCCGACAGCTTGTCGGTCGCCACATAGCTGGGCTCGACCCCCGCGCGCACCGTGTAGGAATAATCGCCGACGCTGTCCGGTATGGCCCCCGGCGTGACGTTATAGACGCCGATCTCCTGGATGGGCGTCTCTTGCGCGATGTTGGTGAAGCGGACCGCGCCGCCCTCATGGCCCGCGACCCGGGTCGTGGTGCGCTCGGCCCCGCGCGGCCGCTCCGCCAGCGTCTGGGGCGCCGAGGCGTCGACCACGCGGCTCGCGTCGATGCGGGCGTCCACCGCCGCCAGACGACCGTATGCGGCGCCCTGGATCTCGATCTGGTTCCACGGCTCGTCCGGCAGGAACCAGGTCGCCGACTTGCCGCCCATCGAATAGACGTTCCAGTCGGGCAGGGTGAAATAGTCGTTCCGCCCCGCCAGCCGCGAGCGGTTGTAGACGCCCGGCCAGGTCGTCTCGCGGATGCCGTCATTGCCCTTCCACATGCGCTGGGCGATGTCGCGCTGGTCGGTGAACTCGACGCGGCGGATGCGGGTGAGCGGGTCCGCCAGATACGGCGCCGAACCCTGATCGAAGCCGAACCTCTTGTTCCACGCGGCCTGCCAGTCGCTCGCCGGAGCAGGCGCCGCAGCCGTGGCGGCGGACGCGACCAGCGCGGCGGCCTCGGCCTCGCTCAGGGCGTGGTCATAGACCCTCAGGTCGTCATAGTCGGAGCCGCGCGTGAAGCTGTAGCGGCTGTGCACCTGAATGGGCGCCACGATGCGCGAGGCGATGCCGAACTGGTCCAGCGCGGCGTCCAGCACCGCCGGGGTCGCCGTCGCCGCGACCCTCTTGCCGTCCACGTACAGCACCACGCCGCCCGTCTCGTCCCAGCTGAAGGCGATGTTCATCCAGTGGTCAGGGGCGGGATTGGCCGGCAGCTCATAGGACACCCGCACGCGAGCGAGGTTGTTGTCGGTGACGAAGGCGTCGAAGCCGTGCCCGTTCCAGTCGATGCGCAGGAAGGCCATGTCCCAGCTGGAATGGTCGGCGTATCCGACGCGGAACAGGACGAAGGGTGTCGGCCCAACGGGGTAGCGCGAGCGCCAGTCAAAGGCGACCGTGCCGCGCTGGGCGAAGATGTTGCCCGCTGCCCGGTACGCCAGGGCCTGGTCGTCGGTGCCTTCGATATATCCGCCCTCGGCCCCGCCCGACGGCTTGAGCGCCAGCTTGTCGGCGAAGGTCGGCCCGGCCTGACCCGCGGCATAATCGGCGGTGAGGGAGTTGTCCGCCGTCAGATGGAACAGCAGGCCGTCGGGGCGCGGCGCGACCGTCTGCGCCTGGGCGAGTGAGGCGGCGGCCATGGCGGCGCCGGCGACGAGGAGGGCGGCGACCGCCCGTTGAACGACAGACATGAAACACTCCCAGGGGCTGCCGCTCTGCGTCGGCTGCGGGCGGACACTAGCCCCGTCCTGACACCGGTGTCTTCCTTCAATTTGTTTCAGCTGGACAGAATGTCGCAGGGGCCTTCCGGGCGCGACCCGGCGCCCGGCCGAGCCGAAAGTCTCATCTCCTCAGCCGCTTGGCGGTTCGGCGTTCCCGTCGGGCGCCCATCGCTCCGCGTGGCCCTATAATGGCGTCCGCTCCGGTCTTTGACATCGCGATCCCGATACCTCGCCGCGTGCACGCCGTTGCACTCAGGGTGCACGCGAGTGCAACGATGAGGCCTAAAAATTGTCGCCATAAATCAAAGATATGAAAGCCATATCTATCGTCCCACATTCAAAATTGCACTTTTTGCACCCACTCTTTTTCGAGTGCAAAACGTGACCCGGGCGAAACCTTCGCCGCACTCCCGCCGCATGTTTTGCGATCCGCGCCCGCGACGTCGCCGGGGGCGTCGAAGCGGCAACAATGGCGTCCCGCAATCGCCATCCGCCGCCCGGAAACAGGTCCCTCTCTCAGTCGGCGGGGCCTACAGATCATGCTTTCCAGACTCGCCACGGCGGTGGCGCTCGCGCCTCTCGTGCTGGCTTCGACCGCCCAGGCCCAGGTCACCCTGTCCGACGACCGCACGGCTCCCGTCCAGACCTCGACGGTCAGCAGCGGCGCCGCCGCCGACCTGATCCTCGCCGACGGCGGCTCCATCTCCGTCGCGACCGGCGTGGCCCTGACGGGCGATAGTAGCAACGCCATCGTGCTCGAGAGCGGCTCGGCCATCACCCTTGAGGACGCCACCGACGACGTCACCGGCATCCTGCTCAAGGGCGGCCTGACGGGCGACCTGACCGTCGGCGGGTCCATCACCATCACCGAGGACTACGCCGCCGCGGACGATGACGAGGACGGCGACACCGACGGCCCCTTCGCCGAGGGCAGCGGCCGCTACGGCGTGCGCGTCACCGGCCCCGACGCCCGCACCGGCGACATCACGCTCGAGGACACCGGCTCCATCGCCGTCTACGGCAATGACAGCTACGGCCTCTCGCTCGAGACCAACCTGATCGGTAACCTGAGCCTCTACGGCGCCGTCTCCGTGGTCGGGGACGACAGCTACGGCGTCCGGCTCCAGGGCGCGGTCTCCGGCGACGTCCTCCTGCCGGAGGGCTCGATCTCGGTCGCCGGGGCCAATGCGGTCGGCCTGTCGGTGGAAGGCGCCGTGTCCGGCCGGCTGGACATCCAGTCGGCGATCACCAGCACCGGCTATCGCTACACCTCCAGCCCGACCTCCCTGACCGCCTATGACGCGGACGTCGCCGCCGCCATCGATCTGGCCGACGACACCCTCTACCTGGAGGACCTCGACGCCGACGACCTGCTGCAGGGCGGGGCCGCGGTCCAGGTGAAGGCCGACGTCGCCGGGGGCATCCTGCTGGGCACGACCCCGACCTACCTCGACCCCGACGGCGAGGACGGCGACGACGACAAGGACGGCGTCACCAACGGCAATGAGGACGACGACGGCGACGGGACGATCAACGCCGATGACACCGACCGCGACGGCGACGGCATCCTCGACGCCAGCGAGGGCACGGCGTCGCTGGCCAGCTACGGCGGCGCGCCGGCCCTGCTGATTGGGTCGAGCACAGGCGACGTGACCATCGGCGCGGTCGGGACCGGCGACGACGCCTATGGCCTGATCAACCAGGGCTCGGTGGCGGCCTATGGCGTCTATGACGACGTGGCCACGACCGCGCTCCAGATCGGCGGCCTCGGCGGCGGGACCACCCTGATCGCCGGCGGCGTCCGCAACGACGGGACCATCGTCAGCAGCTCGGTCGGGGCCGACGCCGTCGCCGTCCGCCTGGGCGCCGGCGCCGAGGTCCCGACCCTGATCAACAGCGGGACCATCACGGGCACGGCGACCACCGAGAGCGCGGACACCGCGACCGCCATCCAGATCGACGAGGACGCGATCCTGTCCTCCATCGTCAACAGCGGCCAGATCCTCGGCGTCATCTATGGCGAGGCCGGGGACGCGGTGGCCATCCGCGACCTGTCCGGGACCCTGACCAGCCTTACCAACACCGGGACCATCTCCGGCGCCGTCGTGGCGACCGACGCGGTCAGCGACACCGACGACGACGACACCGACGCCACCAACGAGGTCGTGACCGGACGCCAGATCGCCATCGACCTGTCGGCCAACACCTCGGGCGTGACCCTCACCCAGACCGGCGCCCGGACCGACAACCGCTTCATCGATAGCGACGGCGACGGCGTCTACGACGACGTGGACACCGACGACGACGCCGACGGCGTCCCGGACGATCAGGACACCGACGACAACGATGACGACAACGACGGGGTCTATGACAGCGCGGAGCCCTACATCTACGGCGACATCCTGCTGGGCTCGGGCGCCGACACCGTCGACATCCGGAACGGCGCGGTCGTGGGCGACATCGCCTTCGGCGACGGGGCCGATACCTTCCGGATGAGCGGCGGGTCCAGCTACACCGGCGTCCTGTCGGACACCGACGGCCTGCTGGACATCTCGGTCGCCGACGCAACCCTCGACGCCCGCCAGACCGAGGCCCTGAACGTCACCTCCCTGACCGTGGGGGAGGGCGGCGCGCTGGTCGCCAATATCGACCCCCTGACCCATACGGCGGGCGGCTTCAACGTCTCGGGCGCGGCCGGCTTCGCCGACGGCTCGATCCTCAGCCTTCACCTGACCTCACTGGTCGAGGACCCGGAGCGGTTCACCCTGGTCAAGGCCGGCAGCCTGATCTGGGGCGACGTGACAGGCAGCAACCTGACCGGCAGCACCCCCTATATGGTCGTCGCCGACTTCGGGGCCGACACCACGGCGGGCGAGGTCTATGTCGACGTGCGCCGCCGGACCACGACCGAGATGGCCCTGTCGACGAATGAGACCTCGGCCTACGACGCCTTCTACTCGGCCCTGAGCCGGGACGACGACGTCATGAGCGCCTTCCTCGCGACCACCGATCGCGAGGACTTCATGAACCTGTACGAGCAGACCCTGCCGGACCATTCGGGCGAGACGCTGATGTCGCTGGCCAGCGGCGTCGACGCCGTCACCCAGGCTCTCGCCAACCGCAACACCTCGGCCGAGGTCGGCTCCACCAGCGGCTGGATGCAGGAGATCAACTTCTACGCCGACAAGGACAAGACCGAGAGCTACGGCTACCGGACCGAGGGCTTCGCCGTCGCAGGGGGGATCGAGAAGGTCTCCAGGGTCGGGGCGCTGGGCGTGTCGCTCGCCCTGACCTCGTCGGACATCGAGGACCCCGAGTCGGAGGCGGAGGAGGTGCTGTCGGCCAGCCTGATCGAGCTCGGCGTCTACTGGCGGGCCCAGGGCCACGGCTGGACCGGCTGGGCGCGGGCGGCGGCGGGCTATGCGACCTTCAGGTCCACCCGGACTTTGGTGGGCGACGACATCTACCTGTCCAACACCGCCGACTGGAACGGATACACCCTCTCGGCGGCGGCGGGCGTCGCCTATGAGCACCGCTTCGGCCGGCTGAGCCTGAGGCCCGAGCTCTATGCCGAGACCTTCAGCCTGACCGAGGGCTCGCGCATCGAGAGCGGCGGCGGCGACGCCTTCGACCTGATCGTCGACGGCCGCGAGGGCTCGATCTCCAGCGCCACGGCGGCCGTGCGGATCGGCTACGGCTTCGGTCAGGACGGCTTCATCCGGCCCGAGCTCAAGCTCGGCTGGAAGCAGATCCTCGCCTCCGACGGCGGCGAGACCCTGGCCCGCTACGCCTCGGGCGGCTCCGAGTTCAGCCTGATCAGCGACGTGGTCACGGGCGGCGGACCGATCGCGGGCCTCGGCCTGACCATCGCCAATGAGCTGGGCTCCTTCAGCGTCTCTGGCGACGCCCAGCTGCTGGAGGACTACGTCCGCTACAGCCTGCTGCTCCAGGCCACCTTCCGCTTCTGAACCCCCGTCTGGCGGGCAAACGAAAGGCGGCCGCCCCGCGAGGGACGGCCGCCTCCGTCGTTCAGGCTTGGCGTTCCGGCGTGGCCCTAGAAGTTGGCGGTCACGCTCACGAACATGTAGCGCCCCAGGGCGTCATAGAGCTGGGGATAGGTGTTGCCGTTCGAGCCGACGGTGGTCAGCGGCGGGTCGCTGTCGAGGACGTTGTTGATCCCCACGCGGCCCGTGACGTTGTCCCGCATCTGCCAGGAGGCGGCCAGGTCGAAGTAGTCCATGGCTTCCAGGGTCGAGTCGAGCGAACCGCCGACCGGGCCCGTCAGGCTCGAGCCGTAGTCGACGGCGCTGTAGTGACGCCACGTGCCCGACAGGTCGACCGCCCACGGGGTGGTCCAGGTCAGGCGGGCGCGGTGACGCCACTCGGGGTTCGGCGTGCCGCACTGGTCGGAGCCGAAGTAGCCCACGCAGTCATAGACCGAGCTGGCCGTCTGGGTCCCGGTGTCCGTCTCCAGCGTGCTCAGCCAGGTGCCGACGAAGGCCGCCGAGACCGAGCCCCAGGCCGGCAGGCCGACGTCGGCCAGGTCGAAGCCGTAGTTGGCGTTGACGTCGATGCCCGAGGTCTTCAGCCCGCCGATGTTGAGGCTGAGGTTCTCGACATAGCCGTCGCCCAGCCACAGGGAGCCGGTATCGGCGTCGCGGTGGATACGGCTGCAGGCGGCCGCGTCGTTGTCCTCGTAGCAGAGGTCTAGGGTGTTGGCCGCGCCCACCGTCGAGATCAGTCCGTCGACCGTGATGTCGAAGTAGTCGAGCGACAGGTTGAAGCCCCGCACGAAGCTGGGGGTCCAGACGACGCCGAAGGTCAGGGTGTCGGCCGTCTCCGTATCCAGATCGGGGTTGCCGCCGGTCACCTGGTTGTACTGGCTCGCCGAGTTGTCGAGCAGGGTGTTGCCGTAGTCGCTCGCGTCCATGCCGGTGGCGACGCACTGGGCCAGAGTCGCCGTCTTGGCCGAACCGCAGGGGTCGGCGTCCAGGGTGAACAGGCCCAGACCCTGCGCCGAGTACAGCTCCAGCACGTTCGGAGCCCGCACGGCGCGCGAGAAGCTGGTGCGCAGCCGCAGGTCCGCGATCGGGGCGTAGTCGGCGCCGACCGTATAGGTGTCGGTCGACAGGGCGGCGTACTCCGAATGGCGGAAGGCGCCGTTCAGCGAGGCCGAGTAGACGCCCGGCAGGTTGTCGACCAGCGGGATCTGGATCTCGCCGAAGGTGTCGAGCACATCGACCGCGCCGCTGACGCCGATGGTGGGACCGCCCTGGCCGGCGCCGTCGCCCGAGGCGAAGGCGGCGTCCGTGGTGCTGCTGAGCGCATCGCGGCGATACTCCAGACCGAAGGCCAGCTTCACGCCGTCCGCGGCCCAGGGCGACTGGATGCCGTACTTCGTCAGGTCGCCGGTGACGGCGGCGGTCACGACCTGCTGGGTGGTCTCGCCGGTCTGGATCAGCGGGATCTGCAGATAGTCGAGCGCCGCCTGGGTCACCCCGCCTTCGGAGAAGACGTTGTAGGGCACGCAGTTCGGATCGGTGCCGTCGACGACCGAGCGGCAGGTGGCCACGCCGTTGACGTTGACGACGTCCAGGGCGCGCGTCAGCCGGGTGACCGAGAAGTCGTTCTCATAGACCCGGGACAGCCGCACCCGCGAGAACTGGGCGCTGACGTCATAGGTCCAGCCGTCGGTGATCAGGCCGCGCACGCCCGTGACCGCGCGGTAGCTCTCGTAGTTCAGCGAGTCCTGACGCCCGCCGCCCTCGACGTTGCGTCGGCCGATCAGCAGCGAGACTGAGTCGCCCGAGGCGATGGCCGCCGTCGAACAGCCGATCGTGGTCGCCTGCTGGGTCGACAGCAGTGGGTTGTCGCAGTTGATGGTCGTGGTGTTGAAGAAGTCGCCCGAGGGCGCGATCTGGGCCACCGACGAGTAGTCGGTGAACATCAGCTGGGCATAGGCCTCGGCGTGTTCGTTGATCTCGTAGTGACCCATGGCCCCCAGCGAGTAGCGCTCGTCGGGCCGCTGATAGTAGTTCAGCGGGCCGTAGTTGTAGGCGTTGGCGCTGGCGCTGTAGGGCACGAAGGTCTGGTTCGCGCCGAGCGTATAGCTGCCGCTCGAGGCAATGAAGCGGCCGGGATAGGCCGTGCTGGACCCGCCGCAGGTGTAGGTCGACGGGTCGCTGCTGGCGGCGGCGGCGATCGTACAGGCCGAATAGTCGCGGTTGGCCTGCAGCACCTCATTGTTGTTCCGGTAGCTGGCGTAGGCGGTCAGATTGCCTTTGCCGTCCGGGGCCGAGACGCCCATCGTCAGGGTGACCTCACGGCTCTCGCCGTCCGAGACATTGTCGTCCGGCAGCTTGAACTGGGAGGCGTTGGTCGCCGCGCGGGCGGTGATGGCCTGGCGGACGTTGCCCACGCCGTCATAGTCGTTGTTGTGCTGGTAGAAGCCGTATTTGGCGTCGATCTGGATGCCTTCGAAGTCCTTCTTCATGATGAAGTTGACGACGCCCGCGACCGCGTCCGAGCCGTAGACGGCCGAGGCGCCGCCGGTCAGGACCTCGACCCGCTGCACCAGGGCGCCGGGGATCTGGTTCAGGTCCGCGGCGACGTCGTTCGGCGAGCCATAGCCCATACGGCGACCGTCGATGAGGACCAGGGTGCGCGAGGCGCCGAGGTTGCGCAGCGACACCGTCGCCGTGCCCGAGGCGCCGTTCGACACCGTGGAGTTCTGCGAGGCGAAGGCCTGGGGCAACTGGGTGATCAGGTCCTCGACCCGCGTCACGCCGGTGACGGCGATGTCCTCGGCCGTGACCTGGGTCACCGGGCTGGTGGTGGTCAGATTGGCCTGCGGGATCCGCGAGCCCGTGACCACGACCTCCTCGACCTGATCGGTCTGCGGATCCGCGGATTGGGCGAGGGCCGGAAAGGCCGCGAGACTGGCCCCCACCAGAAAGGTGCTCGCCAGCAGGCGGGCGTGGATTGAAGTATTTCGCATCGGTAACATCCCCTGTATTTCCTGAAACAAGGGCAAGCGCGTGTAATATAGGTTTCCGCTATGTAATAAAACGCTACTAAGATAACATAGGCGAAAAGCTGAGCATGTCTTTGCTTGCCAACTCTATGGCTAGCTTTGGGCATTTCTAAATTCGAATCCATAATTCGAACTGGAGTCTGTATCCGGAGGGTCTGTCTCTAATGGGTCACGCTGTGCGCGTCTGATCCTCCCCCATCGGGGGAGGGGGACCGCGAAGCGGGGGAGGGGGGCTGACTCCGCACGCCGCATCTGGAACGAACCCCCTCCGTCTCCTCGCAAGCGCTCGGAGCCACCTCCCCCAAGGGGGGAGGATCAATGCGGATGGGCGACGTCCTAGAACGTGCTAGACTACCCACCATGACCGAGACCCCGTTCCCGCCGAGGCACTATCCGACGTCGCGCGCCAAGTGCGCGGACCTGATCGTGCATATCTCAGGCCTGGCCTTCGCCCTGTTCGGGGGCGGGGTGCTGCTGGGGCTGTCCGTGGCGCGGGGCGATCTGGGACTGGTGGTCGCGGTCAGCGTCTATGCCCTGGGCATGCTGGCCATGCTGGGCTTCTCGACCGCCTACAATTTCGCCAAGCCGCACTGGCGGCCGCTGCTGCGCCGCCTCGACCATGCGGGCATCTTCCTGATGATCGCGGGGTCCTACACCCCCTTCACCACCCACAACCTGACCGGGGCCTGGGCTTGGGCCATGACCGGCGCGGTGTGGGGTCTGGCGACGCTGGGCGCCCTGGGCAAGCTGTTCCTGCCCGGCGTGGGCAAGAAGCTATGGGTCGTGATCTACGTCGCCCTGAGCTGGCTGGTGGTCATCGCCTTCAAGCCCATGGTCGCCCATGGCTCGTGGATCGCGCTTCTGCTGCTGGCCATCGGCGGGGCCCTCTATATGTCCGGCGCGATTTTCTATGTGCGCAAGAAGCTGGGCTGGTTCCGCGCCATCTGGCATGGCCACGTCGTCGCCGCCGCCAGCGTGCACTGGGCCGCCGTCCTGGTCGGCGTGGTGCTGGCCACCAGCCACTAGCCGCCAGTCTAGCGGCCGCCGACCGTCCACGTGGCGTTCAGGCCGTCGGCGGCGACGTGGGCCTCGACCATCTTGCCGCCTTCCAGCAGGCCATGGTCGAACGGACGGCGGTCGAAGACCTGGAATTTGATGTTCGAATCCGGGCGGGTCGTCGTCGTGTAGCGGTACAGCGTCGGATCCGAGGCGTCGGGCGCCAGCCGGGCGATGATCTCGTTCGAGCCGAGGAAGTCGCCCCACAGCCACAGGGGGCCGGTCTCGCCGGCCGGGCGGCGGATCGTCAGGGTGATCGGCGCCGGCTCCTGATACGTCGCCTGGGCGAAGGTCGCGGCGGGCGTCGGCTCATTGCCGTTGCGCCAGTCGAAGTAGGTGGAGTTCTCCCAGTTCGAACCCTGGCCCCAACGGGTGGAGCAGGAGGTCGAGACCCAGGCCGGCTCCCAGTAGACCACGCCGACGCCGCCTGCGAACTTCACGCGCTGGGTCAGGTCGATCATGTATTGGCGCTGACCCTCATAGGTCGCCGGATAGCCGGGCAGCAGGGAGTCCTCGCCCAGCAGATTGGGTGAGTTGTCCGCGGAATCGGTGGTGAAGGGATAGGCGGTCTCGACCACCACCACCTCGGCCGGATAGCGATGGCGCAGGCGGTTGATGGTCTGTTCCAGACCGGTCAGATCGCGCGTCGACCATTTGCGATAGTAGCTGACGCCGATCAGGTCGAAGTCGGTGACGCCGTGGGCCCAGGCGGCGGCGAACCAGGGCTCGACGTTCTCGGGCTGGGCGATGTGCAGCATGACCAGCGGCTGGATCTTCGACTGGGCGCCCGCGTCGCGGACGGCCTTGATCCCGGCGTTGAGCAGGGCGGCGTTGCGGTCCCAGTTGATCCCGGCGTGGGTGGTCTTCCAGTCCGCCTCGCCAATCAGTTCGGGGTTGGTCTCGTTGCCGACCTGGACCTGGTCCGGCATCAGCCCCTCGGCGTCGAGGGTTCGCAGGGTCTGGAAGGTGTAGTCGTAGACGGCCTGCGACAGGGCGGGGACGTCGTCGCGAATGGAACGCCAGGCGGCGGGCACGACCTGTTTGTCGCCGTCGGCCCAGTCGTCGGAGTAGTGGAAATCGAGCAGGACTTCCATGCCGGCGGCGCGGGCGCGGCGGATGGTCTCGCGCGCGTCGTCGAGGTCGCTGTACTTCGTCCAGTCGGCGTTATGCCAGATGCGCACACGGACCAGATTGGTCCCGAGCTCGGCGAACAGCTGGTAGGGATCGCGGGCCTGGCCGTCCTTGCGATAGACGGCGCCGCAGTCTTCCATCTCGTTCACATAGGACAGGTCGGCGCCAAAGTAGAAGGGCGCCGGTCGGCCCGCCTCCTGCGCCTGCGCGGGCAGGGCGAGGAGGGCGGCGAGAGCGGAAAGAGCAAAGCGGCGGATCGTCATTCTCCGGGGTTGGAAGGCAGGAAGGCCAGGCCGCGCAGGCCTTAGTAGCGGAAGGTCGCGTCCAGGCTGAAACGTCGGCCGAAGCGGGTCTGGCTGGCCAGGCGGTTCGCGTCGTTGTCGTAGTGAACCCGGACCTCCTCATCCGTCAGATTGCTGGCCTGGAAGCGGAAGCCGACATTGTGGGTCAGCTGGTAGGAGGCGCTGAAGTCGAGGGTGGTCTCGCTTTCCAGCGTCCGCAGGGCCGAACCGTCCCAGCCGGTGATGACGGTGAAGGGGCTGTGATACTTGTAGCCCAGACGGCTTTCCAGCTTGCCGTCGGAGTACCAGAGATCGACCGTGGCCGTCTCCTTGGCCAGACCCGTGGACTCCAGCGGATTGTTGGCCGGGTAGAACTCCTTCACGTCGGAATGGACGTAGGCGAAGTTGGCGTAGATGCCGAAATTCTCCAGCGCCGGAACGAAGCTGAACGGGGTCTGGAAGGTGAACTCGGCGCCGCTGATGCCGCCGCCGTCGCCGTTGAACGGGCCGGTGACGTTATAGGTCGTGCCGCCGATGCTGACCGGCTGGGTCGAATAGCCGATGTGGGTCTCGACGTCCTTGTAGTAGATCGCGGCGGCGAACAGGGCCTCCGGCGCGAAGTAGAATTCGTAGGACAGGTCGACCTGGTTGGCGATGTAGGGCTCCAGCAGCGGGTTGCCGGCCGAGCCCGTGGGCGGCGGGGTGGTGTTGTACAGCGTGCGGCCGGCGCGCAGTTCGTCCAGCGGCGGACGGGCCATGGTGCGGGCCAGGCCGAAGCGCAGCTGCTGGCCTTCGGCGAGCGACAGGGTCAGGTTCAGGCTGGGCAGCAGCTGGAAGTAGTCGTTGTCGATGCTGACCGGCGACAGGGCGCCGCCGTTGACCGATTCATAGCCGCGGCTGGTGGTGTCGACCTGGACCGCGCGGGCGCCGACGTTGCCGGTGAAGGGCAGGCTCATGAAGGTCCCGGCGAACTTGGCCTTCACATAGGCTTCGGCGACGGTTTCATCGACGGACCAGCCGGAGGCGGTGTCGGTGCTGTTGGCGGGCTGGACGAAGCCGCCGATGGCGGCCTTGGCCACGGCGTCGAAGTCGCCGTTGATGAAGGAGGGGGTGTCGAAGTCCGAGACCTTGAAGCTGGTCAGGAGGCCGGCCGGCAGGGTCGCGATGATCGGCGCCTGGGTCCAGAAGGTCCGCTCATACTCCTTCGTCCGGTCCGTAATCCGGCCGCCGAACGACAGCTCGGTGAAGCCGGTGTCGCCGCTGTAGTGCGAGACGTCGAAGCGCGCGGAGGTCAGTTCGTCGGACAGGTCGCCGCCGTCGGCCTGGGCCGGACGGTAGCTCTGCAGCGGCTGGTAGGAGACATCGCCGGTGTCATAGCTGGCGTAGGCCGAGGGCGTCCGGCCGGGCGTCATGTCGACGCCGGCCATGGCCGGATACTGTTCGGTGAAGATGGCGCGCCACATGTTCTCGCGCTCGGCCTTCGAATAGGCGAGGTCGCCGGTCAGGGTCCAGTCGCCCGAGGTCCACTTGCCGTTCAGGCCGGTGGCGAACAGGGTCTTGTCCTCGGTGTATTTGGCGATGACGTTGGTGACCGAGGCATAGGGCAGGCGCGCCGCCACCACGGTGTTGTTGATGATGGTATAGGAGGCCGTCGGATCGCCATAGGCCCAGCCGGAGCTGCCGCCATAGTTCCCGTAGGCGCCGTTGTTGCCGTACCAGATCTGGTTCTGGTCCTCGTCGATCTTGATGTCCGAATAGAGGATGTCGAGGTTCAGTTCGAACTGGTCGGACGGCTTCCACTGCAGGGCGCCGTTGACGCCGTTGCGGGTCTCGGTCAGGCGCTTGACCTGGGTCTGGGCGCCCCAGAAGGTCGCGTCCAGATCGCCGTCGCCGTCGACGTCGCCGGGCGAGCCACCGGTCGCCGCGTCGTTCCAGCCCCAGCCCTCGAAGGTCGAATAGCCGTTCTTCTGGACCTGGTGGGTCGCGCCGAGGGCGAGGCCAAGGGTGTCCGAGACCGGGTGGGTGACGTTGGCGCTCAGACGATAGCCGGTCGGGTCATAGTCTGGCAGGTCCTTGCCCGCGTCATAATAAACCGCGCCGGCGGTGCCGACGAAGGCCGGGCCGCGATAGTCGAGCGGGCGCACGGTGCGGATGTCGATGGTGCCGGCGATGCCGCCGGAGACCAGGTCGGCCGACTGCGACTTGTAGACCTGCACGCCCGAGACGATCTCGGACGGGTAGATCTCCCAGCGGATGTTGCGATCAGGCTCGGACGAGGCGACCTCGCGGCCGTTGACGAGGCCGAGGACGAGGCGCGGGCCGAGACCCCGGATGGCGGCCTGGCTCTGGTTGCCACGGTCACGGGTGCCGTTGATGCCGGGCAGGCGCACCAGTTCCTCGGCGATGGTGACGTTCGGCAGCTGGCCGATGTCCTGCGAGGAGATGGCTTCGATGACGAGGTCGGAATTGCGTTTCACCCCGATGGCGCTGCGCAGCGAGCCGCGAATGCCGGTGACGACGACTTCGTCGACCTGGGCGGCGTCATCGGTCTGCGCCGGGGCCGGCGCGGTCTGGGCAAAGGCCGGCGCGGCGGCGGTGAACAAGGCGGCGGCGGAGACGCCGGCTGCGATGAGGGTCTTTCTCTTGATGGTCATGGTGTCCTCCCCTGGTGTCGCCTGATTTCAGGTCGACCGTTTGATGCTGTGGGCGTCGAGCCGCAGGACGGCGGGGCGAAGGCCCTCGGCGCGCGCGGTGACGGTGATGGCGCCGCCGGTGCGGCCGGCTTGAAGAATGGCCTGGGCCAGTCCGTTGAAGAGTTTGCGGCGGTCGGCGCGATCGGCCTCGTGGCTGACCGGATTGCCGTTGCCGACGCCGATCACGCGGGCGTCGCCCGAGACCTCGAACACGACCAGATCGTCGGCGCGCGGGCAGGGACGGCCGCGGCGATCGACCACGCTCGCGGTGATCATGCCCACATCCTCGCCGTCGGCCTTGAGGGCGTTGCGGTCCACGGACAGGGTCAGGGCGGCGGGGGCGCCGGCGGTCTCGCGGCGCTGGGTCGCGACCCGACGGCCGTTCTTCCAGCCGCGCGCTTCAATTACGCCGGGGGCATAGGGGACCGTCCAGGCCAGATGGCGGTTGGCGACGACGTCCTTCGCGCCGACCGAGCGGCCGTTCAGAAAGAGCTCGACGCGGTCGAGATTGGAATGGACCCAGACCTCGACGTCCTGGCCCTCGCGGCCTTCCCAGTTCCAGTGCGGGAACAGGTGCAGCAGCGGCTCGGGCCGCCACCAGGCGCGGTAGTACCAGAAATTGTCCTTCGGGAAGCCGCAGGAGTCCATGGCGCCGAAGTAGGAGCCGACGCTGGGCCAGCGGGCGTAGGGGGTGGGTTCGCCGCGATAGTCGAAGCCGGTCCAGATGAAGCCGCCCGCGATGTAGGGACGCTCCGCCGCGATGGTCCACCATTCCTCGGCGGTCGAGGCCCACCAGGGATGTTCACGGTCATAGGCCGGGACGATGTGGCCCGGGACGTCCAGAACGTATTCGCCACGGGTCGAGACGGTGCTGCCGGTCTCCGTGCCCATGATGGGCTGGTCCGGGAAGCGGGCGTGATAGCCCTCCATCTGGGGCGTGCGATAGTTGAAGCCGAGGATGTCGACGACGCGCGAGACGCCGGTGTCGAAGTCCTGATCCTTGGCCGCCGTGACCGGGCGCGAAGGGTCGAGCCGGTTGACCAGCCGCTTCATGGTGCGGGCGACGGCGGCGCCGGTCTCGGTGCCCTGGATGGCCTGTTCCTCATTGCCGATCGACCAGGCGATGACGGAGGGGCGGTTGCGGTCGCGGCGGACGAGCGTCGCCAGTTCCTTCATCGACTCCTCGTCGGAGGACATCCGGCGGGTCTCGGCGATGACCAGCATGCCCAGCCGGTCGCAGGCGTCCATCAGCTCGGGCGTCGCCGGGTTGTGCGAGGCGCGGTAGGCGTTGCAGCCCATGGCCTTGAGCTGAAGGATCCGCCAGTCCTGCAGCGCGTCCGGGATGGCCGCGCCGACGCCGGCGTGGTCCTGATGGCAGCAGGCGCCGAGCAGTTTCAGCGGCTCGCCATTCAGCAGGAAGCCGCGCTTCGCATCGAAGACGGCCGAGCGGACGCCGAAAGCGGTCTCGGTGCGGTCCACGACGACGCCGTCGACCTCGACCTCGGTGGTCAGGCGATGCAGTTGCGGGTCGGCGGGCGACCACAGGGGGGCGGTGGCCCAGCGCAGGTCGGCCTCGACCTTGCCGTCGCTCCAGCCCTCCAGCGCGAGGGGCTTCTCGGCGCGGGCCATCTCCAGACCGTTGGGGGCCGAGACGATGGCGCGGACCGTGGCGTTCTTCGCGGCGTCGGCCTGGTTGCGGACGGCGATCTCGACCTTGCCGACAGCGCCGGCGCCGCGCGGCTCTGACTGGATGAAGGCGCCGTTCGGGGCGATGTGCAGGGGGGCGGTCGCGGTCAGCCAGACATGGCGATACAGACCCGCGCCTTCGTAGAACCAGCCTTCGCCGAGGTTGGCGTCGACGCGCACGACCAGGCAATTGTCCTGACCGGGCTTGGCCACATCGGTGATGTCGACGATGAAGGGGGTGTAGCCGCCCGCATGCTCGTCGACGATGATCCCGTTCAGGAAGACGACCACGTCGCGGAAAGCGCCGTCGAACTCCAGGTTCAGGCGATCGCCGGCCCAGTCCGCCGGGATGTCCAGCTTGCGACGATACCAGCCGACGCTGTTCTCGGGGTGGTCGCGGCCCAGCGCCTTGTAGCCGTGGGCGGCGCGGGGGTCGTCCTGGTCGTCCTTGAAGCCGCCGGGACCCGGATCGTAGGGCAGGTCGATGGCCCAGTCGTGCGGGACCTGAACCGTCGCCCAAGCGGAATCGTCGAAGCCGGCGAGGGCGGCCAAAGCTATGGGCGAACTCTCCGAGCCGCCGGTCTTGGCATAGGTCCGCTGATCGCGGCCGAAGCCGAAATCCTTGTCCATGTCGGCGGCGTGGCCGAGCGCGTGCTTCCAGTCGAAGGCCAGCTTCACGCGGCGGCGCGCGGTGGCGGTCTGGGCGGCGGCTGAGGCGGCGGAAAGGGCGAGGGAGGAGGCGACAGCCAGAACGCCCGCGCCCTGCATCAGGACGCGGCGATCAACCACGGTCGAATGTGAAACCTCGCGCTTCAACGCAGCGCCTCCCTGATGTGCTCAGGCCTGTTCCCGACCTCTTGCAGTCAGGAAACCGCCGAGCGGAACTTCTGTCAATAAAATAATTTTCATATGCGACGCGAGGCGTCGCGAAAACTGCCGTCCTGGCTGCCGCTAGTGGCTGTCGCGAGGCAGGCCGAGGGTGTCGATGATGCGGTGGTATTTCACAGCGGGTTCGAGCACGGCGCCGGTCTCCAGCTGACCCACCATGGACCGCTGGATCTCCTGCCAGGGCGTCTGGGAGGCTGGGTAGGCATAGCCGCCCGCCGCCTTGAGCGCCTCGCGACGCTCTATCAGCTCGGCCTCGGGGATCAGGATGTCGGCCCGTCCGGTGTTCAGATCGATGCGCACGCGGTCGCCCGTCTCGATCAGGGCGATGTTGCCGCCCGCCGCCGCCTCGGGCGAGGCGTTCAGGATGGAAGGGCTGCCCGATGTGCCCGACTGGCGTCCATCGCCGATGCAGGCCAGCGCCGTGATGCCCTGTTTGATCAGGTGGGCGGGCGGCCGCATGTTCACGACCTCGGCCGCGCCCGGATAGCCGATGGGCCCCGCGCCGCGCATGACCAGCAGGGTGTGTTCGGTGATCCCCGTCGCCGGGTCGTCGATGCGGTGGTGGTAGTCCTCGGGCCCGTCGAACACGACCACGGGGCCTTCGAAGGCGTTGAGGTCGTCCGGGTTGGACAGATAGCGATCCCGGAACTCAGGCGAGATGACGCTGAGCTTCTGATCGCCGAGTTGAACAGGCTGCCACGCAGGATGACGAAGCCGGCGTCCGTCTTGAGCGCCGTGTCGAAGGTGCGGATGACGTCGGGCAGGACGATCTCGGCGCCCTTGCAGTTCTCGCCCATGGTCTTGCCGTTGACGGTCAGGGTGTCCTCGTGGATCAGCCCCTGACGCATGAGTTCGGCGACCACGGCGGGGACGCCGCCCGCCTGATGATAGTCCTCGCCCAGATAGGCGCCCGCCGGCTGCAGATTGACCAGCAGGGGCACGTGCAGTCCCTTGGTCTGCCAGTCCTCCAGCGGCACATCGACATGGGCGTGGCGCGCCAGGGCGGTCAGGTGGATCGGGGCATTGGTCGAGCCGCCGATGGCCGAGTTGACCACGATGGCGTTGTGGAAGGCCTCTTTGGTCAGGATGTCGGAGGGCTTCAGATCCTCGCGAACCATGTCGACGATGCGCCGGCCGGTCTCATAGGCGACCTGGGCGCGCTCGCGGTAGGGCGCAGGAATGGCGGCCGAGCCGGGCAGGGACATGCCAAGGGCCTCGGCCAGCGAGTTCATCGTCGTCGCCGTGCCCATGGTGTTGCAGTAGCCCACCGACGGCGCCGAGGTGGCGACCAGATCGATGAAGCCTTCGTAGTCGAGGTCGCCGCGCGCCATCATCTCGCGCGCCTTCCAGATGATGGTGCCCGAGCCGGTGCGTTCGCCTCGGTGCCAGCCGTTCAGCATCGGGCCGACCGACAGGGCGATGGCGGGCATGTCCACGGTGGCGGCGGCCATGAGACAGGCCGGGGTGGTCTTGTCGCATCCGATGGTCAGGACGACGCCGTCCAGCGGATAGCCGTAGAGGCTCTCGACCAGGCCGAGGTAGGCGAGGTTGCGGTCGAGGCCGGCGGTGGGCCGCTTGCCGGTTTCCTGAATCGGATGGACCGGGAACTCCATACAGATGCCGCCGGCCTCGCGGATGCCCTCGCGGACGCGCTTGGCCAGTTCGATGTGGTGGCGGTTGCAGGGGCTGAGGTCGGAGCCGGTCTGGGCGATGCCGATGATCGGCTTGTCGGACTGCAGTTCCTCGCGGGTCAGGCCGTAGTTGAGGTAGCGCTCCAGATAGAGGGCCGTCATGTCCGGGTTGTCCGGATTGTTGAACCAGGCGCGCGACCGCAGCGGCTTCTTCAGGGACTTCACGGGAACGGTCATCAGTTCCAGCCGCCGTCGACGATGTAGTGCTGGTTGGTGATGGCGCCGGCTTCGTCGGAGCTCATGAAAACTGCGACCTTCGCGATGTCGTCCGGGACCAGGCGGCGCTTCAGGCACTGGTTCTCATTGATGTAGGCGTCGGTCTCGGGCGTGACCCAGAGCTCGAGCTGGCGCTCCGTCATGATCCAGCCGGGGGCGATGGCGTTCACCCGCACGCCGAACACGCCGAAATCGCGGGCGAGGGAGCGGGTCAGGCCGATGACCGCGGACTTGGAGGCCGTATAGGCGGGCATGCCGCCCTGGCCGATGACCCAAGAGGTCGAGCCCATGTTGATGATGGCGCCCTTGCCGGTCGCCTGCATGTCCGGAAGCACGGCCTGGGCGGCGAAGAACTGATGCTTCAGGTTCACGGCCATGCGGCCGTCCCAATAGTCCTCCGTGACCTCCAGCGTGGCGTGTCGTTCGTCGTGGGCGGCGTTGTTGATCAGGACATCGATCGGGCCGAAGGCGTCGCGCACGGTCTGGATCGCGGCCTTGAGCGCCGGGATGTCGGTCAGGTCGCATTTCACGAAGCGAGCGTCGGCGCCTAGCTCCGCCTCCAGCCGCTCGCCGCGCGCCACATCGATATCGAGGAAGCCGACCCTGGCCTTCTGGGCGATGAAGGACCGGGTGATGGCCTCGCCGATGCCGCCGGCGCCGCCGGTGACGATGACGACCTTGCCGGCCAGGTCAGGATAGATCGCGCCCATGTCGTTTCCCTGCTGCCGGGAGCGGTCTCCACGGCGTCTTTGATGCTTTCATCAATGAAAGCGATATTGCAGGCAAAAATGACGGCGCGTCTCCGCCAAGTCAACGGCGGTTACCGAATATGAGGCCCAACCCCTTGATCGGGCCGTTGATCAAGCTTGGGACATTGCCGACATCTCGATGGAGATGGCTTTTACGGCGGCGCGCAGCTGCTCCAGCGAGGCGTCGATATCGCAGGCTGCGCCCGAGTGCTGGATATAGGGGGTGATCAGGGTGGCGATGACGCTGTCCGCGCCCATGATGGGGGCGACCAGGTCGGTGACACCCATGACGAAGTCGCTGGCGCGCCGGACGAAGCCCTGCGCCGCCGCCGCCTCGGCCTCGGCGTAGTAACGGGCCAGCCGCTCGGCGGGATAAAGCGGCTCCAGCCGCGTCTTGAGGGCGGCCTGGGTTCTGTCGGAGGCGCAGCCGTAGAACAGCAGGCCGGACGAGGCGTCGATGATGCTGCGGCGGTAGCCCAGCCGCACGGAGTAGCCCAGGTCCCCCGGGCTCTCGATGCGGGCGATGACCACGATCTGGTCTTCGGTCGGCACGACCAGATGGCAGGACTGCGCGGTGTCGCGCGCCAGATCGCGCATGATCGGCAGGGCGCCTTCGGTCAGGGACTTCACCGGCGCCTGGGTCATGCCCAGCGAGAACAGGCGGTTGGTCGGCCGATAACCGTCGGGCGTGGCCTCGATATAGTGCCGGAACTCCAGCACCTGGATCATGCGGAACAGTTCGCTGACCGACCGGCCCAGTTCGACCGACATCTGCGACGGCGTCATCGGACGGCCGTGAGACGACAGCAACTCCAGGACGTCCAGCCCCTTTTCCAGAGCCGGGGCGCGGTATTTGCGATCCGACTCGTCCTGCATGGTCATCGAGAATCCTCCTGACGTCAGCCTAGGCCGGAGCCGTCGGTCTGGCCACAATCATTGTGATCACCAATGAAATGTATCGCCAGATATAAAAATCAGGTGGACGGCTTTCGACCCTTGGCCTAGCTTTCCGGCCCACAGCGTCGAAGAACGACAGCCCTTGGGGGGACTCCGCGTGAAACTTGCAGTCATAGATCTGGTCATCCTGGCGGTCTACGCCGTGGCGATCTTCGGCCTGGCCCAGTGGGTCTCGCGCGACAAGACGGGGGCCAAGAAGACCTCCACCGACTATTTCCTGGCCTCCAAGAACCTGCCCTGGTGGGCCATCGGCGCCTCGCTGATCGCGGCCAATATCTCGGCCGAACAGATCATCGGCATGAGCGGCTCGGGCTATGTGATCGGCCTGGGCATCGCCTCCTATGAGTGGATGGCGGCGCTGACGCTGCTGATCGTGGGCAAGTTCTTCCTGCCGATCTTCCTGCGCAACGAGATCGTGACCATGCCGCAGTTCCTGCAGCAGCGGTACGGCCCGACCATCCGCAACGTCATGGCCGTCTTCTGGCTGCTGCTCTACGTCTTCGTGAACGTGACCTCGATCCTGTGGCTGGGCTCCATCGCCGTGACCACGGTGACCGGCATCGACCAGAACCTGGCCATCGTCTGCATCGCCGTCTTCGCCCTGGCCTATCAGCTGTGGGGCGGTCTGAAGGCCGTGGCCCTGACCGACATCGTGCAGGTGGCCCTGCTGGTCGCCGGCGGCCTGATCATCGGCTTCATCGCCCTGAACCACATCGCCGACTCGACCGGCGGATCGGGCGTCGTCGATGGCTTCGCGACCCTCGTGCATCGCTTCCCCGAGAAGTTCGACATGATCCTGTCCAGGGACAATCCCCACTACCAACAGCTGCCGGGCATCGCCGTGCTGCTGGGCGGGCTGTGGGTCATGAACATCAGCTACTGGGGCTTCAACCAGTACATCATCCAGCGCGCCCTGGCCGCCAAGTCGCTGCCGGAGGCCCAGAAGGGCATCGCCTTCGCGGCCTATCTGAAGCTGCTGATGCCGGTGATCATCGTCCTGCCGGGTCTGGCGGCCCTGATCATCGCCCCGGGTCTGGCCAAGCCGGACGAGGCCTATCCGACGATGATGAACCTGCTGCCGACGGGCCTGAAGGGTCTGGTCTTCGCCGCCCTGATCGCCGCCATCGTCGCCTCGCTGGCGTCCAAGGTGAACTCGATCTCGACCATCTTCACCCTGGACCTCTACGCCAAGGTCAGGAAGGACACGTCCGAGCAGAAGCTGGTGCTGGTCGGTCGCATCGCCGCCGTCGTGGCCATGATCATCGGTGTCCTGACCGCCCGCCCGCTGCTGGGCTCGGCCGATCAGGCCTTCCAGTTCATTCAGGAGTTCACCGGCTTCTTCACCCCCGGCATCGTGGTCATCTTCATGCTGGGCCTGTTCTGGAAGCGGGCTTCGGAAGCCGGCGCCCTGACGGCGGCGGTCGGGTCGGTCGTGCTGTCGGCGGTGTTCTGGTGGCTGCAGGACACCGGTCAGTTCATCTTCCCCTTCATGAACCGGGTCGGCGTCGTCTTCGTCGCCTCCCTGATCGCGGCGGTGGTCGTGTCCCTGCTGGTCCCGGCCAAGCCCGACGCCATGAAGATCAAGCTGGACAACATCACCTACAAGACGACGCTGGGCTTCAACCTGGCCGCGGTGGGCGTCATCGCCTTCCTGATCGCCGTCTATGCGATCTGGTGGTAGCGGCGGCTTATGACTGAGCTGATCGGAGTCGATTGGGGCACCAGCAATCTGCGCGTCATGCGCCTCGGCGCGGATGGGCAGGTGCTGGATCGCCGGGTCGATCCGCGCGGGGCGGGGCGTCTGACGCCAGACGCCTTCGCCGGGGTGCTGGACGAGGTCGCGGGCGACTGGCTGGGCGAGGCGCCCGTGCTGATCGCCGGCATGGCGGGCTCGCGTCAGGGCTGGGTCGAGGCGCCCTATGTCTTCTGTCCGGCCGACGCGAGCGGACTGGCGGCGCAACTGGCCCGGCCCGTCGCTGGTCGCAACATCCGCATCGTTCCGGGCGTGGCCCTGACGCCCAACGGGCTGGGCGACGTCATGCGCGGCGAGGAGACCCAGGCTCTGGGTCTGTTCGAGCCGGGCGAGACCGGCCTGATGGTCGCGCCGGGCACCCACTGCAAATGGATCCGCGTCGACGGCGGCGCGATCACCGGCTTTCGCACCTTCCTGACCGGCGAGCTATTCGCCGCCGTGCGCGAGGCGACCCTGATCGGGCGCGGCATGGGGCAGCCGGGCGGCAATGACGCGGCCTTCGACGACGGCGTGCGGCTGGCCCTGTCGGATCCGGCGGTCACCGCCCATCTGTTCAATATCCGCGTGAGGACCCTCGCGGGCGAGCTGGACGCGGACGGCGCGGCGGACTTCCTGTCGGGCCTGCTGATCGGCGCTGAGCTGGCCGCCGGGACCGCCGATCGCGACAGCCCCGTGCGCGTCGTTGGCGAGGAACAGGTCGCCGCACGCTATCAGCGCGCCCTCGCCCTAGCCGGGTTCGCGCAGGTCAGCCGGGTGTCGGGCGAAGTCGCCGTGGCGCGCGGTCTCTATCGAATCTGGAAGGCCCTGCCATGACTCTCACTGTTCAATCCGCCCTCGACACCCTGCCTCTGGTCGCCATCCTGCGCGGTCTGACGCCGGAGGAGGCGGTCGGCGTCGGTGAGGCTCTGGTCGAGGCCGGCTTCACCTGTCTGGAAGTGCCGTTGAACTCGCCGCGCCCGCTGGAGAGCATCCGCCTGTTGCGCGACGCCCTCGACGGCCGGGCGGTGGTCGGAGCCGGCACCGTCCTGACCGCACAGGCGGCCGAGGATGTCGCCGGAGCCGGCGGGCAGCTGATCATCTCCCCCAACATCAATCCGCGCGTCATCGAGCGGACCAAGGCGCTGGGCCTGTTCTCCATGCCCGGCTTCTTCACCCCGACGGAGGCCTTCGCGGCGCTGGAAGCGGGCGCCGATGTGCTGAAGCTGTTCCCGGCCGAACTGGCGGGACCCGGGGCGGTCAAGGCCGTGAAAGCTGTCCTGCCGAAGGGCCAGCCCCTCTATGCCGTCGGCGGCGTCGATCCGGCGAACATGGCCGGCTGGCGGGCGGGCGGGGCGGACGGCTTCGGCATCGGCTCCGCCTTGTACAAGCCGGGGCGGGCCGCCAGCGAGGTCGGCGCCGTCGCGCGCGCCTTCGTCGACGCGTGGAGCGTGTCCGGGAGCCCGTCCGCCTGATGACGAACAGCGCCGAACCTGAACTGATCTGGGATCTGGGCGCCGAACTGGGGGAGGGGCCGGTCTGGGACGCGGCCCGGTCCTGCCTGTGGTTCGTCGACATCAAGGGCCGGCGTCTGCATCGCTATACGCCGGCGACCGACGAGAAGGCCTCGTGGGACGCGCCCGAGCAGATCGGCTTCGCCCTGCCGGCCGAGGACGGGTCGCTGATCTGCGGCGTGCGCGGCGGCCTGCACCGGTTCGATCCGGCGACGGGCGGCTTTACCCTGATCCTGCCCGTCGAGACGGACCGGCCGCAGAACCGGCTGAACGACGGCTTCGTCGCGCCCGACGGCTCGCTGTGGTTCGGGTCGATGGACGATTCAGAAGAACAGAAGACCGGCGCCCTCTATCGCTGGTTCGAGGGCGAACTGGTCCGGCATGACGACGGCTATGGCGTCACCAATGGCCCCTGCCTGAGCCCGGATGGCAAGACCCTCTATCACCACGATACCCTGGCGAAGACGGTGCTGGCCTTCGATCATGAGGCGGGCGTGCTGTCGAACCGGCGCCTCTTCGCGGTGACCGGGGACGGCTATTGCGACGGGCCCTCGATGTGCGCCGACGGGGTGCTGCACGTCGGTCTGTTCAACGGCTGGGGCGTGGCGCTGTATTCGCCCGAGGGCGAGCGCATCGGCAAGATCGCAACGCCGGTGCAGACGGTGACCAAGGCAGCCTTCGGCGGTGAGGACTTGCAGGACCTCTATATGACCACGGCCTGGCTGGGGAATGCGGACAAGCGGGCCGAACAGCCGACGCTGGGCGGTCTCTATCGCGTGCGGGTCGAGACGCCGGGTCTGGCGCAGAACCTGATCCGGTTGCCGTAGCCGGTCAGGCTCTAGGCTGCGACCTGGGCCTTCATCGTCGAGACGTCGAGCCATTCAAGCCAGTCGCCATAAGGGTGCCCCTTGGCCAGGACGACGGTTTCGCCGGACGGCCAGGAGGTCAGGCGCAGCTCGACCTCGCTGCGGTCCTTCGTCCATTCATAGCCGATCCAGACGAGGGGGCGCTCGACGGTCGCCATCGCGCCGGCGGCGGCGATCATAATCGAAATAGCCTGACGGTCCCACTCGGGCAGGTACTGCAGGAACATCGAGTGCACGATGGCGCGGCACTGTCCGAATTCCTGCGGCTGGGCCAGTTGCTCCGTCAGCCAGTCCATGGCGTCGGCGCGTTCGATGCGCGGCGGATGCGCCAGCGCGACTTCGAAGGCCGCTTCCAGGCGCTGCGATCGCTCGGGCTGATCCGACCAGGTGAAGGACAGCAGGCGTTCGCGGTGGTCAGGGTTGGAGGCGTCCAGCGGATGCAGGTCGACGCCGCGCGCGGAGGCGATCGTCACCGGGACGACGGCCGGGGCGTCGCCGCGCCATTGGGGCGCGATACGGACCGCGGAGGAGGGGTCGCCCGCGGTGAGGCCGCCCAGATCATAGGCGTAGCGCGCGAGATTGAGGTTCAGGCCGCAGCTGGAGCCGAGCTCGAGCAGTTCGAACGGCATGGGCCGATCCAGCGGCGCCGCCATCAGCCCGGACATGATCGCGGCCGCACGGGC
>Ga0247739_10000114_pt1 | contig 27151 bp, 27 predicted proteins | sample UWRJL058202B2_FD_180943 | JGI IMG/M metagenome (GOLD analysis project Ga0247739, IMG submission 180943) | Plant litter microbial communities from Arlington Agricultural Research Station in Wisconsin, United States - UWRJ-L058-202B-2 | ecosystem: Environmental > Terrestrial > Plant litter >...
TAAAATTTATTAACCCAAAGCAAAAATGTATAGCCAATATCGCCCAGATATGCCAGCCATTTAAGATTAGTTGTAATGGAATCAAATACATCGCCATGCGTAACGTAAAAGCGAAGTGCGCCCGAATTAAGAATATAATCTTTACGGATCTGAAAGTGTTTGCCCAAACGAAGCGGAATGATCTGGTCCAGAAAATCATCATGGTTACCACGGACGTAAATGACCTTGGTATTATTTTCCTCGATCATTTTTAAAACACGCTTGAAAAACATGGTATGTTTCCGTTTCCAGACCCCATATTTTTTCAGTTGCCAGGCATCAATAATGTCACCGTTCAAGATCAGCTTTTTGCAAGAATATGTTTTCAAAAAGTTGGTAACTTCTTCTGCCTTCGAACCACTTGCGCCAAGGTGTAAGTCAGAAATGATAATTGTCCGAAAGTCAGTTGTATCTCCCATGTTACAAATATTATCATTTCATATTACCTGTGTGTTAATGGCAGGTTATCAGTTGGTTAAGATTTTTGATCAAACTAGTACGACAACGTGTCAAAATTTGCTGTACGTTATGTTTCTTGTTATAGGAAAGATAAATATTAAATTAATTATATTTGGATTCGACCAACTCATCAGTTCATGAAAAAATTAGTAGCTGTTTTTCTTCTTTTAAGTTATTCTGCTGTGTGCCGGCAGGTTTATCAGGTTCACGAAGTAGAGAAGCCAGCTGAACCTTCCGGCGGAATTGTACTACTAAATCAGTTTATTACAGCCAATCTTCAAACTCCAATTAAGTCAGCCGCGAAAGGAATGAACGGACGTGTTTTTGCAAAAGGAATTATTGAACCCGATGGCAGTATGACCGGATTGGAAATAGTCAGATCTATTGACAATTTGAGCGACCGGGAAGCATTGCGGGTAATGAGCCTGTACAAAGCCTGGAAACCGGCTGTTACTAAAGACAAAATTGTCAGACAGATTACCACATTTCCGGTTACTTTCCGCACAGCAGTTATGCCTGATTTTGACAGTACAGAAAATGTGCTACAGGAATATTTTGATAAAAATAACACACTAACTTCGCATGAAAAAAAGTATTAATTCCGGAATGTAATACCTGTTGATGAACGCGGGCATGTCAGCAGCGATATTTTATATCAGGAATTAAGAAGTGGTAATGGAAAACGCTCAGGACAATTCCGCTTAAAAAAACAGAATTCCAGGCTAAAATATCCGGTTCAATTCAAATGGACTCTGTGAAAGCTTTTCGGGTTTCTGCCAAAATGGAATTGTGGAAAGCACAAACCAGGAAGTATTAAGAGTGGTAATGTTGATGAGTGGCAAGTGGGAACCGGGGACTTTAAAAGGCCAAAAAATAAAAGTCAGGTATAATCTTGTTGTGAATTTCCAATAAACGGATATGTTTATAATTGTATCTTTATAGTTACTTGCTCATCTACATTATTAATCATGAAAGGAATAATAATTATTTTACTTTTTCTGGCTTATCCTGCTTTTTGCCAAACTATTTATCAATCTCATGAAGTAGAGAAAGTGGCAGAGCCAAATGGTGGCGCAGGTTTGCTCAATCAATTTCTTGTGTCTAATGTACAAGTGCCATTTAAGTCAACTATCCGTGGAGTAAAAGGAAAAGTATATGTAAAGGGAATTGTAGAAACAGACGGAACTATTACCGGACTCGAGATTGTGAGAGGAATAGATTCGTTGTGTAACAGCGAGGCCATACGTGTACTTGCATTATACAAGTCCTGGCAGCCAGCCTTACTGAAAAATCAAAAAGTTCGTCAGTCGATTGTTTATCCCGTAACATTTATAGCTCCTCCCAGGCAAGGTTTTGATAGCACTAAATCAAACCTGATCGGTTATTATAATGATCAATATATTACTGAAAATAACGTAGCTGCTTACAAATACCGAAGTGTAATGCCTGTAAATGAAGACGGGAATATTAAAGGAGACATTTTATTTGAAGAACTGAAAAATAAAAATTGGAAGCAGATTTTCACTGTGCCTTTTCAACGTACAGAATTATGGTATAAAGTGAGTGATGAGCCTGGAATAGATTCTGTTAATTGTTATCAGTTATCAGCACAAGATGATGTCCGGCAAATCCATTATGTTCCGGTTTCAACTTTTCAAACCAATGGAAAACTTCTTGCATACACAGAGTATGGAGCACAGGGCAAGCCTACTTTAAAAAAGGATTATTACTTAAGCGGAGTGTTGAAGGAAATGAAAGTTTTTGGAGATAGCAGCAGTACCGATATCAGATATTATGCAAATGGACAGATTAAAAGCATTGTAGAAAATCCAGTAAATGCAATAGAGCACACCAATGAAAAAAATATCATTAATACCTGGGATGCTGATGGCAGGCAATATGTAAAAGATGGTAATGGATGGGGGAAATTGGTAAAAAAGCAGTACACCGGACAAATCCTGGTTGAAGAAGGACAGGTTGCTTCTGGTGTGAGAGATGGGAAATGGACTGGCAAGAAGGCTGACAGTACATTGTTTTATGAGGAAATTTATGAAAAAGGGATATTGAAGGAGGGAGTTGCTTTTGTGAATGGAGAAAAAGTCAATTATCAGGAAAAAATCAGGCAGCCAAATTTTAAAGGAGGTGAAAAAGCTTTTTATAGTTTTATTGGCCAAAATATTAAATATCCGCCAAACGCAGCACGGGATGGCATAAAAGGACGGGTTTTTCTTTCGTTTGTAGTTTGCGAAGATGGTAGCCTTTGTGATTATAAAATTTTAAAAGGAGTTCGTTCTGATCTAGACAGAGAAGCGCTCCGGGTTGTTCAAAAAATGAGTGGCAAATGGGAGGCGGGAGAATTGCGCGGCCAAAAAGTAAGAGTTAAATATAACCTGCCGATTAATTTTCAGTTCTAATAACTTTACCATTCATCCCATCCCAAAGCCAGTCAAAAGCTTTGGGATTTTTTTTGTCATTTTTATGTGGAAATACAAAAAGTATTTGATAGTATTGTGATATCATTTTACTATCACAATTTAAAGCTATGAATGAAAAAGAACTAAGTTCGGAGTCAGGCTATTTACAATTTGCAATTGGTTTATTAATGGCGTTTGCAGGAGTAGGTGTTACTAACATGGCACCAATCCTGGGTGTACTGATTTTCATAATCGGAGCAATTCTTCTCAAAGGTTTAATCGTTATCAATCCTAATGAAGCAGTTGTGACAACGTTTTTTGGTGATTATACGGGAACAATGAAGAAAAGCGGATTAAGCTGGGTCAATCCATTGTTTGGCAGGAAAAAAATAAGTCTGCGTGCACGAAACCTGAATGGACAAAAGCTGAAAGTAAATGACAAACTGGGAAATCCGATTGAAATTGCAGCGGTGGTTGTATGGCGTGTAGGTGATACGGCAAAAGCTTCTTTTGAAGTGGATGATTATATCAAATATGTGGAGATCCAGTCCGAAGCAGCGGTACGGCATTTGGCAGGTATTTATGCTTATGACACCATGGAAGCAGAAGAAACGGAAATTCAGGAAGTGACATTACGTGACGGAAGCGGCAAGATCAATGAAATGCTGGAAGCTGAACTTACCGAACGGCTTAGCAGGGCAGGAGTGGAAGTACTGGAATCGCGTATCAGTCATTTGGCTTATGCACCTGAAATTGCCGGAGCCATGTTACAGCGTCAGCAGGCATCTGCGGTTGTTGCTGCACGCCGTCAGATTGTGAATGGAGCAGTTGGAATGGTGGATATGGCCTTGGTAATGTTGTCGGAAAAAGGAATTGTAAATCTGGATGAGGAACGTAAAGCAGCTATGGTTTGTAATTTGCTGGTGGTGTTGTGTGGTGAGAAATCAGTCACACCAATTTTGAACGCCGGAACTTTATATCCTTGATATGGCCGAGAAAAAAGCTTTTGTGCTACGTGTTAATCCTGAAATGCTGAAGGAACTGGAAGCCTGGGCACAACAGGATTTTCGCAGTTTGAACGGGCAAATTGAATATATATTAAGCGAAGCGCTGAAAAAGCAAAGACGGTTGAAAGGGAAAAGTGCAGAGCCGGAAACGGAATGATTTAAAAAATCCCGAAGGACTTGAATTTGAAACTTTATTAGTCAACTATTTCCAACAACCATAAATGCTGTTTTTGCAAATCAATTCGTTAAAATTGCATCATTATAATTGTCCTACTAATTATTTTTAACCAAGTCCGATGAAGCAGGTATTAAAAACTATTGTCTTTACCCTTATTTCTTTTCAGATTTTTGCACAAATCCCTGCAAATTTTCAATGGTTAGCCGACGGATCAGGTTTCCGGGATGTGGATGACGGCGAAATTATTGAAGTTACATTACCTTCCCAACAACCAAAAATAATTGTTTCAAAAGCACAGCTTACACCAGCCGGAAAAAGCGAACCACTTTCTGTCAGGAGTTATACCATGAGTAAAACCGGTGATAAAGTGCTGATCTATACCAATACAAAAAAAGTATGGCGGTACGATACCCGCGGAGATTATTGGATAGTTGACCTTACTGCCAGGACAATAAAACAATTAGGAAAAGGATTACCTGAATCGTCACTGATGTATGCCAAATTATCACCGGATGGTAAAAAAGCAGGTTATGTGAGTAAACACAATGTATACTCGGAAGACATTCAGACAGGCAAAATAAAGCAATTGACCAAGGACGGAACGGACAGGATTATCAACGGAACCTTCGATTGGGCTTATGAAGAGGAATTTGATTGCCGGGATGGTTTCCGGTGGAGCGACGACAGCAAATCGATTGCTTACTGGCAGCTGGATGCACGCAAGATCCGTAACTTCTTGATGATCAATACAACAGATTCTATTTATTCATTTAATGTTCCGGTAGAATATCCGAAAGCTGGTGAAACACCTTCTCCTTATAAAATAGGCGTGGTAGATGTTGTAAGTGCACAAACCAAATGGATGAAAATTCCCGGAGATCCGCAGAATACGTATGTGCCAAGAATGGAATGGTCGGGACAGCCTAATGAACTAGTCATTCAACAGTTGAATCGTAAGCAAAACGAAAGCACGCTTTTTTATATCAATACAACCGATGGAAGTGCAAAACCTTTTCATTCGGAAAAAGACGAAGCATGGATTGATATTAAAAGCCGTTGGGAAGATGATCCGATGGGCTGGGATTGGATAAATGACGGAAAAGAATTTTTATGGGTAACAGAAAAAGACGGATGGCGCCATACTTACCGGATTAGCCGCGACGGGAAGAAGGAAACGTTGATCACGACCGGGAAATTTGATATGATCAGTCCGGTGAGAATTGATGAAAAAAACAACGCTTATTATTTCATGGCATCGCCGGATAATGCGACCCAAAGTTATTTGTACCGTGCCCCATTGGATGGAAAAGGAGAAGCAAAACGATTATCGCATGAGGAACAAGCGGGAACACATTCCTATGAAATTTCTCCATTGGCCAAATTTGCAACGCACAGTTTTTCCAATGCCCGTCTTCCCCGAATGACGGAATGGGTTACGCTTCCAGATCATAAACCTATTGATGAGAAAAATTCTATACAGCAAACAATGATGCGTATCAGAGTTGCAAGCATTGATATTGAGTTTTTTAAAGTCAAAACAAATGAAGGTGTGGAAGTGGATGCATGGATGGTAAAACCTTCCAATTTTGATCCTGCCAAAAAATACCCGATCGTTTTTTCGGTTTATGGCGAGCCGGCAAGCAGTACTGTAAAAGATACGTATGGAACAGGTCGTAACCGTTTGTATGCCGGAAGTATGGCTGATGATGATACATTTATGCATCTATGGATAATCGTGGGACGCCTTCGCCAAAAGGGCGCGCATGGCGTAAATCTATTTACAAAAATGTAGGAAGGATTAACATTCAGGATATGGCAGGAGCGGCAACAGCCATGTTTCAGAAATATCCGTTTATAGATACAAGCCGGGTAGCAGTACATGGCTGGAGTGGCGGCGGATCTTCAACTTTGAATCTGTTATTTCAGTATCCTAAAATTTTCAAAACTGGCATTGCAGTTGCAGCTGTGGGGAATCAGCTTACCTATGATAATATTTATCAGGAACGTTACATGGGAATTCCGCAGGAAAACAGAGAAGATTTTGTAAAAGGTTCACCGATTACTCATGCAAAAAACCTGGTTGGTAATTTGCTTTATATTCATGGTACGGGAGATGATAATGTTCATTACCAAAATGCAGAAATGCTTGTAAATGAATTAATTAAAGCAAATAAAGTTTTTCAGTTTATGCCTTATCCTAACCGCACGCACAGTATTTCGGAAGGAGCAGGAACGTCGCTGCATTTGAGAACTTTATTTACCGATTATCTGAAGAAAAATTGCCCTCCGGGAGCTAGGTGATTAATAAAAAATCAAAATACCTACTATGAAAAAGAATCTGGTTATTTCCTTTCTGCTTGGTTTTGTGGCACAAGTGGCATTGGGACAATTAAGCGAAGGTTCAAAAATAAATGCCAATACCGGCGCCGGGCTCAATTCACCAAGAGCAGGTGTCTTTTGGAATTCGCCTGCAAGCGACCCAAATATAGTTGGGCAGTTCTATTTAGATTCGACATGGCATGAAGGTAATGTCAAATTCACTTCGGTTATTCCTCAATTTGGAGGATGGAGTACCGATACATTGAACGCAATATTAATCCGGTATAATGTATTGAATGACCAGCTGGAAGTATTGGCAGATAAAAGCAAAAATGATATAAGGGTAATTCAGGGAAATCATCTGAAAAATTTTACGCTTAAATCGTCTGAAAATAAGCTTACAAAGTTTGATAACGCGAGTACGTTTAAAGCAGAGAAGAAACTAAGTGGTTTTTTTGAAACGCTGGTAAATGGCAGGTTAAGTCTGATTAAACTTTATAAGGCCAAAACTATTAAGCCTACGTACAATCCCGGTTTTGGAACAGGAGAAAAAAATACAATTGTGAGTATTGTGAACGATTATTATGTTGTTTCTAACGGGCAGCCAGAAAAAATAAATCCTGGAAAAAAAGCTTTTGTAAGTCTTATGAAGGATAAGGAAAGCGACGTTGAAAATTTTATAAAAACGAATAATCTAAGTTTCAAAAGTGAAGATGATATGGTTCGTTTATTCGAGTTTTATAATAAATAAAATAATTATGTTCAAAACAGTCAGAGATCGCCTGACTGTTTTGAACATAATTTAATTACTACTTTCCATATAATTTTTTTGCAGCCTCTTCATATTTGTCGCCGGCTTTCCATTGTGGCGCCTTTGCCATATCTGCAATTAACCGTGCAGAATAAGTAAATGCCTGGCTGAATTTAAGCAGGTAATTAAAATCAATGGTTTCGGGATTGTCAGAAACCTGATGATAATTTTTCATAATATCTCCGTTAAATTCTCTGAATCCGGGAGTGAATGTAGGTGCAGGAATACCTTTTCTTGCAAAACTGACATTATCCGAACGGTCAAATAATCCTTGTTCAGGCGATGGATCTGCAAAAATTCCTAATCCAAATGCTTTGCTGGCCGTTTCCATTTCAATTTTCGCTCCTGTACGATCCAGTCCCATTACAGCTACAATAGTTGTATCATTATAACCGGCTCCATCAGAATTAATATCGAAAATACATTTGTTGAGTGGAAGCAACGGATGATTTGCATAATACTGACTTCCTAATAATCCTACCTCTTCTCCTGTCAGAGCTACAATCAATACCGAACGTTTTGGAGGAGATTTAGCAAATGATTCTGCGGCTGTAAGCAATCCTACCACACCGAATGCATTGTCGCGGGCGCCATTAAAAATACTATCTTCAGGTGTATAAGCTTGTCCGCCTTGTTTGCCAACGCCCACGTGATCATAATGCGCGGTAAGTAAAATGTATTCATCTTTTAATTTTGGATCAGTTCCTTCAATAAATCCGGCTACATTATAACCATTGACCAATTGCGTTTTTCTTCCGCTGGTTTTAAATTCAATTTCTTTTACACCACGAAGCCCACGTGTCAGGCTGGCTTCCTTACCATTTACCCAGGCATGTGGGATTGTAGTAGCAGATGCATTTTCAGGAGCTAATCCAATTTTTTCCCTTGTAAAATTTTTGCTCACCAAATTCCAGGGAATTGGCGCATTAAATAATTCAATAATTGCAATGGCCCCTTTCTCAATGGCTACTTTACGTTTTTCATTTGAAGACGCGATAATTTCAGACGGTGTTTGTACATCAGGAGTTCCGCTTTGAACCAATACAATTTTACCTTTTACATCAAGGCCCTTATAATCATCCCAGCCTTTGGAAGCATTTTCCAAACCGTAGCTTGCATAAATTAAAGGTGCTTTTACACTGGTTGCTTCACCGCTCATTAATATCCAGTCGGTACCACTTTTGTAAACATCTGCATCAGCAATAATTTCACCTGATCCGTTTGCCCCCATTTTTTCAAAAGGTACATTTTGGTAAAATGCATTGTTGGGAATAACTCCGGTTGATGCTCCTGAATTAACAGGTTTCACACCCAGTTTGCGAAATTGTTCAGCGATATATCTTGCCGCCACCAGATTTCCTTGTTCACCTGTACGACGCCCCAATAATTCATCAGCAGCCAGAAACCGTATGTGCGCCTCTGTTTCAGATTTTTTGATAGAAAATTCCGGTGGGAGAGGTTTTTTCTTTTGGGCGAAAGTGGTAATTGATAGAAGTAAACATACAAATGTCAAAAAGTGTAAACGTATTCCGTTCATGGCATATAAGTTTGATCTGTTATTTTGTATAAAATTTATCCTTTTTCGAATTTGCAGGATTGTTCACAATATAGTTGGAAATCCTGTTGAATGCATCATCTGAGCGGATTATATGGTCGTGAAAATGCGGTTGCCATACAAAAGGAATATTATTTTTTCTTGCATAGGTTGTAACATCAGATTTATAACCACGTAGAATAGAAGCCAGATTCTTCGATTGGGACCCAAAATAATTTTCCCGATTTTGGGTACAAATTGTTACAAAATACATCCCCGGATTAGCATAATTCCAATTTTGTAATCTTGCGGATGGAATTCTATATTTATTTTGAAATAAATCTTGAACATGATCGGTTTTCATATTTCAGTTTGATTGATGTGAGAATGTATATTACATTTTAATAAAATGGAGAAAAAAATGAGGCATAATCCTAAGACTCTGCCTCATATTATCAGTCACAACAATTAAAATCAAATCAGTAAAACCTTTCCTCTACCTGTTCAAAAGAAAAGCAGCCTCCTTAGCGAAATAAGTCAAAATACATTTTGCGCCGGCTCTTCGGATACTCATCAGTACTTCCATCATTGCCCGGTCACCATCAATCCAGCCATTCAATGCAGCGGCTTTTATCATGGCATATTCACCGGAGACATTGTAAGCAGCAATTGGAATATCAAAATTTTCATCTAATTGACGGATAATATCCAGATAAGATAATGCCGGTTTAACCATCAGCATATCAGCACCTTCCTCAAAATCGAGTTGTGCTTCCAATAATGCTTCCCGTTTATTGGCCGGATTCATCTGATACGTTTTTTTATCACCAAATTTCGGTGCCGATTCCAATGCATCCCGGAACGGTCCGTAAAAGGCACTGGCATATTTAGCGGAATAAGACATAATGCTGACGTCTGTAAAACCATGTTGATCCAGTTCATTGCGCATATATCTTACACGACCGTCCATCATATCGCTGGGTCCCAGGATATCCGCTCCGGCTCTTGCCTGGGCCAAACTCATTTTTCCTAATATTTCCAGCGTCGCGTCATTCACTATTTTCCCATTTTCAACCAAACCATCATGTCCATCTGAACTATAAGGATCCATGGCGACATCCGTCATGATGACCAGCTCAGGAAACTTTTCCTTAATCGCTGTAATGGCTTTGAGATAAAATGTGTCTTCGTGATAACTTTCGGAAGCAAACTGGTCTTTTTTACTTTCAGGATAATTAGGGAAAAGATCGATGCCTCGGATTCCCAGATCAACGACTTCCTGAAGTTCTTCTAATAAATTATCCAGTGAAAACCGGTAGATTCCCGGCATTGATTTTATCTCAACTTTCTGTTTGGTGCCTTCCTGAACAAACATGGGAAAAATAAAATCGGAAACCTGCAATGTAGTTTCCTGTACCAGATCCCGTATTGCTGAAGATTTTCTATTACGGCGTGGGCGGCGTGTGATGCTAAACATTTTGCTATCGGCGATCAGCTGTCGGCTGTCGGCTTTTGTTGGTTATTTTCTTTCACAGAGAACCACAGAGAAAAATTTAGAGTTTCACAGAGTATTATTTTCCAGGATTTTTTTCCTACGTCCTTTCTTTTCTTCCCCTTTTCTCCATCTATCCCACCATCAACTTAAATCCCTCCCCATGCAAATTCATGATTTGAATGGAAGGGTCTTCCTTGAAATGTTTGCGCAATTTGGTAATATAAACATCCATACTTCTTGCATTGAAATAAGAATCATCTCCCCAAATAGTTTTTAATGCAAAACTGCGGCTGATAGGCTGATTAATATTTTGACAAAATAATTTGAGTAATTCTGATTCTTTACTGGTAAGTCGTGCAGGTATTTGGTTGACTATCAGCTGCTGATGATTGTAATCAAAGGTGTAATTTCCGACTTCAAAAACTTTATTTTCTTCTAAATTTTCAGGTTGCTTACGATAGCGGCGGAGAATGGCTTCAATCCTAAGCAGCAATTCTTCCCGGTCAAATGGTTTGGTTACATAATCGTCGGCGCCGGCACGAAATCCCTGCATGGTATCCTCCTTCATGGATTTAGCGGTCAGGAAAATTATGGGCACATCACGGCCGCTCATTCTTACTTCTTTTGCCAAAGAAAAACCGTCTTTTTTAGGCATCATGACATCAAAAATGCAGAGATCGTAATGTTTGTCCACAAAACTTTGCCAGCCTTTTTGCCCATCCGTAGCAAGGTCTGTCGGGTAACCTTTGTCTATCAGATATTCCTGAAGTAATGCTCCAAGATTCGTGTCGTCTTCAACAAGTAAGAGATTAGGCATTGGGTAAAAATTATGAGTGATTAGAAAATCCGTTGCTTTTCTTTTTAATACAAAGGCTTTCAATTTAACAATCGTAGATTGTGCAAAATAATGATCTAAATTCTGAATTTTAGAAATCAACAACTGTAATGTTAATAAATTCGTGATTATTAACGTATCCGTGGCATTTCTAATAACAATTTTGTCCCCAAAACTACCGAACTTTCGAGGTAAAGAAACTTTCTTAAAACTTAAATTATGTTAAAGATATTTATTGGGATAATAATAGTTGTTGCAATCGTTGGCATTGCTTACTTCGTTGGTCCCAAAGTTCCGGCAGTACAATTCAGTCCTGTTCTGCCTGCGGTAACGAAAGATTTATCTGTTCTTGAAGAAGAAATAAACCGTTCTGAAAAAGAAACAAAAAATTTAAAGCGGGATAATCAGGCAAGGATTGTCTGGGCTGATTCATCCAAAAAACAAAAGACATCCTATAGCATTGTATATATTCATGGTTTTGGGGCAAGTTGGGCAGAAGGGGAACCTATTCACAGAGATCTGGCCAAGCGATATGGTGCAAATTTATATCTGGCCCGTATGCACGACGCCGGTATCAGTGATCCGGATGCGTTTGATGACCTGACTCCCGAAAATTTTATGGCAAATGCCAAACGTGCGCTTGCAATTGGGAAAGTCTTGGGAGATAGTGTAATTGTAATAGGCACTTCGGCAGGTGGATTATTAACGGTTTATCTGGCTTCTACCAATCCTGAAATAAAAGGTATTGTACTTTATTCTCCCTGTATGGCCGTGGCTTCTCCGGCGCTTAAGCTGGTAACGGGTCCGTGGGGTCGTAAAATATTATATTCTATTATGGGAGAGTATCGCAAGCCGGCTGATCAGGATCCGGAAAAATCTAACTTTTGGCTGCAAAGTTACCGTACCAATGGGCTCCTTACTTTGCAGCAAACGATAGATGCGATTGCCCGTCCGGAAATTTACAGAAAGATTAAAATGCCTGTGTTTCTTGGTTACTATTTCAAAAACGACAAAGAACAGGATCAGGTAGTTTCGGTAAAAGCCATGCAGGATATGTTTCCGGAATTTAGAACACCGGAAAATCTTAAAGTGGAAAAAGCATTTCCTGAAAGTGGCGACCATGTTATTGGTTCTTATTTAAGATCAAAAGATGTAAAAGGAGTTTATGAAGCTACGGATCAGTTTTTTCAGGAAAAGCTTCATTTAAAACCAGTAGAAAACGAAGTTTCAAAGCCTTGACTTTATAATTAAAAAAATCAAATGCAATAAAAACGCGACTGGTTTAACAGATCAAAAATGCGTTACTTTGCGGGCTTGAAAAAGCATTGAAAGACTTTGAATATTCAGATTTCACTTTTGTCAGGCTTTGCATGACTCATTTGACGAAATACTTATAACGAAAATTATGGCTTACGGTTTATTAAAAGGAAAAAGAGGAATTATATCAGGTGCCCTGGACGAAAACTCAATCGCATGGAAAGTGGCGCTTAAAGCAAAGGAAGAAGGCGCAATTTTTACATTGACAAATGCCCCCATTGCAATGCGTATGGGAGCAATTCAGGAACTGGCAAAGACCTGTGATGCCCAGCTTATTCCTGCCGATGCCACTTCGGTAGAAGATATCGAAAATCTTTATACACAGTCTATGGATGTATTAGGAGGTAAAATCGACTTCGTTTTGCATTCCATTGGTATGTCTATTAACGTTCGTAAAGGCAAGTCTTATGGCGATCTGAACTATGAGTGGATGCAAAAAGGACTTGATATTTCAGCGATTTCCCTGCACAAATTTTTACAGGTTGGTGAAAAACTGGATGCCATCAACGAATGGGGTTCTGTTGTAGCTTTGTCATACATTGCAGCACAACGTACTTATTCTTTTTACAGTGATATGGCCGAAGCAAAAGCAATGCTGGAAAGTATTGCGCGCAGCTACGGTTACCGTTATGGAAAAGCTAAAAATGTTCGTGTAAATACAATTTCCCAATCTCCGACAAGAACCAAGGCAGGATCTGGAATTGAAGGATTTGATGCATTTTATGATTTTGCAGAAAAAATGAGCCCTTTGGGAAATGCTACAGCAGAAGATTGTGCTAATTATGCAATTACATTATTCTCTGATCTGACAAAATACGTAACGATGCAAAACCTTTTCCATGATGGCGGATACTCCTCAACAGGGATTTCAGAAGAATTGGTTCAAATGATACAGCAGCAGAATCAATAGAAATATTATAACGGATTTTTACCGTCAAATTATAGCAAAATCCCTCCTGAACCATGCGTTTGGAAGGGATTTTGTTTTTTAATTAAAATAATTCCGCCACTTGTCCGTTTCGCGTTGTATGATATTTGTGAACCAATTAGTTTCGTCAAATAATTCTCAGACTATGAACCATCAAGTAAGTCACCCCTTTAATATGAAGCATTCTTTTGGGTTAAAATATATTCTTATTCCGGCAATAGTTGTTTTTCTTTCAGCATGTGGCGGTGAAAAGGAAGCTACCAAATCGCTGCCTGATGCATCTGTTTATACGCTGGTATTTCTGGATAAAACACAAAGTGTGCATGTAGATAAAAGTTATGTAAATGAGAAATATCGCCAGGCACTGACCGATATTGTGGAGAATAATATGAAGAATAAAGGCGACAAGCTGGAAGTCTATTTTATTCATGAAAATACTTCCAAAGCGCGTGCACTTTCTGTGACTATTCGTAGTGAAAAAGACAATATGGATGCGGCTAATGCAACGGATAAGGAAGCAATTGAGACTTCATTTTCATTATCCTTACAAAAGGAAAAAGGAATATTTCTTCGTCAATTGCTAACAAAACTGAACCAGCAAAATACCGGATCGTCCAATCAGTCTACGGATATTTGGGCAAGTTTACCGGTTATTGCAAAAGCAGGAGAAAGCGGAGCGGAAGTCAAAGTATATTATTTCAGCGATATGATTGAAAGTGTAAAGGGGTCAGATCGCCGTGATTTTCATACAAAACCTCCTGTAAGTGATGCACAAGCAGAAACAGAGGCAAAGACAGATAGTAAAAAATTAGAACAATTTGCAATCGGAACGCCGCAGGTTACCATTGTATCGCCATTTGAACCCATGGCATCATCCAAAGAAAATAATCCACATGTTACGCATTACTGGCAAACGTTATTTCAGGAACTGGGTGGGGTAAATGTGGAGGAGTTGTAGGGTTACTAAATTTACAATTATTCAGGTTTCTTTTAAAATTTGTGTATGTTTAAGATAATTATATATTAGTTATTATTTAATATACATAATGTTTAATAGAAAATGAAAAATCTAATTCTATTTATTACACTTTTGAGTATTATAGCTTGCTCAGGGCAACATAAGGAATCAGCAGAAGTGGCGTTTGAAATGAGCTTACCTCCTCAAAAAGAAGACAAGAATTCTCAGCTGACCCATGTTGACAAAAGCACTATTTTAAGAAAGTTAATTAAAGAGGGAGATATTGAATTTGAAACAACGGATATTGAGAAAACAAGAAGTCAGATAATGGCTTCTGTTTCAGCTAATGAGGCTTACGTCTCATCCGATCAGGAAAGAAAATCAGCAGATAAAATCAGCTATACAGTGGTTGTCAGAATTCCTTCCGGCAAATTCGATACGTTTCTTAGTTCGGCAACCAAAGGCGTAAAGTTTTTTGACAATAAGGAAATTAATGTCAAAGATGTTACAGCAGAATTTTTAGATACACATACCAGACTAAAAACAAAAAAAGAAATTGAATCAAGATATCTCCAGCTTCTTAATAAAGCATCCAGCGTTAAAGATATTCTTGCAATCGAAAAAGAATTGGGCACAATAAGAACCGAAATAGAATCAGCCGAAGGGCAGTTGAAACTTTTAACGGATGAGGTTCAATATTCTACGCTCAGGATAAATTTTTATAAAATCAGCTCTACACCTGCTGTATTTTCATATCAGATCAGCTCTGCTTTTGTAAAGGGCTGGGAAAATCTTTTAACAGTTTTTTTGCAGTTAATTAATGTTTGGCCTTTTGTTATTCTTGCCGTTGGGTTATGGCTTGGATTTAAAAATATCAGGAGGAAGCAAGTTGAAAAGACAGTTACAATCTAAAATTGGCAATAGCTTTTGGATTTCTGCTTTATATAAATAGCTGTGCTAAAAATTATAAACTCATCAAAAATAATGAGTTTATAATATGCTATCACCCAGCCCAATTCTCCCGATCCAGACTCCGATACTGTATCGCTTCCGCCAAATGTTCCACTTTAATATCGTCACTCCCAGCCAGATCAGCAATTGTTCTGGAAACTTTCAAAATCCTGTCGTAAGCACGGGCAGACAATCCCAGTCTTTCCATAGCGGTTTTCAGAAGCGCTTTTCCGGCAGTTTCTATAATGCATATTTCCTTCACCATTTCGGGAGGCATCATGGCATTGGAATAAATTTCTTTTTTGTTTTTAAATCGTTCGGTTTGCCTGTCTCTTGCTTTTATTACCCGTTCACGGATTTGTTCACTGCTTTCGGATTTACGGGTAGATGCAATTTGATCGAAAGAAACTGGTGTTACTTCCACATGTAAGTCGATACGGTCGAGCAACGGACCACTGATTTTATTCAGGTATTTTTGTACGACGCCCGGGCCGCAAACACATTCTTTATCCGGATGATTGTAATAACCGCACGGACAAGGATTCATACTGGCAATGAGCATAAAATTGGCAGGAAATTCCACAGCCATTTTTGCTCTTGAAATACAGACTTTTCGCTCTTCCAGAGGTTGCCGCATCACTTCCAGCACCGACCGTTTAAACTCAGGAAGTTCATCCAGAAAAAGTACTCCGTTATGTGCTAATGAGATTTCTCCGGGTTGAGGGAAACTTCCGCCTCCAACCAATGCAGCATCGCTGATAGAATGGTGCGGAGCTCTGAATGGGCGCCTGGATACTAATGTTGCATGCTTGCCAAGTTTACCGGCTACCGAATGAATTTTGGTCGTTTCCAATGCCTCAGGCAGACTTAATGGCGGAAGTATTCCCGGAATCCGTTTGGCCAGCATTGTTTTTCCCGCTCCGGGAGGACCAATCATAATTGCATTATGGCCGCCGGCAGCAGTAATTTCCAGTGCACGTTTTATATTTTCCTGTCCCTGAACATGTTCAAAGTCAGCATCATATTCATTTTGGGTTGTAAAAAATAAATCCCTTGTATCGACGATCAATGGCTGGATATCACTTTTGCCTTCAAAAAAAGCAATGGCTTCTTCCAGGGTGTTTACCGGAATAACGTCAATATTATTAACAATGGCAGCTTCATGAGCGTTTTCAGCAGGAAGCACAAATCCTTTAAAACCTTGCTTACGAGCTTCAATAGCAATAGGCAGAACGCCTTTAATAGGCCGCAGTATTCCGTCCAGTGATAGTTCACCTAGGATCACATAATCTTCCAGATTCTTCTCACAAGTTAATTGTTCAGAAGATTTCATGATACATAAAGCAATGGGTAAATCGTAAGCGGATCCTTCCTTACGGACATCAGCCGGAGCCAGGTTTACAACTATTTTCTGGCGCGGCATTTTGTAATTGAAGTATTTCAAAGAAGCTTCTACGCGTTGCTGACTTTCTTTTACGGCACTATCGGCCAAACCGACCATAAAAAAGCCCATTCCCTGGCCAACGGTAACTTCAACGGTAATCATTGCGGCATCGACGCCGTATACGGCACTTCCAAAAGTTTTAGCTAGCATGTGTAAATTAGTAGTTGATGAATTGGCATTATCTGTTTCTTTTTCAAGAAACTTTGTCAAAAATAACAGGAAATTAGATAAACCAGCTAACCAGGCTTTTTATATGCCACTTTTAAGTAATTTAATATTTCAGGACTAACAAATTATTTAATGTATGTACAAATTTCTGCCAGTATTATTTCTGTTGATTGGTTTAAAAAACTCTGTTTTATCTCAAAATAAAATCAGCTCTTTAAATGGGAAAACCGTCTGCATAGATCCCGGGCACGGTGGAACTGCACTTACTGATAGTTACCGGGTTGGGCCGACGGGAGAACGGGAAGAATGGATTAATTTAAGAGTAGGACTTTTATTGCAAAAAATGCTTGAAGAAAAAGGTGCAAAAGTAATCATCACCCGAACAGAAGATAAATTTATTCATTTGCCCGACCGAGCGCGTATGGCAGTTGATAAAAAAGCTGATATTTTCGTTTCAATACATCATAATGCTACGGCAGATTCAACGGTCAATTTTCCGATTATTTATTTTCATGGTAATGCGTCTGAAAATTTAGCCGGAGTAGCTTTTGGTAAATTGCTGGCAGCTGAACTTGTAAAAACATTATATAAAAATCAGGTTTCTTCAACTGAAAATTACGTATCCCTGGTTTCAGATTTCACCGTTTTTGCAGAATCCGGAGCGTCTGTATTACGAAATACGTATGGAATTCCGGCAGTTTTAGCGGAAGCTTCTTTTTTTACCAATGCGAATGAAGAACAAAAATTAAAGCAGGAAGATCATAACCGGGATGAGGCAATGGCTTTTACGGCTGCACTAGAAAGTTTTTTTAGTAAATCTATACCAAAAATTGAAGCTCAAAATTCGATAGTTCCGGTCATTCCTGCATTTAAAGTTTTTCAGGAAGCCGAACGTATGACTCCTGTTGCAAAACGTTGGTACCAGGATTTTCAGGAAGGGGAGAAGCTAATGGCAAAAAAAGATATAGCTTCTTTGAGAAAAGCGTATGATCTGTTTACCCAGTCTGTGCGCTCATTTCCTGATTCTCATGTTGCAGTTCGTTGCCATGCAAACAGATCTGTGATTTTAAAGTTATTAGGAAAGCCGGAAGAGGCTGGGCAAGAGGCACAGAGAGTTAGAGAATATTACGTGGAATTACAAAAGAAAAATAGGTGAAGAATTTTAATATTTTATTTAAACATCAATTTTAGATCTAATTCGACTTGTGTAATTGGATCAACAAAAATACCCTCAGTAAAATATTTTACTGGCTGATCAGGGATAAATAATTGTACTGTTTTTACGGAAGGCATTACAATCCATGCGGATTTTACACCACTTGGAAAATAAATCTTTCGGATTTTGCTGGTTAGTGCATCGTATGCCTGCGTTGGAGAAAGAATTTCGATAGCTGTAATTGGAGATTCCGTAAAACGGATAATATCTTCTTCCCAATTAAATACCAGATTCTGGAAAATAGAAATATCAGGTTTTGCACGACCAGAAGTTAATTCCAGCTCTAGTTCCGGCATTATATCATATTGATTATCATAAACAGAAAGCAAAACACTAATCCGATACGTTAAACGGGAATGGTTCAAAGACATAGTTTCTTCAAGAGGAGTTTCAATTTCAGTAATTTCAACAGCTTGTAAGTTCATAGCGTCTTTGTTTTTAACAAATATAAAAATATATGTGGTAAAGTCCTTTACTCCACCACTGCCGATACACAAATATAAGTTGGTATAATTCCAGTACTGCGAATTCTCACTTCTGCGTCTTCTGCCTGTGTATTACCGGTGAGTACCAACGCAGTATCCAGTCCAAATTTATTCCCTCCCAAAATATCGGTGTGTAAAGTATCGCCCACCATCAGGATATTTCTCTTGTCAACATTTGGATAATTTTTTATATGCTGATAAGCGAAAATAAACATTTGCGGATCGGGTTTTCCGAAACGGATAAACTGCCGGCCAATCGTATCTTCAATCATTTTTGCTAAGGCACCAACAGCAATGGAAATGCGGGTTTTAGAAGCAGGATACGTTTTATCTGTATTGGCTACAATAACAGGAATATTACGCTTACGCAGCAGATTAAGGGTTTTGGTCAAATCTGTATTCCAGTCAAAACCTTCATCATCTAAAAACACCAGCGCGTTGACATCCGAAATATTTCCGAGGTCTAATCCTCTGATTGACAAAGTCTTTATATCAGCAGTTTCAATATAATGTGCAGAGTTATCAGTTCCCAGATAAGCCACAATACCTTTCCTTACTTTTAAATCCAGATATTCCCTGGCCAACATGCCGGAAGAAACAATGCGGTCGGGAGTAACATCAGTAATTCCTAATTTTACATAAGAATCTGCCAGTTGTTCCGGGCTTCGCGATGCATCATTGGTAACGACATAAAAATCTTTACCGGTCTCTTTCAGATAAGCAAACGTTTTTTCAATACCAGGAATAAGCCCATTGTAAGTTTTTAAAACGCCAAAAGCGTCAAAAAAAATAACTTCATATTTTGATAAAACAGATTTGAAATTGTCAAGTATCATAATTGGTGTCGTGGAGTGAAACAGGAGTAAAAAGGGCTCCTATAAATTTAAGGTGCGAAGTATTTTTTCTTCATCAAAACCGTCAATTGCAGGGAAATAAAGTTCGTATGCTTCTTTTTGCAGTTTGGTAGAATAGGCTCTGTGAAAAAAGAATTTTCCGTATTTGATTACATAATTTAAAATAAAAAAGCGGTAAGCTTCTTTCATAAAACGTACTTCTCTTTCTGTCAGAGGATATATTTTATGGTATTCTTTTAGAAATATCATAAAGCGGTCCTCAGTCAACGGACTCATCAGATAGCTGAAAACTGTGCGGTCACCCACATTGGAAACGACCCTGCTAAAGAAATAAAAATCCATTATCCGGGAAGAAACCCGGAACCAGTCATAGTCCCATCGGGAAAAAAATTTCAAATCTTCATTAACAGAAAAATTCCCGATATTCCAGTCTACAAATACCGGCATCAGATCAAAAGAACTTACATTGAGCCGCTGTATATTTTTCATGAATATATCGCATTGCCTTTTTAGAATGTGGATATATCCCCGATGCTCATATTTTCCTGTTTCGGTTTCTAAAATATCAAGAAGATGCTGAATATCAGTACGTAAGTTTTTTGATGACTTGGGAATTGACTTTCCTGCACGAAAACATGCTAAGTGAAATTTTGCTGCTTCTGCACCTAATTTCCCGATTTGTTCTTCATTAAGCCGACGCGGCAAACGGTCCATGGCCCGAATCGGATTATAAAACACGACCCAGGTATCTACAAAATCTTCCTGATAACGGTAGGTATAAACCTGGTTGTTTTTTACCAGAGATCTTGCCAATACATTTTCGTAAGGATAAAGTAAATTATTAGCAAGTGCCTGAATGATCCGGTGATCTTCCTTAAAATGCTCATACTTGCCAAAATAGGATAGTTTCGCAATCACTCTATCGTCATTATCGAGTGTAACCCGAAACACATGGTTAGTTGACACTTTTGCACTAATGTCTTCAACTAATTTTACTCCAATAGAACTATCAAATCCTGCCCAGGCTTTTTTTATAATTGCCGGATAATCTTTTAAACGCATTATTGCTTTTCATTTGGCCTTAGTAGAGATGAAATACACGCCTGCTTTAATCAGTATGTGCCAGGTGACAAAGGTAGCAACTTAGCAGTAGAGGAGTAAAGCATTTGTGAAGTATCATGAAAATAATATTACAGAATGAATTTTCAGGATAATAATCATGTATTTTATAGAAAGAATATTGGCAATGAAGAATTTTTACAAGCCTTTTTATGATGTTATTTATAAAAAGCCTGACACTTGTTTAAACAAAAAGATAATCCCGTATCTACAGGATTATCTAAAAAATACACACAAATTTAAACGACTCTATAGTAATAATAGTTTTGCACCTAATAGGAAAAAAGGGAAATTAATAATTGCTAAATGTCCTATGAACCAGCATATTTTAATATCAGCACTATAAAAATTCCACACATTTATCTTAAGTACTCTTTTCATGTATATAGGATAAAATACGCCAAAGATGGGTATCCAAATTAGAATTTTGTCTAGTTGCCTCATGAGAATAGGAGAATGTTCCATTGATCAGCTGAATTAAAATTTATGTACATGCCCGATATTGGTCTCGTTTTAGTCAGGGAGGCATTTCAGGACCAGAGTACTTTTAATATTTCTATAAGAGTATTGTAGTTTAAAATAATAATCAGGTTAGCATTAAAAGGAAATCTGATTATTATTTTAAAATTTGTATGTGTATAGCCAGGTATAGTCGAATCGGGTTATTCTACTGTTTCAGAATTTTTACCGAAGCAACATTCCCTGTTTCACGTGTTATTTTAACTATATACATTCCTGAAGGAAAATTTTTCATATCGACGTTAGCAGATAAGGTTGATAAAGAGGTTCTTATCTGGTCATATACCATTCTTCCTGTAATGTCACTCAATTGTATTCTGTTGACCTGATTAAAATCATCCACGTCCAGCATTAGTTTATCAACAGTAGGATTAGGATATAAAACGGTTCTTATACCTTTCACAAACTCAACACTCCGGATACGGCTGTAAGCGAATGTTGCATCTCTGTCGATCATTTTAAGGCGATACAGGTTCGTTCCGTTTTCTATCGTTACATCAATATATTCATAAGAGGATAAAACATTGCTTTCTCCTTTTGCTTCTACTGTTGTAAGCCTTGTCCAGTTTTTACCGTTCATACTATGCTCAACTTCAAAACGATCACTGTTTGTTTCTGCTGTTGTAGCCCAATTTAATAAAGCTGTCTGATTTTCTCCTTTTTTTGCCGTGAAGCTGGTTAGTGTTACAGGTAAAGTAGTAAATGGGGTAAGTATAGTGTTGCTATTTAAATTAACTGCTCCCCCGGTTGAAAGTGCTTTACCCTGAAGAGATGCACCTTCTTTTAAGCTGATAGCTCCATCAGCAATGATAGTTCCATAAAAAACAGAGTTAGCTCCTAGTTCAACAGCTCCGCCTACCTGCCAGTATACGTTTGTATAAGATGCTCCATTTTGTAGAATAATTTGTGATTCGTCAGCAGTAGAAAAGGCGCCACCAAACTGTATGATAAATATGGCATTAGGATTATTTTGAGCATCTAAAATTAGATCCCCAGCTAACGTACCAGCCCCTCCATGAAAATAAACCTGTGGTGTAAGTGTTTGAACGGCCGGTGCTGAAAGGCTTCCCAAAGGAGCAGTAGAAGTCTGATCTTTTAGATTATTATAGGCTGTAAGTACATCAGTTGCAGCACTCATAGTAGCAGGTGTTCCCGGATTATATCGTGATCCGAAAGGTTGCACAACGGAAGCAAATCCCGAGTACCCTTCTGCATCAGTACCTATATTCCCGGATATAGTAGTAGGTCCTACATTAGTAACTAATCCTGCAGCAGTAAAAAGTGCAAAAGATGAAGTTGCTCCTAAATCAGGGGCTGTTGCCTGTCCGAAAGTTATATTTGGAAATAATAAACCGACAGCAATTATAATGGAAAGTAATTTGTTTGTCATATTAGTTGTATATAGATTGTGAATTAGTTTTGATACATCAAAGTTGAATATTCTAGAAACTTAAAGAGTTATATAATTGCATATAAATATTACACAATTCACACATTTTCAAGAGATATACGGCTATCGTATTTAAGCTGTTTATAGCAACTTGGAGTTAGCCCTGTAACCTTTTTAAATTGAGTGGATAAATGTGCTACACTGCTGTAATTCAGTTTGTAAGATATCTGAGTAAGGTTAAGTTCATCATATAAAAGCAACTCCTTTACCCGTTCAATTTTATGAGCAATAATATATTGCTCAATCGTAATGCCTTTTCCTTCTGAAAAAATATTAGCTAGATACGTATAGTCGTGACTAAGTTTATGACTGATATAATCAGAATTTTTAATTTTGGGAACTTCTTCCGTGTAATGCACCATTTCAATGATTACATTTTTTATTTTTTCAACTAGCATCATCTTTTTATCATCTATCAATTCTAATCCCGATAATGATAAATCAGTTTTTAATTGTTGGCGTTGTTCTTCGGTAACAGCTTCTATAATTTCTACTTCGCCCAAGCTTATTAGTGCATAATTTAATCCAAGTTTATCTAATATCGACTGAACCAGCATTTTGCACCTACTACTTACCATGTACTTAATGTAGATTTTCAATTTATTCTATATGTAGAGGGTGAAATGAATGAATCATTAGTTTATACTTACTATTAACGTTTAATATAATTTACTAGAATTAATTGTAACTTCTATCTTATATAACAATAGTTGGCATAGAACTATTATTACACCAACAATTATTGTGCCAATCATTTATATTGCAATTACTTAAGATTTTAGAAAATGAAAGAATATAAGTTTTAACCTAGTTGACTATACGAGCAATGACGGTTTATATGGTTATTCTAGTTTTAAAGAGGAGATATTTAGCATTTAATCAAGAGAATTATAGAATTAATTTAATCAGGATATTTAATTTGCTGTATCTGCTAAAATTTCATTATCAGAAATAGATTTTTATTATAAACTGCTTATATATAGGTACTTATATTGATTTTAACTCAACAAATTATTTTTTTCAAATCTTTAAATTATTTTTGTTTTAAATCTTAATCCACAACTTTGCTTTTTTTCTATTTTTCCCGCTTCCTGATCCGGCTGGCTTTGCCGATTTTCTTAAAAAAGCTTATCATCCGCAACTTTGATAAGCTTCCATCCAAAGCTCCGTTGTTGCTTGCGTCCAATCATTCTGATTCATTCTTTGATGCTCTTGTAATTGGTGCTACGTTGAACAGACCCATTTTTACACTTGCGCGTGGCGATGCTTTTAAAAAACCAAAAATTGCTTTTTGGCTAAGACAAATTAATCTTATTCCTGTTTTCAGAGGATCCGAAGGAAGGCAGTATGTTAAAAACTATGATACAACTACGCGGGAAAGTTATGATGCTCTAAAAGACGGAAATGCGGTAATTATTTTTTCGGAAGGAATTTGTGTAAATGAATGGAAATTACGCCCATTGGGTAAAGGAACAGCCCGTATGGCCTATCAGGTTTGGTATGGCGATGCACCGCTGAAAGACATGGAAGTGGTTGCGACCGGCCTTACTTACGAACATTTTCGCGGATTTGGAAAACGGGTAGCCCTGAGTTTTGGGGAAGGAATTAGGTCAGGAGATATTAAAACAGATCCTCAGGAGTATGAAAAATGGCTGCGCGAATTCAATGAAATATTGGATAAGCGTATGAATGAGCAAATCCTGACAATTCCGGAAGGTACGTCGAAGGAAGAACGGCACCAAAGAATGGATGCATTTTATGGGGAAAACTCAGTTCCCAAAAAGGGGAATTTTGTTTTTAGAGGAATAGGATGGTTTGGCCGTACAATTCACAAACCTATTTATTCATTTTTTGTTAAAAAATCAGCGAAAATTACAGCTAGAACCGTTTTTTACGATTCAGTATTATTTGGATTACTATTGTACTCGTATCCGGTAATCGTGGGTTTACTTTCTATAATTCTGGGAATATTTGCTGGTTGGACGGCTGGTTTAGCTTTGTTTGCAGCACTTCCCGTGCTGGCCTGGTTTGGAGCAAGATACCAGTAATAAATATTATTAGAATTCATCTAAATCCGTGGCATGGCTGATAACTATTTAGCCCGATTAGTTTCATTGTAAAGCCATACCACGGAGATATATCAATCCTTTACTCTGCTCAAACTTAGTAATTTCAACATCCAGTCTGCAAGTGGTTTTTGATGTTTACGTTTTTGAATATCTAAAAACCAGCCTATTTTCTTCAAAATCGGTAGTTTATGAGTTTCTACCAATTCAATTAAAGTGCCGTCCGGATCTTCTACATAAGCGAAACGGCCAGCTGCGGATTCCATGCCAAACGATTTCTCACTATCGACTGTAAAAGGATAACCCTGCGCCTGAATTTTGGTTTTTAAAGTTTCCATATCCAAGGTATCAAAGCACAAATGAATATATCCACAATCTCCCCAGTAACGATTTTCAAAAAGCTTTTTAGGTCTGCGGTCCAATGTCTGAATCAATTCAATCTGGATATTTCCCAGTAATTTGGAAAAAGCGCCCTCCGGAGTAAAATGTTTTCTCAGTAAAACCCTTCGGAAACGCTGGTTAGCAATAGCTATTGGCAAGTCTTCAAAAACACCTGTTTTATCATAAACAACTTCCATTGGATCTAATAGATTTTTATAAAATGTCAGCGATTTATCGATGTCTGAAACTCCAATAACAACTCCTGAAACTCCACCCACAGGTTTGCCGGTGTTTTGGAACCATGTTGTATCACTTGTGATCTGATAAATGTTTCCATAAGGATCCTTCCCCCAAAAACCTTCTCCTTCAGGAAGTGAGAACAATTGACCAACAATTTCCTTAGATTGGGTTTTTACCCATTCGTGCGCTTTTTTTACATCCGGAGCTTTAAACCGTATTGCATTAATTCCCAGATCCCCCAATTGCATTTTAAAATCAGCCGGCTGGGAAACACGACTCGTAAATGACCATATTTCCAGACCGCCACCGCCAGCCATATTAATTGCCAGTAATGCATGTCTTTGTTGTACAGTGCCTCCTGTGTAGGGGGTCATAAGAGGGGCATCAGCTTTATCATCAAAAACAGGGACATCAAAGCCCAGAATACGACGATACCATTGCCAGGCCTCGGGTACGTTTTGGACTCCAACACCAACTTGTTGAATTCCGGAAATTAAAGGAGCACTCATTTATTTAAGATTGTAGATTTAAAGACACACAATAGATCAGGATTATCGGGATCCTAAAAGAACGGCAATTTTACAAAATAAAAATAGCAAATGGGAAGTAACAAATTAGTTTTTGATCTTAAGTGATATTAGGCTATAAATTTTAACCGGGATCAAAAATCAGATTTGAGTCATCTGACAGAAAACGTATACTTATTTTTGAATGAATATTAACAAAGTGGGGAAAATAGAACTTTTTTTATCAAATCTGTAAAATAACAAGCTGAATATGAATATAATATCTTTTATTTTAACGACTTTAATTATAAATAAATTAAAAATTTAGAATCTATTGACCAGATACAGATTATACCTTATAATAATTTTATCTATCAATTATTGAATTTTGCCTAATAATTTCTATATTTAAGAGTAAAATTCAGAATAATATTTTTAATTTCTTAGTCACGCATCCATTTGACTGCTCTCATCGTATATTTGATGAGCCCGGTCTCAATTTAATTTAGAATGAATCAGTCAGTAGTTATTGCACCAATAAAAGAAAGTTTAACCCAGTTTATCAGTTCAACAAATTATTCAAAAATCATTGTAATTGCCGATAATAACACTAAAAAACATTGTTATCCATTAATTAAATCAACATTACCAAAGCATAGATTAATAGAAATTCCCAGTGGTGAGCCTCACAAAATATTAGCAACCTGTGAAAAGATATGGGAAGTAATGACCAAAGAAGAACTGGACAGGCATGCACTGGTCATCAATATAGGTGGAGGGGTAATCGGAGATATGGGAGGCTTTTGTGCGGCTGTTTACAAACGTGGAATAGATTTTATACAGATCCCCACAACATTGTTATCTCAGGTGGATGCAAGTGTAGGAGGTAAATTAGGAATTGATTTTCAAGGACTTAAAAATCATTTAGGTGTATTTAAACTGCCGCAAAGTGTATTAATAGATCCGGTATTTTTGAGTACATTATCCGAGAGGGAAATACGTTCGGGTTACGCAGAAATTATAAAACATTGCCTTATTGCTGATCAAAAGAAATGGGAAATAATAAGTCATACAGATTTTGAAGATTTAAAGTGGAAAGATTTAATTGATCATTCTGTAAAAATAAAACAGAACGTAGTTGAACAAGATCCGACAGAAAAAGGACTGAGGAAAATTTTGAATTTCGGACATACACTTGGCCACGCAGTCGAAACACATTTTTTGGCAAAATCTGCAAGCCAGAGGTTGTACCACGGGGAGGCAATTGCAGTGGGAATGATTATGGAAAGTTACTTATCATTCAAAAAAGGAATGATAACCAGTGAGTTGCTTAGCCAGATTGAAGAATTTATTTTTGCAACGTACGGCAAAGTTAAGATAGCAGCAGAAGATATAGAAGCTATTTTAACTTTAACCCGCCAGGACAAAAAAAACAGAGGAAGTGAAATTAGGTTTTCA
>Ga0247739_10000115_pt1 | contig 26993 bp, 24 predicted proteins | sample UWRJL058202B2_FD_180943 | JGI IMG/M metagenome (GOLD analysis project Ga0247739, IMG submission 180943) | Plant litter microbial communities from Arlington Agricultural Research Station in Wisconsin, United States - UWRJ-L058-202B-2 | ecosystem: Environmental > Terrestrial > Plant litter >...
TCCATGGTCTGCGACAGGTCGCCCTTGGCCACAGCGCCGATCACCCGGGCCATTTCGGCGGTCGGGTGAACCATGTCGGCGATCAGGGTGTTCACCGCGTCAACGCTGGCGGCCCACGACCCGGTCGCACCCGCCACCTTGGCCCGATGGTTGATCTTGCCCTGCCGGCCCACAATTTCGCCGAGTCGATTGAACTCCCTGCTCATTCCGTCGTTCAGCTCAACGACGTCGTTGAAAGCTTCGGCCAGATCGCCGTCCATCCCGGTGAGATCGTCGGGCAACCGGACGGAAAAATCACCGCGTCGGAACGCGCGAAGCGCGGCGAGGAGTTGACGGTTGTCGAGGGTGGGTTGAGCCAACGCGGCAGCGGTCATCGTGCGCTCACTACAGACAGGGCCGGGGCCCGAAAAAACGGCCTGAACCTCGCAAGCAGCGAACACGTGGGACACGCGAAGGGGCGATGGCTCCCCGAACACACCCTGAATGTATCGCTGTCCCCGTACGCCCCGACCAACCACATCAAACCCGCAAACCCGACGTCAGGTTCCGTACCGTCGGGAAAACTTCGCGGGTTGCGCCGGAAGCCGGACTCGCTAGCCTCCCGCCGCTGAAACCGATGCCGAAAACGCGGCGACACCGGAAAGGCCCAGTGGCTTCAAACACCCTCGGCGACGAGTTGATCTCCTTCATCGACGCGGCGATTCCCTCCGTCTGGGCGCTCGATTTGATGATCCTGATGCGGAGCGATCCCGGCCGCGTCTGGTCTTCGGACGCCCTGGTCACGGCCCTGCGCGCCAGCGATCAGATCGTCGCGGAAAGTCTGAGGTCGCTTGAGCGCGCGGGTGTCGTGGTCCGGGAGGGCGCGGACTGGCGATATGCGCCGCCCGCCGCGATCGACGGGCTTTGCGCCGCGATCGAAGCGACCTACCGTGACCGTCCGGTCTCGGTCGTCAACGCGATCATCCGACGCCGGGCGGGCTCGCTCGCGACGTTCGCGAACGCCTTCCGGCTTGGGGGAAAGAACACGTGACCGGATCGGGCCCCCAGATCGTCTACGGCTTGTGCCTGCTCGCCAGCACCACAGGCGCGGTCCTGCTCAGCCGCGCCTGGTGGACGAGCCGTCAGCCCCTGCTGTTCTGGAGCGCGATCTGCTTCGCCCTGCTGGCGCTCAACAACCTGTTCGTGGTGCTGGACATGGTGATCTTCGCGGATATCGACTTCACCCTGGCCCGCCAGATCAGCGCCCTGGCCGCCGTCGCCACCCTTCTCTACGGCTTCGTGTGGGAGAGCGAGCGATGAGCGCCCTCGCGCCCGGCGCTATCGTCATGGGCTACGCGCTGGCGAGCCTGTTCTTCCTGAAGTTCTGGCGGCGCACGCGGGACGGGCTCTTCCTCGCCTTTTCCGGCGCCTTCCTGCTCATGGCCGCCACTCCCTGCCTGATGGCGATCCTGCATATCCCCAAGGAGGAGCAGAGCCCCTTCTATCTGCTTCGGCTCGCGGCCTACCTCCTGATCATCGGGGCGATCCTGGCCAAATCCCTGAAGGCCAGCCGACAGCGATAGTCCGGCCTGTCCTGATGCGTGAACCCCGGCGTGCCGACGGGCCGGCGCCCCGTGCGCAAGGTCGAACTGCGGAACGGCAAACAGCGGCCTCACCGCGACCAACCGTTTGTCTCTAGTCTGGGAGCCGTAATCCGCCGGAGCCCCCCCAATGTCCGATCCCGTCGTCACGACCCATAGCGGTCCCGTCAGGGGCACCACGGCGAACGGCGTCTCGCGCTTCCTCGGCATTCCCTATGCGGCGGCGCCCGTCGGTGAGCGTCGCTTCGCCCTGCCCCAGCTGCATGCGCCGTGGGACGAATGGGACGGCCGGAACAAGGGCCCAAGCGCACCCTGGTTGCTCAAGGACTTCCCCGCCCTCGACCTCGCACCCCTCGTAGGCTCGGGCTGGGACAAGGGGGAGGACTATCTGAACCTCAACATCTGGACGCCGGAGACTTCCAAGGGCGGCCTGCCCGTCATGGTCTGGGTCCACGGCGGCGGCTGGGTCGGCGGCTCGGCCATGGCGCCAGTGCAGGACGGGACGGCCTTCGCCCGCGACGGCGTCATCCTCGTCTCGATCACCTATCGTCTGGGCGTCGACGGCTTCATGCCCATTCCAGGCGCGCCGCTGAACCTGGGCCTGCACGACACAATCGCCGCCCTGCGCTGGGTGCAGGACAATATCGCGGCCTTCGGCGGCGATCCGGCGAACGTCACCGTCTTTGGCGAGTCGGCCGGCGCCATGTCGATCGGCGATCTGGTCCCCTCCCCGCTCGCCAAGGGCCTGTTCCGGCGCGCCATCATCCAGAGCGGCCATGGCTCCATCGTCCGCACCCTGTCGGTCGCCCAACGGGTCACGAAGAAAATGGCGAAGCTTCTGGGCGTCGCCCCGACACTGGAGGGCTTCCGCTCGGCGTCGATCGAGCGCGGCCTCGCGGCGCTGGAGAAGATCTCCCTGCCGACCACCCGCATCAACATGCGCGATGAGGAAGGCCGCGACCCGACCTTCGGCGTCAGCCGCTTCGCGCCCGTCGTCGGCGACGACATTATCCCGATCAAGCCGCTGGACGCCCTGAAGCAGGGCGCGGGGTCCGAGATCGACGTCCTGATCGGCACCAACAGCGAAGAGATGAACCTCTACTTCGTGCCGACCGGGGTGAAGGCCAAGGTCGGCAAGCTGCTGGCCTGGTTCGTCCTCAGCCGGTCGGCGCCGCGCGCCGGGGCGACGTTGAAGGCCTATCGCAAGCCCGGCGGCAAACCCGGCGAGGCCCTGACCGAGGCCATGGGCGACCTGATGTTCCGCTGGCCGGCCCGGGTCTATGCCGCCGCCCACAAGGGACGGACCCACATGTACGAGTTCGGCTGGAGATCGACGGCCTTCGGCGGCGAGCTCGGCGCCTGCCACGCGGTCGAGGTGCCGTTCGTGTTCGACACCCTGCCGACCGGAACCGGTCCGAAGGGCTTCCTCGGCGAGGCCCCGCCTCAGGCCCTGGCCGACCACGTCCACAAGATCTGGGTCGACTACGCCCGCGACGGCTCCCTGCCCTGGCCGGAGTTCGATGCGAAGACCCGGCTGGTCTACCGGCCAGAGACCGGCGCCGCCGAGCGCGAAGCCGAACTGCCCTGCGCTCCCTTCTGGTCCTGAGGCCGACATGTATCTCGAACGATTCAAGCTCACCGGCCGCGTGGCCTTCGTCACCGGCGGGGCCAGCGGCATCGGCCTGTCCTGCGTCGACGCTCTCGCCGAAGCCGGGGCTCACGTGGTCATCGCCGACCGCAACCCGGCCGCCATCGACACAGCCGTCTCGGACATGACCGCCAAGGCGCATTCAGTCGAGGGGCTGGTGCTGGACGTCACCGACGCCGAGGCCGTGCAGAAAGCCGCCGACGAGGTGGTCGCCCGTCATGGCCGCATCGACGTCCTCGTCAACAACGCCGGCATCGCTCGCAGCGAGATCGCCGCCGAGGACATGGAGGACGAGCGCTGGCTCGACGTCCTGAACGTCAATCTGAACGGCAGCTTCTGGTGCGCCCGCGCCTTCGGACGGCACATGCTGGCGCAAGGCTCCGGCAGCATCGTCAACGTCGGCTCGATGAGCGGTTTCATCGTCAACCGCCCGCAGGGCCAGGCCCACTACAACGCCTCCAAGGCGGCCGTGCACCAGATGACGAAGTCGCTGGCCGCCGAATGGGCCCCGCGCGGGGTGCGGGTCAACGCCGTCGCCCCGACCTATATCGCCACCCCGCTGAACGCCTTCGCCGACCGCGAGGCGCCGATGTACAAGCGCTGGATCGACTCCACCCCGATGGCGCGCCTCGGCGAGCCCGAGGAGGTCGCCTCGGTCGTCCTGTTCCTCGCCTCGGACGCCGCCAGCCTCATGACCGGCTCCATCGTTCTGGCCGACGGCGGGTACAGTTGCTGGTGATGAACGCGCATGAAGACGCCCCGCTGGTCGCGGGGATCGAGCTGGGCGGCACCAAATGCGTCGTCCTTCTGGCCACAGGTCCGGACGACATCCGCGCCGAGGCCCGCATCGCAACCACCACCCCGCAGGAGACGCTCGACGCCATCGAGGACCGTCTGAGGGAGTGGCGCATCAAGCATCGCTTTGAAGCCATCGGCGTCGCCGGCTTCGGACCGCTGGCGCTCGATCCCCGGCGGACCGACTACGGCTGCATCGTCAACACGCCCAAGCCGGGCTGGAACGGCACCTCCCTGATCCAGCGCGCCCTGCGCTTCGGCGTACCGGTGGGACTGGACACCGACGTCAACGCCGCCGCACTGGCGGAAGGCCGATGGGGTGGCGCGCAAGGGCTTCAGTCCTGGGCCTATGTCACCGTCGGTACGGGGATCGGTGTCGGAGCGATCGTCGAAGGGCGGGCGATCCGCGGACTGGGCCATGCCGAGCTCGGCCACCTCCGGGTTCCGCGCCTCAAAGGCCGGTCCTGGCCGGGCGCCTGCCCCTACCACGGCGACTGCGTCGAAGGGATCGCCTCGGGTCCGGCCATCGCCATCCAGGCCGGCTTCCCTGCCGAAAGCCTGAGCCGGACCGATCCGGTCTGGGACGATGTCGTTCACGCCCTCGCCGGCTGCTTCCACAATCTGGTCCTGACCGCCGCGCCCGAGCGCATCCTGATCGGCGGCGGCGTCGGACTGGGCCAGAAGCACCTGATGCCCCGTATACGCACGGCCCTGGTCGAGAGCCTGAACGGCTATGCCGTCGCGCCGCGCATTGCCGCCGACATCGACGCCTTCCTCATCCACCCCGCGCTGGGCAACCGGGCCGGCCCGCTGGGGTCGATCGCCCTCGCACTTGAAAGCTTGGGTCAGGCCGACGCGGTCGGCTCCTCTCGCCCGGCACACGCCTGCGCATAATTCCTGCGGGCCAGCACACCGACAGACCTTTCAGACAGGTCGGTTACGCGCCTAGCCTCCCCCTCAACAGCGACCGGGAAAAATCCCGGCGCGGACCCATAGGGGGAAACACGATGCGCCTGACCACCATCCTCGCCGCCGGTACGGCGATCGCCACCCTGATGACCTGCGGCGCCGCCAACGCCCAGACCGCCCAAGCCACCGGCCCTGATGGCGCCTCCCAGGTCGACGACGTCGTCGTCACCGCCCGGAAACGCGAAGAGCGCCTGCAGGACGTGCCGATCGCCGTCACCGCGACCAGCGGCGAGACGCTGGAGCGCGAGCAGATCAATCTGGTCAAGGACGTCGCCGCCCTGACCCCGGGCCTGAACATTTCCTCCGACGCCGTCGGCCGCGCCTTCCTGGCCATCCGCGGCGTGGGCAACACCCTGATCGACAGCGTCCAGCCGGGCGTCGGCATCTTCATCGACGGCATCTACCAGCCCAACACCTCCTATCTGAACAGCCCCGTCGTGGACGTGGAGCGGATCGAGGTTCTGCGTGGGCCGCAGGGGACGCTGTTCGGCAACAACACCCTCGGCGGAGCGATCAACGTCATCACCCGCGCCCCGACCGACCATTTCGAAGGCCGCGCCACCGTCTCCTACGCCGGACCGGACAACTATCAGACCGTGGGCGCCAGCATCAGCGGCCCGCTGATCAAGGGCGCGCTGCGCGGTCGTCTGGCCGCCAACTATCACTCGCAGGACGGTTTCTCGACCAACCTCCTGGCCGGCGGCGACGCCCGTCCGCTGGAGACCCAGGCCGTCAACGGCACCCTGGTGTGGGACATCCCGCAGGCCCAGCGCACCGAGCTCAGCCTCAACGCCTACTGGAACCGCGTCACCGGCTCCCAGACGGCCTACAACACCGTCAACAGCCCGACCAACTATGTCGACGACGTCCTGCTGAACAAGAACAGCATCGCCGAGTACACCTACTCCGGGATCAACGCGAAGCTGGTGGTCGACCTGACGCCGAACACCACCATGACCACGATCCTGGCCTATGACGACAAGGACGGCCGGGCCTCGGGCGACGGCGACTTCGGCGCGGTTCCGGCGATCTTCGTCCTGGACGGCCGAAACGACCGCCAGACCTATACGGGCGAAGCGCGCTTCGACACCAACTGGAGCGACCGCTTTTCGACCCTGATCGGCGTCTTCGCCCAGAAGTCGGACAACACCGACGACATCAGCCAGACCATCGACGCCGGCTATCTGATCCTCGGCCTGCCGCTCGGCGCCCTGGTCCTGCCGCAGCACACCATCCGCGACAGCGAACTTCAGTCCCAGGCCATCTACGCCAACGGCTTCTACAATCTGGGCGACGACTGGGAGCTGTCGGCCGGCATCCGCTTCGACCATCAGGAAGTGTCGATCGACGGCACCGTCGGTCAGTACACCGCCGACGAATGGGAGCCCCGGGTCACCCTGCGCCGAACCTGGAACCCGCAGCACTCCAGCTACGCCTCGATCTCGCGCGGCTTCCGCGGCGGCGGCGCCAACCCGGCCGGCGCGCCCAACCCGTTCTATCAGGGCGACTCGGTCTGGACCTATGAGATCGGCGACAAGTTCACCAACGAGAGCCGCACCCTGACGGTCAACTCGGCCATCTACTTCAACGACTACAGCCACTACATCGGCCAGAACTCCCTGACGCCCGGCCTGATCGCCGTGAACCTGAACACCGGTTCGGTCGAGAGCTACGGGGTCGAACTCGAGGGCGTCTGGACGCCGAATTCGATGTTCCAGCTCAAGGCGGGGGGCACCTACAACCACGCGCGGATCACCGACGACAGCGAATATGCGGCGATCATCGGCCATGGCCTGCCGTCGGACCGGATCCTGTTCCAGCCGGACGTCAACGGCTTCGTCACCGGCAGCTTCACCTACCCGCTGGGCTCGGGCGAGCTGCGCACCGACCTGACCGCCAGCTACAAGGGCGAACGCGTCGGCTCGACCCTCAGCCCGACCGTCTTCCCGACGCTGGAGGCCTATAAGATCGTCAACGCCAACGTCGCCTACCAGTGGGGCAACTACACAGCCTCGATCTTCGCGACCAACCTGTTCGACGCCGACTATTATGACAGCTATCTCGACAAGTCCCTGCTGGCGGCCTTCGGCTTCCCGGCGGCGCTGGTCCACGACCTGGGCATCACGGGCGACGGGCGGCGGGTCGGCGTGCGGCTGAGCGCGAAGTTCTAGGGCGAAAGCGGGGGAGTAGCGTCATGAGCGCCTTGCCGACGTCAGTGACGACGCCACCGCTGCCGGAGGCCGTGCTGGCCGGGTTGCGGGCGATCTTCCAGGATCGCCTGCACCTGGGCGAGGCGATGCGCGCCCAGCACGGGGCGTCGGAGGCTCACTTCGAGACCGTGCTGCCCGACGCCGTCGTGTTCGCCCACTCGACCGAAGAAGTGGTCGCCCTGGTCAAACTGTGCGTCGCCCACGACACCCCGGTCATCCCTTATGGCGCCGGGACCTCGATCGAGGGCAACACCACGCCGACACGCGGCGGGGTTACGGTCGACCTGTCGGAGATGAACGCCATCCTGCAGGTCAACGCCGAGGACTTCGACGTTACCGTTCAGGCCGGGGTGCGGCGCGAGCAGCTGAACGAACACCTGCGCGACGTCGGCCTGTTCTTCCCGATCGACCCGGGCGCCAACGCCACCATCGGCGGCATGGCCTCGACCCGCGCCTCGGGCACCAATGCGGTGCGCTACGGCACGATGCGCGAGGCGGTGCTCAATCTGCGGGTCGTCACCCCGGACGGGCGCGATATCCGCACCGCCCGCCGGGCCCGGAAGTCGGCGGCAGGTTACGACCTGACCCGGCTGATGATCGGCTCGGAAGGCACGCTGGGGATCATCACCGAGGTGACCCTGAGGCTGCATGGCATCCCCGAGGCCATCATGTCGGCGGTGTGCAGCTTCGACACCCTGGGCGGGGCGGTCGACACCGTCGTCCAGTCGATCCAGCTGGGCATCCCCCTCGCGCGGGTCGAAATCCTCGACGACATGCAGATGAAGGCGGTCAACGCCTGGTCGAAGCTGGACTACCCCGAGAAGACCACTCTCTTCTTCGAGTTCCACGGCTCTGAACGCTACGTCGAGGAGCAGGTCGAGACGGTGTCCGCCATCGCGGCCGAGAACGGCGGCGGCGAGTTCCGCTGGTCGAACCTGCCCGAGGAACGGGCCAAACTCTGGAAGGCGCGGCACGAGGCCTATTACGCCGCCGTCGGCCTGAGAAAGGGCTGCGTCGGCTGGGCCACGGACGTTTGCGTCCCGATCAGCCGTCTGGCCGAATGCATCATCGAGACCAAGAAGGATCTGGCCACCGCCAGCATCCCGGCGACAATCCTGGGCCACGTCGGCGACGGCAATTTCCACGTCGTCTTCGTCCTCGATCCGAACAAGCCGGAGGAGACCGAGGAGGCCGAGGCCCTGAACAAGCTTCTGGTTCAACGCGCGCTGGATATGGACGGCACCTGCACGGGCGAGCACGGCATCGGTCTGGGCAAGCAGGACTGGCTGGTGGCGGAACTGGGCGACGCGGTCGATCTGATGCGTATGATCAAACGCGCCCTGGATCCGAAGGACCTGTTCAATCCGGGCAAGATCTTCAGCCTGTAGAGACTGCCTATGACCACGACCGACACCCGCCGCCTCGTCGATCCCGAGCTGCTGACCCTGCTCGACGCCTGGCCCAAGGTCGATCTGACCGAAGACATGCTGCCGGCCCTGCGCAGCGCCGATCGTTTTCCGGCGCCTGAGCTCGACGCGGCGTCGAAGGCGGTCGAGCTGACCCGGCGAACCGTACCTGGAACCGACGGCGCGCCCGACGTCGGCATTCTGGTCTATCGGCCGACCGGCGCGGGCCCCTTCCCCTGCATCTTCCACATCCACGGCGGCGGCTATGTGATCGGAGCCGTCGACGGGCAGGAGGCCCAGCATCGCGGCATGGTCGCCCGGCTGGGCTGCGTGATCGTGACCGTCGATTATCGGCTGGCGCCCGAGACCCGCTTCCCCGGGGCGATCGAGGATTGCTACGCCGCCCTGTCCTGGACCTTCGCCAAGGCTGCCGAACTGGGTGTCGATACGGCGCGGATCGGCGTCATGGGCGAGAGCGCAGGCGGCGGACTGGCCGCGGCCCTGGCCCTGATGACGCGAGACCGGGGCGAATACGCCCTCGCCTTCCAGCACCTGATCTATCCGATGCTGGACGACCGCACCGTCACCCACGCCGACCCGCATCCCCACACCGGCGAGTTCATCTGGACGCCGCACAACAACCGCTTCGGCTGGGCCGCCCTGCTGGGCGTCGCGCCCGGCTCCGACGGTGTCAGCCCCTATGCCGCCGCCGCCCGCGCCGAGGACCTGACCGGCCTGCCGCCGACCTTCGTCTCGACCGGATCGCTGGACCTCTTCCTCGAGGAAGACCTCGAATACACGCGGCGTCTGCTGCGGGCGGGCGTAGCGACGGAGCTGCACGTCTATCCCGGCGGCTATCATGGCTTCGACTTCGATCCGGCCGCCTCCGTCGCCCAACAGGCCCGACGCGACAGCTTCGCCGCCCTGCACCGGTTCCTCAACCAACGACCTATCTGAAAGGTCTTGCACGACCTATCGGATAGGTGCATCGTCCCCTTCTAGCTTCCGACAGAGAAGCAGGAGGAACATCATGCAGCCCGACGCGCATCCCGACGCCCAGACTCCGTCACGCTTCATCAGTCTGGTCGTCTCGCCTGAAATGACCGTCCTGATCGGCCGGGGTCCCTTTGAGGGCATCGTCCTTCCGAGCAAAGCGATCGCGGTCGCCTATGGCTTCGGGGCCATCGAGGTCGCGCCGTCGGTTCATGTCTACGGCGCCAACGCCGTGGACGGCCTGTTGGCCGAGGACGCCGCCGCCACACGTATCCTGCTGCTGGTCGCGCCAACCGCATTGGCCCGGATCGAAGGCGTCAGTCAGCCGGAGGCCGAGACGCATCTGGGCTATCATCTGCCGCCCGAGCTGCGCGCCATCGCCCTCGCCCTGCGCGACTGCGACCGCTTCGGCGAGGCGGGCGAGATCTATCGCGCCGCCAAGGCCATCGAACTGCTGTGGGAAACCTGGCGCCGGCTGGACGCCCAGACCCTGACGCCGCTGTCGACCAACGGGTCGATGTCACACACGGACGCGGTCCGCATCCTGGCGGTTCGCGAGCTGATCGACGCCCGCTGGAACGAGAAGCTGTCGCTGGGCTCCATCGCGGCCCAGTGCGGCCTGAACCGGGACAAGCTGACCCGAGGCTTCCGCGAGATGTTCGCCTGCACCGTCGCCGAGGCCATCGTCGAGCGCCGCCTGACGGAGGCCAGCCGCATGCTGGAAACCACCGACCTGCCCGTCTCGTCCATCGGCTATGAGAACGGCTATCTGAACAACGCCAGCTTCGCCCGGGCCTTCGGCCGCCGCTTCGGCCAGACGCCCTCCGACTACCGCGCCGCCCGGCTGGCCGCCTGATGGGAATTCCGTTCGCATCCGGCTCGAGCCCGGAGACCCAGACGGTCTCGCTCGTGCAGACGACGATCAACGCCGTCACCGACCATATCCGCGACCAGGGCCTGCGCGTCGGCGACAATCTGCCGGGCGAATCCCACTTCGTCGCCAGTCTGGGCGTCAGCCGGGCGGTGACCCGCGAGGCCTTCGGGGCCCTGGCCGCGCTCGGCCTGATTGACGTCGCCAACGGCCGCCGCGCCCGCGTCGGGGCCATCGACGGCTCGGTGATCGCTTCTTCCCTGAACCACGCCGTCTCCACGGCCCAGATCACCGTGCCCGAGGTCTGGGACGTGCGCCGCACCATCGAAGCCCGGACCGTGGCCCTCGCCGCCACCTCGCGCACCGACGCCGAAGCCGCCGAGATCCTGCGTCTGGCCGAGGCCATGGTCCGCGACGTCGACGACCGGCCGACGATGACGCGCCACGACATCGCCTTCCATCAGGCCATTGCGGCCGCCAGCCACAACGCCCTGTTCGTCCAGATCGTCTCCTCCTTCGCCCATCTGATGGAGGTCGCCGTGCCCGCCGCCTGGGACACCCGGGTGGTGGAAGAGGACAAGCGGGCGACGCTGGATCGTCACCTCGCCGTCGCCCATGCGATCCGCGACCGCGACCCGGTCGCCGCCGTCGCGGCCATGCAGGATCACTTCGACGCCTCGATCGACGATGTGCTGCAGGGGATGTCGGGTCGGCCAAGCGCCAACGACGCCTGAGCGGCTAGCGCTGTCCGTCGAGGGCGGCTGACACGGCGGCCGCCGTCGCCTCGGCGCCCTGAAGCGTCGGATGGAAGGGCGCGCCGTTCTTGCTGGGCCAGCCGCTGGTCCACGGAGACGGTGAGCAGGCGTGATGATCGACGCCCAGCGCATTCATGTCGACCAAGATCGCGCCGCCCTCCTCAGCCGCCGCGCGCGTTGTTTCCGCCAGCCGCGCGCCGACCTGACGCATCATGTCGGCCTCAGCGACCGTCAGGCCGATGCGGGCGCAGGTTCCCGACGGCGGCAGGATGGTCGGATAGGTCGCGACCACGGCCGTGGCGTTTGGGGCCCGTTGATGGATCGCGTTGAGGGTCGCGACCAGTTCGGATCGCAGACCGGCATAGTCGCGGTCCGACGGGGATTTCGGCCCCTTCCAGAGCCGCCGCACGCTCCATCCGAACAGGCAGTCGGCCTTGCGCGCGGCCAGCAGGGACAGGTCGCCGACATAGCCGATGTCATTGCCGCCGACGGTGAGGGTCACGAGCCGGGTCTCGGGGCCGATCGTGCGGATCTGTGGTCCCTGGAAGAACTGGCCGCCCTTGAGGACGTTCTTCGTCACCGCCCCGCCGCAGCTCATGTCGGTGATGGCGATGCGGCGCAGGCGGGCGAGCTGCTGCGGATAACCGTTGATGCTGCGGGCGCAGAGCAGCGGGCTGTCCTTCACCAATTTTCCAAGCCCGGCGCCGGCGGCGTAGGAGCTGCCGAGGGCGACATAGTCGCGCGGGCCGGCGGGGGTCCGCCGCGCCTGCAGCCAGACGAAGATGGTCGCCAGAACGACGAGCGCCAGGAGGAGCAGGAGGACGCCGAGGCAGCCCCGCGCCGCCCAGCGCGACTTGCGTCCCCGTTCAGCCATGGTCGGCGCTCGTCAGCACGGCGCGCACCGGAGCGTTCATCATCGAGATGACGAAGCCGGCGAAGGAGATCACCCCCGTCGCCACCCCGACGATGGCCAATGACAGACCCAGATGGCTCTCGCCGCCAAGCGCCCGGCTGCCGAGCGTCACCAGGATCGGCGACAGGCCGAGGCCGATCAGGGCGCCGAGGATCATGAAGGCGCCGAGGCAGACGCCGCGTTCCTCGTTCGGGATCAGAACGGCGATGGCGGTGGCGGTGATCAACCCGGTCATGGAGCCGGCGATCAGGAGAACGAACAGCACGCCCGCGAAGACCGGGACGCTGGTCATGATCGGGAACAGGGCCGCCGGGATCCCGATGGCCGAGGCGATCACCGCCCCGATCATGATGCCGCCGCGAATGGAGCTCTTGTGGCCCCGGTCGGCGACGAAACCGGCCACGACCGGCCCCAGAACCCCGGCCAGCATGAGGATGCCGCCGAGCAGGCCGCTGGCCTCTCCGACGCTCATATGGAGGTCGCGCTGCATCACCGGCACGGCCCAGACGCCCGCCGCCGCATCAGCCATGATCACGCTGATCTGGCCGACGAACAGGGGCAGCAGGAATTTCCAGCGGCGCAGAAGGGCCTGGATCAGCGGCTTGAGGGCCTTGCTGGTGTTCTCGACCTCATGACGGGCGGGCTCGCGGACCAGGAACTGGAGCAGCAGCATCGCGGCGCTGGCGAGGCCGAACACGAGCGAGGTCTCGCGCCAGGGCGTCAGGCCGATCCCCGGCAGATGCAGATCACCCGAGAAGGCGGGGAACAGGGCCCCGCCGATGACGAAGGCCAGAGCGGGCCCCAGCGTATTGCCCATGCCGAGGAACAGCATGGCCCGGCCGCGCTGCTCAGCCGCCGACATGTCCGCGAGAACCGAGATGGCCACAGGCACCAGGCTCATGGTCCCAAGCCCCGCCAGCATCCGCGTCACGAACAGGGTAGTGAAGTCGTTGGCGAAGGCCGAGCCGACCATGCCGACGGTCCAGCACAGACCGAGCACCAGCATGATGCGCGTCCGCTTCGTATGGTCGGTCAACCAGCCGAGCGGGATGGCGATCAGGGCCATGGGCAGGGCGGCGGCGATGCCCTGGATCAGGCTGATCTGATAGTCGGTCAGACCCAGCTCGGCCTTGGCGGCCTCCTGCAGCGGCGAGAAGGCCAGACGCACCATCCCGGCCATAAGGATGATGGTCGAGACCAGAATGACCGCGCGCCACGCGGTTCTCCGGATCGGGTTGGCATCGACGACAGGCGCCGCGCCTGAGCCAGACGCATCCTGGGCGGGCAGATCGATGGTGGTGTGCATGTCCCGGCTTCCTCGCCACGCCGGATTTGTCCGGTCGTTGGAGACCAGAGCTACGCCCGCCCCGGCCGCCTCGAAACCTCGGCCAGTGTGCTGAATGGAAGTCTTAGTTGGCGTCGCGATTGGGTTCGCCACCATCGCCCCGCCGATCCTTGCCGCCCGCCGCGCGGGAACGGCTCCTCAAGCTCCGAAGACGTTGAAGCTGTAGTTCACGATGATGCGGAAATCGAAGAAGTCGTCGCCGCCTTCGCTTTCGTCCTGGTCGATCCAGGCGCCGCGCGTGCGGATCCAGAGCCCGTCGGCGATGCTGTCCTTGCCGAACTTGTAGTCGATCGTCAGGTCGTACTCGGTCTCGTCCGGCGTTCCGGTGGGACCGCCGTCCGGCGTGTTGCCCGTGGCGATGTTGCCGAACATACTGAGACCCTTGATCCCCGCATCGGCAAAATCATACGAGGCGCCGATCATGAACGCCTCTTCCCCCGCCCGATCGAAGTTGTCGACGATGATCGACAGATAGTTGGGCGGCCCGCCGAAGGGGCTCTGCAGGCCCTTCTCGTCGCCGGCGACACTGGCGGCGAGGCGGAACGAGAAGCTCTTGTAGAACAGCTCCCCCTTCACGGAGGCGAGATAGGTCTCGAAACGGCCGATCAGATCCGCCCCGATGCTGCGCTGATCGGTGTACTGGCCGTAGAGCCGGAACGAGGTGTCCGGCCCCAGTGCGAACGCCTTCTCCGCCTTGACGAAGAAGGTATTCATGACGTCGATCGTCGTCTGGTTGGTCGCCCCGATCAGGGCGTCCTTGCCGAAATTGTACTGGGCGCCGGTCAGGACCAGGCCGCTGTCGCTGCCGGCGGCGCCGGCGGCCTGCGACATCGGGATGAACTCGTCATCGTTCTTGCGCTTGATCTGGCTGACATAGCCGGCAACGTAGCCAAATCCCGTTTCGGGCGTTTTCCGGCCGACCGCGATGGCCTCGAACGTGTTCGGCGCCATGCGGATGTCGTGCTTCGACAACCAGGGCAGGTCGAAGGATTGCCGCCCGATCCTCAGCGCATTGCCTTCGCCGAAGCGCGCCGTGACATTGGCCTCGCCGAGCACCGTGAACTGTTCCGGGCCGGGCTTGAACAGCAGCGTCCCATCCCGTTCCTCCGGACCATAGAGGATCTGCGAGGTGTAGACGGTCCCCGCCACCTGAATGACGTCATTCCACCAGCCTGACTTGAACTCGATCGAGCCCCCCAGCGCCCAACCGACGTTGTCCTGGGCGGTATCCCGGTCGCGGTTGAGATAGTAGGTCCGCGGCTTGATGGTCAGGGTGCTGCCGTCGAACAGACCCTTTCGGTCGTTATCGTCCGACTCCAGGCCGTCGATCTGATCCTGCCGGTTGGGCTCGACATCGCGCGACTGGGCGGGCGCCGTGGCCTGGACCTGGGCTTGGGCCTGGGCCGCCACGGCTGGAAAGGTGGTCGCAACTGGAAGGACCGTCGCGACCTCAAGGGAGGTCGCAACCGGAGGGGCTGTCGCGACCGGCAAGGTCTCGACAGGGGACTGTTGCGCGAATGCCGGACAGGCGATCAGCGCCAGACCCGGCGCGCCGAGCGAGACTATGCCCTGGAAGGTGTGGAAGCGTATCATGGTGCCAGTCCTAGGCGCCGCAGATGGCGGGCGCGGTGTAGTCCAGGTTCATGAGGCGGAAGTAGTTTTCGCCCAGGGCGATATCCCTGAAGGCTGTGTCGTCGAGCATGCGGTTTACCCGGCTCGTGATCTCGAGTTCCTTCGCGTACTGGTCGTAGGTCTTGTTGCCGGCGGCGACGAAGTCCGAGCCGTTCAGGATACGCGTGGGATAGGCATTGAAGAAGTCGACGAACTGCTGACCGTATTGATTATACGAGTTGTACAGAACGTCCCACGAGATATCGACCATCAGGTTCGGATCTGCATCCAGCATTCGCTTCATGATGGCGATATGCTGTTCCGGCGGCATCTTGGTGAGCTCTTTCGACAGCCCCATGTGCGCCCAGACGATCTTGTTGTCGGGATAGGTCTGGATGACGTGTTCCATCAGGTACAGGAACTTGGTCGGCTCGGCGTCATTGCCCAGGTCCGAGTGGATCGTGATCGGGATGCCGCGTTCCCGCAGCACCTGCATGAAGGGCGCCCAGGCGTTGATGCTTTCAATCGTGCCGGGCTCGTGATTGTTGCCCAGCAGAGCCTGCTTCTCGAGGTTCACCTCACCGGCCCAGGTGAACATGCCCGGGAATTCGCGGTCGAACTGGTGGATGGTATCGAGCGCCGTTTCGGGATGCGCGAGATCGATAAAGGTCATCGACAGGGTGATGTGCACGTTGTCGTGCGGCGTCACCTTGACCTCCTGCCCGTTCACGAAGTCGTTCTTCGGACTGGGCAGGGCATTGGTGCCGGGACAGTCCAGATAATAGGTGCAGGCGGTCGTTATATCGAGCGATTGGCCGATGCCGAAGTAGTTGACGAAGCGAACGCCGGTTCTGTCGAAATACTGGACCAGATCTGCGGGCGGGATCGCCGGACCGCCGAACGGTCTCGGGTGGAAGTGCGCATCGACGATGCCCGTATAGGGCTCGGTGGCGCGGTCGTAGCAGTCCTGGTGGGGGTTCGATTTCGCGAACGACGCGAGACTGCGCCGGGAGGGGCGCAACTCGGGCGGGGGCGTTCCGGGCAGACCGGGAACAAGGGTCTGCGCCTGCGCGTCCGCGCCGAGGCCCAGGCCTGTGTCCACCGCGCAAAACGCCAAGACGGCGGCCGCACCGGCGAGTAGGTTCATCCGAGCGCTGTTCATGTCATCCTCCAGCCTTGAGCGGCTCCTGCTCGAAGACTGTGGCCCGTCGAAATGCGTTCGGCTATCGGGGTTATACCTGAGAAAATCAGTAAATATGCCCGATCCCGCAGCACGTTCCGGTCATTTCTGAACGCAACACTTCAGTCACACCACCGGAATGCGGCGTGTCGTGGGAATCTATTGGTCCTGGAGGCTTCACCCTGAGCAGAACTGGTAAATGTAACTGTAGACGTGATCGATCGTGCGTTATGAAACGTGGCCGTCCAGCCTGACAAGAAGTTCTGTTATCGGACGCTGGGATACGGTGATCTCCCCCGACTGAGAGCGGTCGAGGTCGAGAATGATGACGATCAGGCCAGCCGTCAGCACCAGCAGGGCCGTGGCCGTGAGGCGTCGGCTATGACCGGCGGCGGACATGGAAAAGCCGAGCACCGCCGCCGACGACAGCAGATAGACGATCAGAATTTCCATGAGGCGACGGGGGATCTGGGATCGCCCGGCGAAGTCACGGCGCGTGCCGACCCCCACGACCCCGTTGATGGCGTCGATGAAGTAGGATGCACGCTCGGTGTCTCGAAGGGGCGTGATGGCCTGACGCGAGGCGGTCCAGATATCGTCGCGGAGTCTTTGGGTCTGTTCGATCCGCGCCGCCGCCTTCTGGTCCAGCAACCCTCGCGGAGCAACGCGCAGTCGCGTGTAGCGGTGCAGCAGATCCTGCAGCTTCGTTCGGTCGGGTTCGTCGAAGAGATCGGCCCGGAAATAGGCAGCGCTGATCGCGTTCGCCTCCTCGACCACCAGGCCTCTGCGCACCTCATAGCGTTCCATGGCGATCGAGAAGGTCAGGCCGATGACGAAGGCGAGGAGGCCGAACAAGGCGCCGACCAGAAAGCCTTCGAAGTGGTCGGGGAGATCCCTTCCCCGCGGAGACCGGTCGAGCCACCGGAACACCAGGCGACCAAACTCGCTGGCCAGGATGCAGGCCAGGGCGAGGCCCAGCCCGGCGAGCCAGAGCGGCACCCCGGCCAGCACAGCGTCCAGCAACCCGGCGTGCTCAGGCATGACAGGACCGAACGGCGCTAAAAGACCAGCATGGCGTCGGCCGTGAAGACCCAGCCGTCGCCGCCGACCACATAGGGCACGCTCGGATAGCCCACCGGGGATTTGTTGAGCAGCAGAGCCTGGGTGTTGAAGCGGATCTGCCGGCCGCCGAAGGGGTAGTAGTTCAGGCCCAGTGCGACGTCGCTGGGATCGCCGAATTCACCCCAAGTCTTGGACGCCGACACATAGGCCTGCAGCCGGTCCTTGATGGGCACCATGGAGGCCTGAAGCTGGAAGCCGTGGTCGAAGGTGTCGTTGAACGGGGTCGGGCCCGTCGAGTCGAAGTCATCGAGCCAGCGGAAGTAGTATTCACCCTCCAGCGCCATGCCGTGATATTTGACGCCCGCGTTCATGGCCAGCATCCGATAGGTCGCCGCCGTGATCTGCTGCCCGTCATTGAGCGCGTTCGGCTGGAACAGTCGCGTGCCGTCCGACAGGCGGATCTGCGAGTTCTCGATCGCATTGGTGTCCGGCTGGCTTTGGGCGTCCTCGCGGCTGCGCGTGAAGTTGACGCCGAACATGGTCGCCACGTTCTCGTGCCAGTCGTAATCGCCGAACCCCGCCGCGGTGCCGAACTCGCCGGTCGACGGGAACCACCAGAGCGCGGCCGCCACGGTGTTCAGTCCATCGTCCAGCTGACCGGCGTCGATGCCCAGCTGGCTGAGGTTGTTGCCCAGCATGACCCGGTAGAAGACCTTGTCGGTGATCTCGCCGTCGGCCCAGATGCCCGTGGTGTAGGAGCCCCGCATGTAGTCGTCGGTGATGGTCCGGTTATCGACGCGCAGCCAGTTGGGGAAGGTGTACATCGTCGTGCGCGTCGTCGGCAGGGCTCCGACGCCGGTCGAGACCGTAAGGGCCTTGTTGAACTTGTAGCTGAGCGAGCCGGCGATCACGGTCTGGGCGCCCTGCCCCTGGGACGTGTTCTGGGTCCACAGGAAGATCAGATAGCGGAACCTCGGATCGACCATCCACCCCTTGAAGGTGAGGTTGACCTTGTTGAACTGCAGATCCTGGCGACGGTCGATCCCGAAGGTTCGGCCAAAGGAGTCGGTATAGCTCTCGTTGAGCGCCTGCTGGTTCAGGTAGCGGCCGTAGGTCATCAGGGTCGCGCTCATCTCGCCCCAGTCGCCGCTGGCCAGAACGACGCCGCGACCGGGCTCGTACACCTCCTCCACAGGGTCGTGGGCGATGTCGGGCTGGTTCTCGCGCGTCGCCACGGTCACCACGGAACCGGCGGGCGCCTGTCCAGAGGCGGGTGGTTCCGGGGGGATGGCGATGCCGGGAACGGTCCGTTCAAGTTCGGATTGCAGCGTGTCCACCTTGGCGTCGAGCGCGCCCATCTGGGCGGCCATCTGGGCCCGCATAGCGCGGATTTCTTCCAGCTGCCGCTCGATCGCCTCTCGATCCGCCGCCGTCGGCTGCGGGCTCGTCTGGGCCAGGGCCAGGGACGGCCAGGTCAGAAAAAGCGGCCCGAACAGCAGACTTGCCCGCAAGGTCCGCACGGTTCTCCGGCGCAGCGAAGGGCGCCCAACAGGGTCGATCATCGGTAAAGGTCTCCGCGAGATTGGACCTATCCCACGGCGCGACCGGCGTTGCGGGACTACTGGGGGAAGCAAGCGCCAGAAGACAGTCTTCCTTACTTGCAGACACCGTAGCCGCAGATTTTGTTGGCGCTATTGGGGATTACCCTGAGCAACTCTGCTGGGTTTACCCTGAGCAAAACAGATCGCTCCCGGACGCAGGAGCTTTCGAACTCACTTTGATCTGTCGAAAATCAAAGCGCCGGAAACCGACATTGGCGGGACACCCTCCGCTCGGGGTGGCGCCCTTAAGACGCCACAAACGGCCTCGTCCAACCGGCGAAAGCTCCGCGCCCTCAGGCGAGGCTTACGGAAGCGGTCGTCACGGTCGCCACGCCCTCGCTGGCGATCACCACGCCACGGGTGAAGTCCATCCGGTCCGGTCGGGAACGCCGGGCGGTCGCAGGCGAGAACCTGAGCTGATTGGTCCCGCTGCCGTCGAGATAACGGCCCGGCGCCCCGGCGGTGTAGATGAGCTCCGGCGCGCCCTTGACGGTCACCAGCCGGTCGAAGGTCACGACCACGCCGTCAGCATTGGACTGGACGCCGGCCACGACAGGCCCATCCGTCCGCTCCGGATCCCAGGTCCCGGCGAAAGTCCATTTCGCCGTCATGTCCGCCGGGGTCGGCGCCCCCCTGGCCATCGCCAGGTTGTCGGCCAGCCAGGGATAGTCCCCGCCCTTGCGATGGCTGTTGTGGAAGTAATGCCGCTCGGGCCAACGTCCCTCTTCCTGCGCCAGACGGTTGCGGTTCAGGTCGTCTTCGGTCGGGGTTCCGCCGTTCAGCGGATAGACGACCAGATAGGGCGGCTGATCGCGCATCCGCTCCGAGAAGCTGCAGTCGACGAAGTAGAACTGGGCGTCGCGGTGATGGCGCGCCAGATAGAACTGCGGCGGGCCGTCGACGGCGCAGCCCTTGATGACGAACTTCTTGTCCTCGACCCGCATGCCCTCGTGCCAGAAGGCGGCGGTGGTGTTCGGATTGACCTGGGTGATCTCCGAGTTCGACAGGAAGCACCAGCCGCGCGGGCAGACGAAGTCGACCGAACCCATGACCCGCAGACCGGTGTGATAATACCGCCCGCCGTCGGCAGTCAGGGGCGTCGCGCCCGGCCCCTCCGACAGCCCCGCCTCGTCCGCTCCCTTGATCCCCCGCCAAAGGGACAGGGTGTCGGCGCCCAGGCTCAGGATGTCGGCGTTCTGGATGATGGTCCGGTCGGCGCGGCCGAAGATCGTGAAGGCGTGGGGCCCGATCGCCTCGACCGTGTTGTGGACCGTCATGTTCTCCAGGACGAAGTCGTGGGCCGTGGCGCTGATGTTGAGCACCCCCTGCCCCAGCGCGTCGCGCGGCAGGTCGGCGGGGCGGTTCGACTGCAGACGGGTGCCCATCCGACTGGTTCCGCGCAGGGTCACATAGGCGGCGTCGACGCGGACGACCTCGTCATAGACCCCGTTGCGGATCAGGATGATCTTGCGCTCCCGGTTGTACTTCGGGATCGACTGGACCGCCTCATGGATCGAGGTGAACTGGCCCGTGCCGTCGCGGGCGACGATGATGTCGGGCTCGGGCCGCCAAACCGGAGCGCCTGCGCGCGCCGCCTGCGCGAAGGCCGGGGCCGCCGCGCTCGCCATGAGACCGGCCAGGGCCGAGCGGCGGCTGAGAGTGAACGCGGAAAGGCTCATGGCAGGGTCCGGCGGCGATATGGAGGTTCGATGCGTCAGTGATACCGGTATCATTCCCCGAAATCGAGCGAGCTTGGCCAGCGAAGCCGCAGGGCACAGAAAGCCTTCCTCACGGCACGAGACGGGGTCGCGGACCTGACGCTATGATCGACCCCAAGGTCGGTCATGGGTCGACGGCGGAGCATGTGAATGATCATCTCGTCGCCCGGCGACTATCGCGAGGCCGCCCGCCGCAAGCTGCCGCCCTTCCTGTTCCAGTACATCGACGGCGGAGCCTATGCGGAGACGACGCTCGGCCGAAACGTCACGGACTGGCACGACGTCCTCCTGCGCCAGCGGGTGCTCCGGGACATGTCGGACCTCAGCCTCGAGACGAAGCTGTTCGACGAGACGCTGAAGCTGCCCATCGTCCTCGCCCCCGTCGGACTGACCGGCATGTATGCCCGGCGCGGCGACGTCCAGGCGGCGCGGGCGGCGGCCTCGCGCGGCGTGCCCTTCACGATGTCGACCATGTCGATCTGCCCGATCGAGGAGGTCGCGCCCGTCATCGATCGGCCGATGTGGTTCCAGCTCTATGTCCTGCGCGACCGGGGCTTCATGCGCCATGTGCTGGAGCGGGCGAAGGCGGCGGGGGTGAAGACCCTGGTGTTCACGGTCGACCTGCCGGTCCCGGGCGCCCGCTATCGTGACGCCCATTCGGGGATGAGCGGTCCCAACGCCGGGCTTCGTCGGATGATGCAGGCCCTGACCCATCCGGCCTGGGCCTGGGATGTCGGCTTGCACGGAACCCCACACACCCTCGGCAACATCTCGGCGTATCTGGAGCAGCCGACGGGACTGGCCGACTTCATGGGCTGGATCGGCCAGAATTTCGATCCCTCCATCGCCTGGAAGGATCTGCAGTGGATCCGCGATGTCTGGGACGGGTCGATCGTCATCAAGGGCATCCTCGACCCCGATGATGCGCGCGAGGCCGTCGCCTTCGGCGCGGACGGGATCGTCGTCTCCAACCACGGCGGCCGCCAGCTGGACGGCGTCCTGTCGACCGCCCGCGCCCTGCCGGAGATCGCCGAGGCGGTGAAGGGACAGATGACCATCCTGATCGATTCCGGCATCCGCAACGGGCTGGATGTGGTGCGGGCCCTCGCCCTCGGCGCCGACGCCGTCATGCTGGGTCGGGCCTTCGTCTATGCGCTCGCGGCCGGGGGAGAGGCCGGCGTCGCCAACCTGCTCGATCTGTTCGAGAAGGAGATGCGGGTCGCCATGACCCTGACCGGCGCCCGGACGATCGCCGACATCGGCCCGGGCATTCTGGTCCGCCAGAAGGGGTAAGACCCGCTATCCCGCCAGCCGATAGCCGACGCCGGGTTCGGTCAGCAGCAGCGTCGGGGTCGCCGGATTGGCTTCCAGCTTGTGGCGCAGCTGGCCCACAACGACCCGCAGGTACTGGATGTCGGAGACATGCGCCTTGCCCCAGACCGCGCTCAGCAGGTCCATATGGGTCACCAGCTTGCCGGCGTGCAGCGCCAGTTGGGCCAGCACATCGTATTCCTTGGGCGTCAGCCGGACCGGCTCGCCGGACCGGCTCACCAGCCGCATTTCGAGGTCGATGACGACCTCGCCCGCGGTCACCGGCCCCTTGGGCCGTCCGGCGTCCCCGGTCTGGCGCAGCCCCGCCCTCACCCGCGCCAGCAGCTCGCCGACGCCGAAGGGCTTCTCGACATAGTCGTTGGCGCCGAGATCCAGCGCCTCGATCTTCTCCGCCTCCTTGTCGCGCGCCGACAGGATCAGGATTGGACCGGCGTAGAACTCGCGCGCGCGTTTCAACACGTCCTTGCCGTCCATGTCCGGCAGGCCGAGGTCCAGCAGGACGGCGTCGGGGCTCCACAGGGCGATGGCGCGCAGGCCCTCCTGCCCGCTGTGGGCGCGACGGGCGTCATAGCCCGCGGCGTCCAGCGCCGGGGTCAGGAAGCGGTGGATCTGGGGCTCGTCGTCGATGACGAGAATGCGGGGACGGACGGCCGACATGAGCTGAGCCTTACAGCAGGTTCGGGTGGGTCGCGATGGCCTTGGGCAGGCTGATCAGGACCCGCGTGCCCTTGCTGTCCGCGATAGGGCTGGCCGCCGCGATCCGCCCACCGTTGGCCTCCACGAAGCCCCTGGAGATGGCCAGACCCAGACCCGCGCCCTTGGAACGATCGCTGGGCTGTTCCATGCGGCGGAATTTGTCGAACACCCGCTCCAGCTCCTCGGTCGGGATGCCCTTGCCCTGATCCTCGATGGAAATCACGACCGAGCCGCGATCCTCATAGGCCGCCAGTTCGATGGTCGAGCCGTCGGGGCTGTAGGCGATGGCGTTCTCGAGGATGTTGACGACCGCCTGTTCCAGCAGCCCCTGATCGATCATCACCAGACTGAGCTCGGCGGGGAAGTCGCGGGTCAGCACGCGGGTCTGCAGGCGACGCGAGACCCGTTCGGCCGCCGCGTTCAGGACGTCGCGCACATCGGTCCAGTCGGCCTTGATATTGAGGCCACCACCCTCCAGCCGGGTCATGTCGAGAAGGTCGCCGACATAGCGATTGAGCCGCTCGGCCTCCTCGCGGATCGAGAGCAGCAGGTCGGCGCGGACGGCGGGCTTCAGCGTCTCGCCGAAGTCGATCAGGGTGGTGGCCGACCCGAGCACGGTCGAGAGCGGCGTCCGCAGGTCGTGGCTGACCGAGTTCATCAGGGCGCCGCGGAAACGATCGGCGCGGCGCAGGGTCTCGGTCTCCAGCGCCTGCCCTGCCAGCTCGGCGCGTTCGATGGCGACGGCGCCCTGATCGAGCAGCGCCAGGGCCAGCCGCTCCTCGTCCGATCCGGGGGCCAGGGCCTCGGCCTCGATGCCCGCCACGCCGGAGCGGCCGCGCACACCCTGCAATGGCCGGAAGGTCCAGCTGGACTGCGGCAGGGTGCCGGTGCCGAAGCCCGCCGCCTCGCCGTGCTCCCAGGCCCAACGGGCCGCAGCCATCGGCGCGGCGCCGAGCGTCGGCGTGTCGGGCGCTCCCGCCGCGATGGTCAGGTCGTCCCCGTCCGGCAGCAGCACCACCGCCCGCGCGCCGGCGGCCTCGGCGGTCTGTTCGGCGAGGATGCGGGCGGTCTGGACGCGGTCGTCAGCGGCGGCCAGGGCCTGGCTCGCGCCCAGCAGGGCCGAGACGGCGGAGGCGCGGCGCTGGGTCCGCTTCGCCTGCTCCCTCACCCGCCCGGCCAGCGCCCCGGTCAGCAGGGCGACGCCCCAGAAGACCACCAGCGTCAGCACATCGGTCGGCGACCCGATGACGAAGCTGTAGCGCGGATGCAGGAACAGGAAGTTGTAGATCAGGAAGGCCGCCGTCGCCGCCGCCAGCGCGGGCCGCATGCCGTACAGAGCCCCCGCCGCGACCACCGCCGAGAGATAGATGACCCCCAGATCCACGCGCTCGAACTTGTAATCCAGCGTCAGGGCCACAGCCGTGGCGACCGCGACGAAGATCGCCCCGGCGAAATAGCCCTTCGCCTGTATCATCAGGCCGCGCGCCGTCACGGGACGCCCCCCCGAGTTCCTGACGGCGGGCGGAGCTTCGGCCGGGTCGTTGTCGGTGACGATATGGATCGCCGCGCCCTTGGCCGACCGCAGCAGCTCTGCCGCCAGCGACCGGCCGAGCAGATCCCGCAGGCGGCTGTCGCGGCCCTTGCCGAGGACGATCTGGGTCACATGGTTGCGCTGAACATGGTCCATGACGGCGCGAACGACATCTTCGCCGCTCAGGGTCACGGTGCGGGCGCCGAGCTGTTCGGCCAGTTTCAGCGCCTCGTTCAGCCGGGCGTCGGCCTCGGCCGAGCGGGTGGCGCGATCGACCGTCGCCACGGTCCAGGGCGCATCCATCATCATGTCGGACAGCCGCCGTCCGGTTCGCACCAGCGACGCCGCCATGGCGTCCCCGCCGACCAGAACCAGGATGCGTTCGGCCACCGCCCAGGGCCCGGGCGCGCCCTGCTCGCGCAGATGCGACAGCAGCTGGTCGTCCACCGTCTGGGCCGCCCGGCGCAGGGCCAGTTCGCGCAGGGCCGTGAGGTTCTCGACCTTGAAGAAATTCTCGGCCGCCAGACGCGCGGTCTCGGGCACATAGACCTTGCCTTCGGTCAGCCGCTTGCGCAGCTCGTCGGGGGTGATGTCCACCACCTCGATGTCGTCGGCGCGGCTCAGGGCGCTGTCGGGCACGGCCTCGCGCTGGCGCACACCTGTGATCCGCAGGACCACGTCGGACAGGCTCTCCAGATGCTGGACGTTCAGCGTGGTCCAGACGTCGATCCCGGCCTTGAGGATCTCCTCCACGTCCTGCCAGCGTTTGGGATGGCGGGAGCCCGGCGCATTGGAGTGGGCGTATTCGTCGACCAGCAGCAGGTCCGGGCGGCGCATGATGGCGCCGTCGATGTCGAACTCCAGCAGGGTCCGGCCTTTGTAGTCGAGCGGATTGCGCGCCATGACCTCGAGCCCGCGCAGCAGGCTTTCGGTCTCCTTGCGGCCATGGGTCTCGACCACCCCCACGACGACGTCGCCGCCCTCGGCCTTTCGGCGGCGGGCGGCGCGCAGCATTTCATAGGTCTTGCCCACTCCCGGCGACATGCCGAGGAAAACCTTCAGCCGCCCCCGTTTCCGGGAGGCGGCTTTCAGTGAAGGCTCTGGCGTTGGGTCCGCCAAATCAGTGAGCCGGGAAGCGGGCGTCGAGGGCGCGGTTGGCCATCAGGACATTGACGCGCGGCTGGCCGATGAAGCCGAGCAAGGCGCCTTGCGTATGCTGATCGATCACGCGCTGGACCTCGGCTGCGGGCACGCCGCGGGCAGTCGCGATGCGCGCCGCCTGAAGCCGAGCGTAGGCCGGTGAGATGTCCGGGTCGAGACCCGAGCCCGAGGCGGTGACGGCGTCGGCAGGAACCGACGTTGCGCTGTCGTCCGCTCGGATCGTGTCCGCAGTGGTCTTCACCCGCTCTGCCAGATCGGTGTTGAGCGGACCGAGATTGGAGCCGGACGACGACTGGGCGTTATAGCCGTCGCCCGCCGCCGACGGACGCGGATGCAGATAGCCGGCCTTGGCGAAGGGCTGGCCGATCAGGGACGAACCCTGAACCGCCCCCGAGGCGTCGCGGACGAGGCTGCCGTTCGCCTGGGCCGGGAAGACGCCCTGCGCGAAGCCGGTGATCGCCAGCGGATAGGCGAAGCCGAGCAGAAGGGTGAACAGCGCCATCATCACAATGGCGGGGCGCAGTTGGTTGAGCATCATCGCTTCCTTAGAAAGTCGCCTTCAGCGAGGCCACGGCGCGGGCGCCGTAGATGTCGCCGAAGTCGTGTTCGTCGGTGTCGTGGTAGCGGACGTCGACCGCGAGGTGCGCGGACAGCTGGTAGGCCGCGCCGAGATTCCAGGTCGTGTAGTCGAGGTCCGAGGACACGACCTGACGGCCGACTGCGCCGGAGATCGTCCATTTGTCGGCCGGCGAGATCGCGGCATTGGCCTCGACATAGGTGGCCTCGTCCTCGGACGCGCCGAAGAAGTCCGGCGACCAGTAGACGGCGGCGCCGAGAGTGGCGGGACCGAAGGCGCGCGAGGCCGCGGCCTTGAACTCGGCGTAGTCGTAGTCGGCGCCGTCGGGCTGGTTTGTATAGAGATAGCCGATCACGCCGAGGTCGAGGTTCCAGCCGGCGACCTCTGGACGTATGCCGCCGTAGAGATCGATCTCGGCATTGGTGTCGCCGTCGCCGAAGTCGACGTTGGAGGCCCAGGTCCCGGCGTAGACGGAGCCGTAGGTCAGGTCGACGCCGCCCGAGAGGGCAGGATCTTCCTGGGTCTGGCTGACGCCCCGGAAGACGTAGTCAGAGGTCCCGGCGACGTTGAACGCCCAATGCGGGTCGGTGGAGGCGTCCTGGGCGCCGGCCTGTGAGGCGAGGCCCGTGGCAAGAACGGCGACAGCGGCGGCGGCTGCGATGGAGAGGTGTTTACGCATGGGTTATTCCTTGATCGCGCTGGCCGGAACTGGTCCGGGCCATTTGGGCGCATTCGTTTTGTCGGCGTGGGCCAGCAGGCTGACGACCACGATTGCGGCGATGACGAAGATGGCGAACCAGACGTCGTTCTTGCCGGCGGCCTTGAATGTGTTGCGGGGCATGGGGGTCGCTCTCACGCCAGGCCCAGACCGGTGATGATCAGGTCGATGGCCTTGATGCCGACGAAGGGCGCGACCAGACCGCCGAGGCCGTAGATCAGCAGGTTGCGACCCAGCAGCTTGCCGGCGCCGACCGCCCGATACTTCACGCCGCGCAGGGCGAGAGGGATCAGGGCCACGATAACCAGGGCGTTGAAGATC
>Ga0247739_10000116_pt1 | contig 26969 bp, 17 predicted proteins | sample UWRJL058202B2_FD_180943 | JGI IMG/M metagenome (GOLD analysis project Ga0247739, IMG submission 180943) | Plant litter microbial communities from Arlington Agricultural Research Station in Wisconsin, United States - UWRJ-L058-202B-2 | ecosystem: Environmental > Terrestrial > Plant litter >...
ATGAACTTGATAGAATTAAAAAAAAGAATCAGATTTTAGGTGATATATCTGGAGGATTTAGAAAAGGCAAAAAATAGTCTATTACTAATTAAGGGATGCTTTAAAAGCGTCCCTTTTTTGTTTAAACTCTTGATATAAAGTCAGGTATGGTAATGGATTTAAATTAATTCCGTCTCTACTTACACAGTAATGAAGGTGGATATCAGTTGCCATTCCGGTTTTTCCCATCACACCGATTACTTCGCCAATTTTTACAGTGGCATTAGCTCTCACAAAGATCCCGCTCAGGTGCCCATATTTTGTTGTGAAACCCGTTGGGTGATTGATCGTAACACTTAGTCCAAGGTCTCCGTAATAGCCAGATCTGCTGACAATACCATCGGCAGTAGCATATACAAACTGGAATCCTTTGTTACATGCCAAGTCTATTCCATTATGTTTTTTGTACAACTTCTTGATTGGATGATATCTAAACCCATATAAACTCGATATATATGGGTTTTCACTTAATTGGAGTGGATTAATGCTTGGAATTTTGTTCAGGTATGTGCTATCGACTACTGTTAAATAAAAATATGAGTTCAATACTTCTGTTACGGTCATCTCTTGTTTCATCATTTCAATTATTGAACTTTTATGGTCTGTTGAATCATATTCTTCTTGTTCAGATACAGTATAATTTAAGCTTACTCTTCGAGTGTTCTGAGCAATTGCAGAAACCGAGACGATAATAATTGCAAAACTGCAAAACAAAATTTCCTTGTATTTCATGTCTTAATTTTTTTATCTAAACAAATTTATAAAATTATAATTTAATAATTAATAATTTATAAATTTGTATTTATGAAGGGAAAGAAAAAAGAGAAAACAAATTCGGTTACACGAGAGATCGCAGAAACTATTTCTCCAAGCCAAGGCATAGCTGCGAATGACGGAATAGTCATTTCTGATCGTACTGAGCATGATAAGGATAAACAATCAATGAATACAGTACAATCTGAAATTCAAAAGACTCAAACAGATATCTCCAAAATTTCAGAAATGTACAAGGGGATAGATATGTCATTCGCAATGGCAGATCTGGCCCAGGATAAACAGTCTCTTTCAGTACTAACACAGAAAAATGTTTACCAAAATTTACTGGAAGGGGAAGTTGTTCAAGTTAAGCATGTGTCAACAGATAGCTCGGGAAAACCACGTCATTTTTTCGGTTACAAACTACTGCAACTTGATAGACAGATTCAATCTAATAAACCGGTGTTGAAAATTGGATTTTCGACATTTGATTCTTTGAAACTACCTGAAAATGTAAAAGTTAAAAATCATTCGCTAAAAATCAATCCAGATTTCGGAATGATAATATCTGACCTACTTAAAAAAGATCAAAAGGGAAAGGATCCAGAAATTAAAGAAGTGATTAATGATCTTAAGAACACTTTGGAGAGCAATAAAAGACCAGCTTTTAAGGCTCATGAGCTTAATATGCAATTATCAAATGTTGCTGATTTCTACTTTAAAAACGATCCAATCGACAGGAAGAATTTTCTTGAACAGACTGGAAAGCAATTTGTATTGGTGCAGAATCAAAATATTGGATTGAAAGATTCAGTTACAGGCAAGGAGGTTTTTCATTTAAGAAAACATGAAATCCCTGTTACCGAGCTTCCAATAAAATATAAAGGGGTTCAACTTAATGAAAAACAAGTAAGCAACTTACTGATTGGCAATTCGATTGAACTTACTGGTATTAAAGATTCAAATCTTGGCAAGCCATACTCAGCTACTGTAAAATTTAACCTTATAACTGGCAACCAGTCTGAAAATAATAAATCCAATGGCCAGGAGCTAATCAAAGGAAATAATACTGAGGCGAAAAAGGCTCTTCTGAGTGGCTCTACTTCTGAGACAATAAAAAATCCAGAACAAGCAAAAAAAGTGATAGAAAAAGAAGATAAAAAGCCGCAATTGAGACAAAGAATTTGAATTTAAAGCATTGTCATGAATAATACCCAAAGCATAATATCATTGGAATATATCATTAAAATGTACGGCATTGATGCACTTGAACCAGTGTACATTCCATCTCGTGAGGGTGACGGAGAAGACATTATTATTCCTAAAATGAGAGATAAGATGTTGATTGAAGAATGGTTTCTTCTACCCCAGGAACTCAGACTATTTATATGTGAAGCTTTTATTAAGAAATTTCAATAACAAAAATTTGAGATGGCAAGAACTATCTATTTAAAATCTGAGGACAACCATGAGATTTCCCACAGATATGAATCATTATCAGAATTAAAAGAGGAATTGTTAAAAAGAAACATTCAAATTTCTCCAAGTGCATCTATCGGGTCTGAGTCAAGAATCGGAAACAATGTAAGTATTGGAAGCAGATCAAAAATTAGAGCGGATTCTAGAATTGGTGATAATGTTAGCATTAGTGATGATGTCATTGTTGGTAGCAACGTTAACATTGGTGCAAATTCCAAACTCAGGTCAAATTCTTATGTAGCAAGTGATTCAAATATTGCTAGTGGAGTTCTGTTTAAGGAAGATGCCGAAATTGGAGAAAGATGTAATATTGAATCAAATGCAGTAATTGGCAAAAAGGCCTTTATTGGAAATGATTGCAAAATTGGAAGAGAAACTACTATTGGTTCAAACTGTAATTTAGCTGATAAGTCAAAAATTGGGTCATACGTAAATCTTGGAGATAACAGTTATGTGGCATTTGAGGGCCATGTGTATGACAATGAATCACATAAACCTGATTCTATAATTCGTGCCCCAATAAAGCCTGTTAATCTTATTGAGAATGAAGAAGTTGAAATTTTCAAGAACCTTAAAGATAAAGATGTAAGGTATGTTGCTTTCGGAAGTTTTGCTTGCAACGCTTATGAACAGGCCAGGACGGGAGGATCAATAAAATTATGGGTTGATCCCTCAAAAGAAAATATTGAAAGATTGAATGAAGCTTTAAAAATTTCTGGAAAAGATCAAATTGTGACATCATTTGATCCTGAAATTAAACGCCCAATAAAAAACTCTTCTGACAAAAGTACTGCGCAATCATTTGGAATTGACTTTTACCCATCTATCAACGGCTTTAAAAATGAAGATTTTGAAAAAGTTTATAACAGGAAAGAAGTCATTCTTGCAAAGGAACGTAACATAGTTTATGCTAGTCCGGATGATCAAAAAAACCAGCCTCGAATTAACCATTTGTCTCTTTCTGATTTATTTCATAATGTTGGTACTACCCAAAGTGGTAGTAAAGAATACAGTCTGAACGTTCTTCAAAAAGCAATGATTGATTTGAATAGGCAGGGGCAAAAGCGTGAAGTTCTTGATCCTTTACTATATTTAGATGAAAATAGAATGAAAATGGAACCTAAAAAATCATATGTTTCTTTTTCCGGGCAGGAAGATAAACCTAAGGAATTTGTCCCTAGGTATGAAAAACGTGATTTTAATCAACTTAGAAAAGATTTGGATTTAGAGCTCGTTCTGAATCATTATGGTTATTCTGTAAGCGATAAGTCAAAGGCAGGTGATATGTATCGTGTTTATAAATCCGGTATAAAGGATGATAGTCAGCGACTGGCTATTATGAACAAAGGGGATTATAAGATGTTTGTAGACTTGAACAATAATACCTTTAAGGGCGATTCTATAGAATTTGTGAAATTTAAAGAAGGCGATTTCAAACGAGCTTTTCCGGTTATGGATTCAATTCTTGGAAATCCCACGTATAAGGAAAATATTGCCGATATCTTGCCCATGAAGCCAGCAACGCCTGGTCAATTTCTAAATGATGAGAAGTTGCGCCAGGCTGATATTCTTAAGAATTACAATGCAGCACATTTATCAGAAAAAAGCTCTGGTTATTTAACTAACGAAAGGATGTTAGATGTTAAAACAATTTTTTCACCAGAGTTTAAACATCAAATACTAAGTGTCAAAAGGGATGATGCAAACTTTTCAAATACAGCTTTTCCACTTACCTCTGAAAAGGGAAATATACTTTCATTTGACATCAGGAATAAAGATTACAAAGCATTGCCAAATGGTGGTAAATGGGATGGAATTTGGAAAACCAACGGCCATGCAATTTTACTGCTTGATTCTAACTTCACCTTTAAGGACAAGTCAATAAGTATTGAAAGAGGAACTACCGGCACTCTAAGCAAGTCAGCAGGAAAGGAATCATTTCATATAGATCATCCTACACATGGCCAGATAACACTTCCTGTAGATAAGGATAAACATCAATTTCAGAAAATCGCAACTAACAGGATAATTATTTCTGAATCTCCAATTGACTCTTTATCTTTTCATCAACTATCGCCACCCAAAGATGGAGAATTTAGGCAATACATCTCTTCGGCCGGCAACCCTTCCAGGGAACAAAAAGCCCATATTGCCAATTTAATTGCCGGTAACCAAGAGGCGCAATTTGTTATTGGCATGGACGGTAATCCGCCAGGAAACAGATTTGCAATTAATGCTTTGGCAATTCATCATCCTCAAAGAGATGTAAATAATAGTATTATACCAAATATTACATATTACAACCCTAGTAATCCCACAGCCGAAGAAAAGTCTTCAAAAGAAGTTGGTTATAATATTTTAAAGATTGAAATAAATCATCCAAAAACGAATGATCAAGAATTAGCGAGGAAATCCAATAATTCAGTTGTCGATCGGCTTGTTGACGCAATGAATCGGCATCAACCTGACGACTCTAAAAAAGCGATTGAAACGTCAGAAAGCAGGGTTTTGACAGAGAAGCCTAATACTATTACCAGCTCTTACGAAATCAAGTTTCATAATAACGGCAAAATGTTAGGCGCAGCGCTTGATCATTTAACAAAGGAGATTAACCTAAAAGATGGCAAGCCACTAGTAGCTGTTATTCGGCCAACATCTTCCCAAAACGATTTTAACGATGTTTTAAGGGAAAGAAAGGGAGTGCCACTCCCTGAATCAAGTAATTTATCTTTGTCCAACGTTCCGTTTCGACTTGACCTTACCCCTCAGAAGGAACAGGTAAAAGAGAACACGATTTCTTCTCCAACTCTATCAAAAGAGCCTATTATAGCTTCTACACTGGCTGAGATCCCAAGTAAAAATAAAGGCTTCAAAATTTAATTGTTCAATTAATATTTATTGGTCATGAAAACTGTAATTGCAGAAAAACCTTCTGTTGCCCGCTCTATTGCGGAATTTTTAGGAGCAACTAACAAAATGGATGGCTTTTTCGAAGGAAATGGATATAGGGTTACTTGGGCTATTGGTCACCTAGTAAAACTTGCTGAGTTGAATTCTTATCCAGGATTCGATAGCCCCAATTGGAGAGATTCTATTCAAAGCCTGCCGTTTGTTCCAAAACAATTTAAATTGACTATATCCTTAAACGATGGGATCAAGCAGCAATATTTCAAGATAAAAAACCTATTTGATAATACATCGGAGATTATTGTTGCAACAGACGCCGGACAAGAAGGAGAATTGATCTTTCGGTATATTTATTTGCTATCCGGAAGCAGAAAGCCTTTTAAAAGACTTTGGATATCATCTTTAACAAATGAGGCATTTGAAAAAGGTTTCAAAAATCTAAAGCCGGGGACGGATTATGATAACTTGTATTATGCGGCAAAAGCGAGAAGTGAAAGTGATTGGATTTTGGGGATAAACCTTACCCGAGTCTATTCTGTTAAATATGGTAACAATGATATAAAGGTTGTCTCAATAGGTCGCGTACAAACACCTACGTTAAACCTTATATGTCAAAGATATCTTGATAACTCAAACTTTAAGAAGTCAGCGTTTTTTATTCCAATACTGGCTTTAAATCATAACAACGGGAAGTTTTTGTTAAAATACTCTGAACAATTCTCCACAAATGAAAAAGCAGAAGAAATTTTAAAGTTGGTGGGTAATGTAATTAATTGTAGTTCTGTAGAGAAATCTATTTTAAGGACGTCTCCTCCTAAATTGTTTAATCTTACGCACCTTCAGCAACATGCAAATAAAAAATTTGGCATGTCTGCTCAGGCTACATTGGATACACTTCAAAGCTTATATGAGGGTAAATATCTAACTTATCCCAGAACAGATAGCAACTACCTTTCTGACGATATGAAAGGCGATGTTCAAAAATCTCTCTCTTCTCTTAAATCTTTTCATTCTTTGGCAAGTCCGGTTACATCGGTGTTAGCTAGGAGTTTAAATACGGCTCCATTTAATAATGATAAAATAACAGACCATCACGCCATTATTCCGACAGGTGAATTACCAAATATATCTAAACTAACAAAAGAGCAGCATGATATTTTCTTATCTGTTGTTGAAAGATTTATCCAAACATTTTCTGATGATTGTATAGAGGATAAGACCGTCTTAAACTTCAAAACACATGCTCCGGGAGTTTTTAGAGTGGGAGGGAAGATTATTAACCAGATTGGATGGAAGGAAATTAATCTATTCAACTTGAAGGAAAACGATGAAAATGAGGAAGACGATGACAACGGTTTGCTTCCTGATATTAATCAAAATGATTTTTGCTCCGTGTTAAAAAAGTCGGTTCATCCAGGATTTACAGCAGCCCCAAAATTATTCACAGAGGCATCTTTGTTAAAACAGATGGAAAATGCCAGTGATACAATTGGTGATTTAGAAACAAAGTTCGGAATTGGTACACCTGCAACACGTGCGGGCATAATTGAAACGCTGCTAGCGAGAGGTTTTATTAAAAGAGAAAGTAAAAATCTGGTTCCTACCCAGGCAGGATTAAGTATCTATAAATTAACCCATAATGAATTAATAGGTAAAATTTTATTAACAGCTGAGTTCGAGGAAAAACTTAAACTAATTTCTTCAGGTGACTATTTGTACTCAAATTTCCTTTCTGAGATTAGAGCATTGGCTGCAACATCTGTCTTAGCGGTTCATACCAATGATATTGATGCTAGTGCTTTAGCCATGACTTCTCAAACTGATAACGAGCAAGTTATTTGTCCCAAATGCAAAAAAGGTTCTATAACTGAAAATGAAAAAGCATTTAGATGTAATCAATGGAAATCTGGGTGTGACTTTAAAATCTGGAAGTCGTTTATGGGTAGAACTTTAACAGGAGTAAATGTCAAAGAATTAATTATAAAGGGAAAAACTAGAAAAATGACTTTTAAATCCCAGAAAACCGGAAACGAATATGAAGCATATGCAATAATGAAGGATGAGAGGGTAGTCCTAGAATTTGTAGAAAATAAAAAATTTCAAAAGTATAAATAAAATAGTTGAACGTATGGGAAAATGGATTCCTACTCTGTTTATAACATTATATTGCAATAGTTAATATATAAATACCTATCTCCTTCTAACAAAATCAAAATATACTTTATATTCTAACATTAAAAGAAAGAAAACATCCAGGTTTCCGTGAATTTGTTTGTTGAGAAGATTGATTTTTCTTAAAAGGTTAACGACTTTATAATGAAAAGGATAATATTAAGTTCTATTATTTCATTGACATCTTTAACTGCGTATTGTCAGAATTGTTTTTCGAACTCTGACGTGTTTTATATGCACAACTCAAATGTTTCAATGGAAATCATCATTGCAAAAATGGATTACTCTAATTGCTGTTTTGACGTTAGTCCTGATGCTTTGATTGATTTGAAAAAGAAAGGTGTCTCAGATAGCATTGTGAAGCGAATGATCTACATAGATAGTCGGTTGAAGAAGCGTAGACCATTTACTTATCGTTTAAATGCAAGGACAAGAAGCCCTAGAATTCCATTTTAAGAAAAATGATAACCTACAAAAGTGACACCGTGTCACTTTTGTAGGTTATTATAAGTAAATCAATTATTACCCTTTTTGTCTTCAAAATCTATTTTCTCTTTCGATTAAACTAAGTACCAGCCTAATGTAAAATATTAATGTTCTTTACTCAACTAGTGATTTGAAATTCAGAATTGTTAAGAAAAGATTGAAATTCTAATTTCTTCTCCTGGTTTAAAGAAAAAACTTTAAATAATTTTTCATGTAAATTATAAATTATATATTTGAAATATAATAAAATATAATTTATAAAATGAGAAATTTAGAAATCGAAAATTCTGCCATACAGATTGGCTATTTTCAAAATAGAATTCGTCATTACATTGAGCAGTATCATCCTGATCTATTATCTGATCCAAATCTGCCTATTAGAATTAGGGAGCTGACAGATTTTACAATCGAATCTATACAGGATCTTGAAAGAGCCGGTTTCCAAACCTATGAAGCTATTGAAGCTTCAATCTCAGGTACATTGGATAGTATTACTTCTCCTTATGCATCCTTGAAAAACTTTCTTATTGAACATCAGGAGCACATATACAAAATTGCTCATGTACATGATGCAGATGATAATGACCTGATCTTTAAGCTTCTTCCATTAATAAAAGACGAGATCAATATTATTGATTCATCGACTTCGCCTGCTCAAGTCAGCCAAGCAGAAAGAGATCTACTTCGGATTATTCTCAAATCTCTCCTTAACCGAAACTAGAACAGTTTCTTTTCCATTTGTTTTAATGAATAAGTTCGATGTTATAACAGATAACATTGCGGCTATTGATGTAGCCTTTCAGTTATCTAGCCAAAATAGAAAAGCAAATCCAGAAGAAAATTTAACTTTATCTAAATATTTGGGTTTTGGTGCTATAAGTGAGATATTATTAGATCCATTAGATGACTCGGTTTGGACTGGAAAGCGGCATCGTATAAGGCCATACGTTCGTGAAATTCATGATCTTGTACAAAAATATCGGCCTAATGAAAAGCGCCAATATATTGATTCTTTAAAGAATAGTGTACTTACTAGTTTTTATACACCAGTGCCAATTGTTGACGCGATATCAACATCTTTAAAAAATAATAATATTAAAATATCTTCGATTCTGGATCCTTCTGCCGGCAATGGTTTGTTTGTTGACCGCTTTCGACAAACACATTCGCCTACAGATGTTCTAATGTATGAAAAGGATCTTCTAACAGGCTTAATATTGTCTGGGAAGTCTAATGATAAGACAAAAATTGAAGGATTTGAGAATATTGGAGGCCGTTTTTTAAATCACTTTGACATTGTTACATCGAATATTCCGTTTGGAGCCGTTTCCGTTTATGATCCGTCTTTTCAAAAAAAAGGAACAGCGGAAGCTAAGTCGATGGATCAAATTCATAATTACTTTTTTCTAAAATCGGTTGACCTCGCTAAACCAGGTGGGCTTGTTGCTTTTATAACCACGAGCAATTTTGCGGATAGTGGATCAAATAGAATAATAAGGGAAGACCTGCTTAAAAAGACTCAATTAGTTTCAGCTGTAAGATTACCCCATAACTTATTTGAAGATGCTGGGACACAGGTAGGTGCTGACTTAATTGTTGTTCAAAAACGTACCAAACCAACGACTAAGCTAACCAATAGTGAAAAGTCATTTTTGGATAGTACCGCTCATATTTCTTCGATCAATGATCTTTCAGATGGAACATCAATTTATTCCAACGAATATTTCGATAGAAATCCGAATAATATAATTCATACTGATAAGATTAAAGACACCAATCAATATGGTAAGGGAGCTTTCATTTACAAGCATACGGGTGGAATTGAAGCAATGGGGGAGGCCTTAAAAGATATTCTTTCAAGTGATATAAAGTTAAACTTTGATCAAAGTGCTTATAATAAGGTTGTTGCACTGCCCAAAAAAAGTGCTGCTGTATTTGGACAGCTGAATTTATTTTCTTCTCCGCTGGAATTGCCGGAGATAGAAAAGCCTAAATCCATTGCCTTTACAGGAAAAATCTATGATCATCTAAATATTGAAAGCATTGTCAGTGAAGGGAATAAGATAGGTAAGTTAGTGCAAGATGATTATGGTCAATACTTGGTTGATGAATTACCCTTTTCTTCAAAGCAAAAAAATCAGTGGAAAAGTCTAATTGAGATCAGAGATACCTATTTCGATTTGGTTAAAAATGAAAGAGATAATCAGGTTGAAGATTTTGCTTCCCGTAAAGTTCTAAACCTAGCATATGATGCGTTTTTTGAATCATATGGTCCTCTTAAGCATAAAAACAATATGGATACTATTCTTTTAGATCCTGTTGGCCGTCAACTATTAGCATTAGAGAAATTTGATAATGATACGCTTAGTTACGTTAAAACAGATATTTTTACAGAGTCTGTTCACATTGCATCAGCAAAAATAGATACATTCAATCCCAATGAATCACTTGCAGCCTCTTTAAATAAATTTGGAGTTGTTAACCTGGAGTATATGTCTCAGGTTACGGGACAGGCGCGCAATCAACTTATTAAGGAATTGGATCAACAGATCTTTTTTTCTCCCTTAGAAAATCAGTATCAAGTAAAAGATGTACTTGGATCAGGTAATATCCTACAAAAAATTGAAGGTTTTAAAAGCTTTCCTGAGAGCAAGGACAACATTGAGATTCAGAAAAGTTTAAACTTTCTGGAGAGTGTTAAGCCGGAGCCAGTGCCATTTGAACTACTTGATTTTAACCTGGGAGAAAGATGGATTGATCCACAATTGTATTCCAGGTTTGCATCAGATTTTTTATCCGCTGAAATTGATGTTAAGTATTCTCCATCAATTGACGACTACGCAGTGAAGGTTAATTACGGAGGCTACAACTCTAAAATATTAACAGAATATGCAGTCCAAACAGATAGAAGAAATTACTCCGGAATTGACCTACTCAGATATGCTCTTCTGGATAATGTACCTGACATAACGAAAACTGTATCGGACGCTTCTGGCAACGACGTAAAAGTGAGAGATTCGGAAAACGTTAGATTGGCATCCCAAAAAATAGATTTGATAAGAAATGGCTTTTCTGAATGGGTTCAAAAACTTCCGGAGAAAGATAAAGAATCTGTTGAAATCACCTACAACAATCTTTTTAATGCAGAAGTAAAGCCAAAATATGATGGTTCTCACATGAAGTTTCCAGGCTTGAATCTGGACAACTTAGGCATTAAGGATTTGTATTCGTCGCAGAAAGATACTTCCTGGATGTTGTTACAGAATGCAGGTGGCATAGTAGACCATGAAGTTGGGACGGGCAAAACAATTACAATGATAGTGACTGCCTATGAAATGAAACGGCTTGGTTTAGTTGCTAAGCCAATGTTAATAGGTTTAAAAGCCAATGTTGGGGCTATTGCTGATACTTTTCGATTGGCATATCCTGATGCAAAAATACTTTCACCATCCGAAAATGATTTCTCCAAACAAAACAGAGAAAAGCTATTTGATTCTATAGCAAACGAAAATTGGGACGCAATTATCCTAACACATGATCAATTTTCAAAAATACCCCAGAGCCTAAATGTGCAAAAACGGATTTTAGATAATGAGGTTGGTAATTTGGAAAAGGATTTGGAAGAACTTAGGAAGTCAGGAGTTTCTGTCGGGACCTCATTAATGAAAGGCCTTGAAAAAAGGAAGGTCTCACTATCTAATAACCTAAATGAGGTGGTTGATCAGATTAAGAACAAAAGAGATAATGTAACAGATTTTGAAAAAATGGGTATTGATTCTCTAATGGTTGATGAAAGCCATAAATTCAAAAATTTACTATTCTCTACACGACATGATCGTGTTGCGGGTTTGGGTAATCCGCAAGGATCTCAACGATCACTTAACATGCTTTTCGCAGTTCGTACTATCCAGGAAAAACGAGGAAATGATAGTGGTGTGACTTTTTTTTCTGGAACACCTATTTCCAATTCTCTAACTGAGTTATACTTACTTTTCAAATACCTTCGTCCCAAGGAGCTCGAGAGAAGAAAAATTGAGAATTTTGATTCATGGCTCTCAGTTTTTGCAAAGAAGACAACTGATTATGAATATTCTGTCACAAATCAGCTAATAGAAAAGTCGCGATTCCGGAATTTCATCAAAGTGCCGGAGCTAGCATTGATGTATAGCCAGATTACAGATTATCGCACAGCTGAAATGGTCGGTGTAGATCGTCCCAAAGCAGTACACAATCTATTGAATATTAAACCAACGGAAGAGCAATCTGATTTTACTGAAAGATTAATTGAATTTGCTAAAACAGGAAATGGGTCACTTTTGGGACGTCAGCCATTATCAAAGTCAGAAGAGACAGCCAAAATGTTAATTGCGACAAATTATTCTAAAAAAGCCGCTTTGGATATGCGTTTAATTGATGATTCGCTCCCAGATCATCCAAATTCGAAAGTCAGTCAATCTGCTGCAATGATTGCTAAGCATTATAAAGAATCCACACCATATAAAGGCACTCAAATGGTATTCTGTGATTTGGGGACACCTTCCGGGAATTCGTCATTTAATGTTTACGATGCTTTAAAAACAAAATTGACTACGGAATATGAAATTCCATTAAATGAGGTGAAATTCATTCATGATGCTAACAATGATAAACAAAGACAGCAAATTATTAAAGATACTAATGAAGGCAGGGTCAGAGTATTAATCGGTTCTACTGAAAAATTAGGGACAGGCGTAAATGCTCAAAAAAATATCGTCGCTATGCACCATTTGGATGTCCCTTGGAAGCCAAGTGATTTCGAGCAACGTGTGGGACGTGGATCTCGTGCAGGAAACCAAGTTGCTAAAAATCAGTTTGGCAATGAAGTGCAAAATTATGTTTATGCTGTTGAAAAGACGTTGGATAACTTCATGTTTAACTTGCTGCAAAATAAGACATTATTCATTTCTCAGATAAAAAATCAGAATATTAGTATTCGAAGAATTGATGAAGGCAGCGCCGATGAAAGCAATGGAATGAACTATGCCGAATACGTTGCTTTGTTATCCGGCAATAAGGATTTACTTGAAAAAGCTAAAATTGAAAAACAAATTGCAGGAATGGAGTCAGAAAGAAAAATATTTGGGAAAGACTTGGCTTTTCAAAGAAATAGTTATTTGACAACAGAGAAATCACTTTTTAAAACCGATCAAAATATTCAAAAGATTAAAAAGGATGCTGACCTTATTTTGAAATTTGATGCTGCTGGTAAGCTCATTCCATTGGTTAAGGAGAACGAAATAGAAGATTTAGGGCAGTTGATGCTAAGAGCGGAGATGAATAAGAAGCCAGGATTTAAACGGATCGCTGGTTTTGAAGGGTTTGAATTAAATCTTGAAACTTTTGTCGCCGATTTTGATAACAAGGTTGGCCATAAGTGGGAGTTACGTTCGCCAAATGATATAGGCTACAAACATAATTCTGGATATTTGAGTAGCGAGAAAGTCAAAACTGCTGGCGAGTGGATTAATAAGGCCGTATCTCAGGAAGTGCTTGACCGGCTGCTAAAGAATCTGGAAGAAACGAAAAAAGATCAGCTTAAAAATCTAGAAATGACTAAAAGCGTTTTGACCAAAACTTGGCCGAAAGAGGAAAAGTTAACTGAGTTAAAAACAAATCTTGCGAGTATAGAAAAGCGCTTAAATGAAACATTAAGCGTTGACAAGGAAAAGGATACGACTCAGTCTAAACAAGAATTTGAGAAGTCTGATACTGCTCAGAATAAGTTAGGAAAAGAAATTGACACTGTCCCGTTGCATCAAACTGTAAAAAATGAAATGCTACATATAGCATTCCGTAGAAGTTTGTAAGTATTTGAGGGAGCAAGAAATAGTTGCTCTCTCAGTTATTTTTATTAATGTTTTAAGATCTAAATGGCGCTATGGTTGCTAATTGCAACGAGGTATTAGGCAATGATTATAAAATTATAATTGCTAATCTTGGAGAATCATCAAATCATGAAATAGTCAAAATAATTTGTAAATTTTAGAATAAGGCCAGAATAGTACCAGCAGTAAGCCATTTATCCTATTCGTGGATATTTTCGTCAACTTGATGGGATTGGGAAATTATACAAACAGTTTTTGAAACTGTAACCTGATTTAAGGTCTTATAAGAAATGCACATCGAGCACAGTAGGTTCTGATGTTTCGATCTGGTTTATAACTTCTTACAACTATTTGTACACGGAGCCAAAAGTGACACTCTATCACTTTTGGCTTTTTTATTAAATAATTTAATGAAGCTGTTTAATTTTAGATAGTAAGGCACGGTTCTTACCTAGCAGAAATCTCCATGCAATCTACGTCTTAAGACGTACATAAGACATTATTTAAATACATGGAAATTTATATTTAGACACGGAAGTTCACATTTATGAAAATTGCAAAGAATAGTGACAAAAACAAAGTCGTAGAAATTTTAACTAACTCATTTATAGAAAATAAAAGTATTGATTATATAATCCCGAATGATAGTAGCCGAGTGAGTCGAATAAGAGAGTTAATGACATATTCATTTGATATGTGCATGATCTCGGGAAAAGTTTGCTTAGCAGATGATGAAACAGGCTGCGCTTTAATATCTTTCCCTGAAAGGAAAAAAATGTCGCCATCTGTGGTTTTTTTGGAATTAAAACTGATTCTTTTTTCAATTGGAGTAAAAAATATTTCTAGGGCGCTGAAAAGGGAGAAAATTATTTCTAGCCACTATCCCAAATCTCCGATTTATTATTTATGGTTTATTGGCGTTCATCCTGAATTTCAGAACAAGGGTGTAGGTCAAAGGCTCCTCGAAGAAGTAGTCGCGGATGCTTCAAGTATGAATAGACCGGTTTTTCTAGAAACTTCAACACTGAAAAACATCCCCTGGTATCAAAAATTTGGGTTCTCTGTTTATGATGAACTTGATTTTGGTTACAAGCTGTTTTTGATATCCAACAATAAAAAATGCGAGTAGGAAATACAGATATGCATATTGTGACATTTGTTATTATTCTCTTTGAGATAATAATGCTTGGATACCAATATATTTTCTTTTTTATGCGGCCAAAGGATGAAATGAGAAAGTATTATTTAATTCTTCTCATTTTATTAATAGTTAAAAATGTGGCTATGGGGCTTTTCCCTGACCCAAATATGACATCTATTCCTTTGACTATGCAATATATTTTAACTTATGGTGCTGGATTCATTATGGCGTCATATTTTCCATTTTATTTTTATAAGGCTTACGACATATACCAACTTAGGTGGCACGCTACCAGAGGTGTCTTACTACTTATACATCTACCTTTTTTTCTATTTTTTTCCATAATTTATTTAATAACAAGTGACATCAATAAAGCCATAAATTTTGGTTTAGTGATCCCTGCATTGTACGGATTAGTATTAGGATATGTTCTCTTGAAGTCGATTAAGGATAGATTTAAAGATGACGTTAAGAGGAAAGATTATTTTGAAATTTTTGGGGTTTACTGTGCGGTAATTCCTTATGCAAGTTTGGCATTTTGTGCTTATTTCCGGATTGAACAAGTCAATGAAGCTCTTCTAACCAATGGTGGATTTGTTGTAATAACAGTTTTATTTATGCGAAAATCAATCAATAGTGGCAAACAAGATTTTATAAAGCTTCAGACATTGGAAGGAGAGGTGTTAGCAAATTTAACACTATCTGAGATTATTCAGGATCGGGAAACTTCTAAGGTTAGAGAGATTATAAGTACAGAGAAGGATTCGAATGATAATGAAAATGATGGTTTTTCAAATACTATGAAGTTTGAATCTAGCATGACTGAATATGGCCTGACACCAAGAGAAAGAGAAGTATTAAGACTTGCCAAAATTGGGTTAACTAACGAAGAGATTGGTCTAAAGCTACATATATCAAAAGCAACGGTAAAGAAGCATTTAGAGAATGTCTTTAAAAAAGTTCAGGTTACCAATCGAGTTGAGCTTATACATAAACTTGAAAACAAGTAATTAGTAATACATAACAAAACATATAATTAACATAATTTTTATTTGAAATTAGACTAAAGACGTAGTTTGAATGTATGAATTTCTACCAAAATGATTATAAAATTCTACTTTCGGCGTATTGCAGGGACTTGATATTTGAACCAATTTTGAGGCATCACTTCATGTGGCTTCTGACACCTTCACTTATTAAGTCCCATTATTTTTATGAATCACTTAGCTAAGACCTTTACATCGTTGCGCTTTAAATCCAGTAATTTTTCATTAGTTACTTTACCCAAAAATCAAGCTTGTAATTCCTATTCCATAAGATTAAAATTTTTCAGTATGTATGTTGTAGATTCGTTGCTTCCTGTGGTATTTGTAAATAAAAATATGGAGGTGGAATTGGCTCCTAAGATTCGAAGAGATCTAAGTGAAGATGAATGGAAAGCATTACCTACGGATTTAAAACAATTAATCTTAAAAGAATTTTACGAACAATTGTAGGTTGAACATTCAATTTTCTTAAAAAAGCAGGTTCAAAGGAATCTGCTTTTTTAAGAAAGACGTATTACTTCTTTATTCCAACCTAGTTAATTTTACAGCAGAACTTTTCCATAGTATATGAAACCAATCAAATTGTTCTGATAGCAATATCATTTTTGAAGAAAATCTTCTTTCATCATCGTATTCTTGCAACCCAATGAAATTAAAGGAGTGAAGTATCAACCTTATCTAGTTCTTTAAATATTTCATAACAGTAAATGCAGGAATAACCTGTGCACAAAAACGGTGGTATTTCTATACTGGTTATTCCAGCATATTTTTGATTGTTGTAATTTGTCTATGAGGATATTATGTTCTTTTGTGGTTAAATGTGACAACGTTTAATGCAAACTTTACTGCTGCAAATCTTATTTGGTAATGAGCTATACTTTGAGTTAAGTGAAGCTTCAAGATTTACCCCGGCCGGTAGGTAATCAGAATAAAAGATTACCTGATTGTCAGTCACTGAAAGCTGGTTAAGATGAAACAAACATTTAGTTCCGTTTATATCTGCCGGGTTCGAATCAATAGATAATATCACGAACAGATAGATTAACCGCTTTTAAACCACGTACCGCATCATAGTGATTAAACTATAGGTACTTGCCTATACTGGCAAGTAAATATGAAAAGCAGCCCCTTGATTTTCTTTTCCTTCCGCGGTAATAATACCTTCATGATTATCAATAATTTTTTTACAGATAGCAAGGCCTACACCGGTGCCTTCATACTCTTTCCTGTTATGCAGACGTTGAAAAACCTCAAATATCCTGCTGCTGTACTGGGCATCAAAGCCAATGCCATTGTCAGAAAAGCAAATATGGTGATAGCTTTTTTGCGCGTTGGCCAAAGGACTGTCAATTTTATTTCCTTTTATAAGGTCAGTTTTGATGATAATCAGGGGGGCAATATCATTTTTGGAAAATTTAAGTGCATTGCCCACAAGATTGGTGATCAACTGAACAAACTGAAAGGGTATTACACTTACTTTTGGCAGGGTATCAAATTGGAGCACTGCTTTTTTTGTCCTGATGATTTCACTGAATTCACCGGCTACCTGATCAACCAGCATATTCAGATCAGTTATTACAAATTTGCGTTCTGAGGTATTGGTACTGGAATAGGTGAGCAGGTCTTGTATGAGTACTCTCATTCTGGTGGCAGCTACCTGTATACGGTTAAAGTAATCCAGGCCTTTTTGTGAAAAATTTCCGTCTTCTATTTCAAGGATTCGGTTTGTAAAAGTCTGGATCTTGCGAAGCGGCTCCTGCAGATCGTGACTGGACACGTACGCAAAAGAGGAAAGTTCCTGGTTCATTTTTTCCAGCTCTTTATTCTTTTCTTTCAAGACCTTTTGTGCTTCCTTCCTTTCGGCAGCCTGTTTCTGCTCTGTAATATCTGTCAGCATGTTGATCGCGCCGGTCATTTTTCCAGCATGATCAAATACAGGACTGGGATAAGGGACAATATTTCTTCTGGTCCCATCAGGACGCTCAATAACGATTTCCTGGCCCATCACAGGCCGTCCTTCCTTTAAAGTAATTGCCATCGGGCAGCATTCAAGGGCAATGGGTTCGCCTGTGGACGGATCGAATATATGCCAGGAGCCGCACCACATATCTATTCCCGGCTGCGGCTGACGGCCCCAAAGTTTAACTGCGGCCTGATTATAAAGCTGGATATAACCGGCCACATCACAGGTATAGACAGCCACGGGAAGAAGCTCCAAAAGGCTCCGGTAGCGTTCTTCGCTTTCTCTTAGTGCTAACTGGGTCTTTTTCTGCTCTGTGATATCGGTTGTAAAACAGCGGGTATGTACAAATTTGCCTTCATCCCATAAAACGCTGGAATTGATTGCAACAAAGCGCGTGGATCCGTCTTTTCGCCGAAGGATTGCTTCATACTGATGTAAAGTCTGGCCGCTTGTCAGCCTTTGAAGGATATCATTAATCACGAGCTGATCTGCATGGAACCCGGCAATATGATGCCCGATATATTCCTGCCGTTCATAGCCCAGCATGGTAAGCTCGGCCTGATTGGCCCACGTGATAATGCCTTCTGCATTTACCCAGTGAAGACTTATCGCCGCTGTGTCCACATAATCTTTCAGTTTGGCCTCCGCTTTTTTCAGGCCGGTAATGTCATTGATCTGAATAGAAAACCCTTTAATCTGGTCTTCGCGAGTATCAGGATTTAAAGAGATATCCAGGTATTGTACCCCGTCAGTACTGCGCATTTTGTTTTCAAACTGTACCGGATGGCCGTGTAGGACCAGCTCCATATGCGGTTTGATGGCAAGCAACAATTCTTTGCCGAGTACTTCTGCTGCTGTTTTGCCCGGGATTGTATCTGCATTTCTATTAATCCAGTTAGCAAAGGCTTTGTTGGCAAATTGAAACTGCATGTTTGGATCTATATAGGCAATGGGGGTAGTAACCAGGTTCAAAAGATCAAAAGCCCGTCTATCCTTGGCCAAGCCGGCATCATCAGCAATTGCAGCAAGACTGTTGGTATCAGTAACCATGTAAAGGAATGTTTAAATAATTAACGTTGCATTCTGGCATAAGAACCTCTTTCCGGTATGCAATCTGATGGCTTCGCAATGCCAGCAATTTCACCCAACCAGAAATTTGTCTTGGGTAAATCCAGGCTTATGCACCCAATCAATGGAAAGTACCTGGTGGATCGCACTTTTTAACTTAGAAAAAGCTTCCGGTTTACGGATATATTTGTCCGCTTTCAGCTCATAGGTCGTATCAAGGGCCGACTGCTGTGCAGAAGTGGAACATATAATAAGCGGAATGTCCTTGAGTCTTGGATCACTTTTTATTTCTGTCAGACACTCAATCCCGTTTTTCAGGGGCATGTTTAAGTCCAGAAAGATCATATCGGGCAGCTGTAAAGCTTCGTTTCTTAAAATAGCCAGCAGATCCTTTCCATTACTTGCAAAGCTTAACAGGGCAGATACTAAAAGTTCACCGAAGGCGTCCTTAAAAAGAATACAGTCGTCATCGTCATCATCTGCAATCAGGATACTTTTTAAAACGGATGCAGGTGATAACATAACTTGAATGCAGGGTATATAAAAATATAACTATGCAATATACGCAAACATCCTTGGATTATGGGATTAACTCAATGAATATATACCACTTTGAAAAAAGACATGGCCGGGTTTACTCTCGCATATGCTAAAAATTCAGGACACAGGCATTCAAGAGGCTGACTTACCTTTCAGACTTTTCCGGCTTTTCTTTTTCATTGTTTAGCCGGATATCCTCACTGTACTGGTCCTGTTGTAAAACCGAATCATGGATGACCTGGGCGCGATTGGCGCTTTCCTTCGCCTTATCATGAAATAAACCTGCCGCTTTCTTATTGCCCAGTTCTTTATAATGGTCGCCTATATTTTTAAGCAGCAGGTTCATTTCTTCCAGCCCCCTCATCGACATCCATAGCTGGCTTTCGACAGATTCAGATAGTTCGGCCAAAAGAGAGCTGGCGGTATAGGCATGGCCGGTGTGACACCTGAACCGGATCATTTTACCTTCTTGCAGCCGTACCAATGCACCATGGCACTGCGGACATGTGAAAGGAGTATATTCACCCATATTCATAATGCCCATTTCAAAGGCATTGTCTTTGGTGGCAATAATGATCTCCATTTTCAGCAGCTCTAGTTGCTTGGCGGTAAATTTGTTTCTTTTTGGTGCAGGCTCTTTGGTCAGTCCGGCAATCAGCGGGGCCATGTCCAGTGCCGATACGATATAATCAGCATCAACATATTCCTGTGCATTTTCGGGAAGCTGTGGCTGGTCTGCATCATTGGGGTCCTGTATAATCGTTATTCCACCGTGTTGCTGTATAGTCCAGAGCCCTGAAACGCCATCGTTAAGCATACCCGAAAGGATAATGCCAATCACCTGGGAGCCGTATACATAGGCTGCTGAACGGAACAAGGCGTCAATGGAAGGACGGAACCTGTTTTCTTTTGGACCCCTTCTGACAACAATTTTGTTTTTATCCAGAATAAGATGATGGTCGTTAGTGGCTATATAAATCTTTCCAGGTTCAATACTATCACCATCCCGGGGATGCAAGGCAGGCAGGGGTCCGGCCTTGGAAAGTATGGATGGCAGTCTGGACTCTGAATAGGCCGGAATGTGCAGCACAATGAAAATGGATCCTTTGAATTCTGCGGGAAGGCTGCCGACTAATTCTTTAAGAGCAGTTACGCCTCCTGCCGAAGCACCTATTACAATAATATTTCGTGTCTGCATGTGGATCTTAATCAAGGAAGAAAACAATAAACCCTTTATTATATGATTTAATAAGCAGTTTTAGTTGGTGAACTACTAAACTACAGAAACAATTGTAAAAAGAGTATAGGTAACTATTTGACCTATCCGATCTTAATTCACATCACGACCCAGAGGGAAAAGCGCTTTCTGTGCTGCTTAGTTTCTTGTTGACACGGGATGCAATAATGCCTGACATCCTAAATGCTTGTATCTGTTAAGTCAACACTAACATAGCCAACCAAATGATAGATTCTATCTATAATAAAAATCCTTAAGATAATCCGGTGGTTAAAATGGAAAATCCGAAGATTTTGAGAATCGGGGATTAGTGTTTGTTATTGGTATTTTTTGGTTCATTATACGTTATTGTTTGGCCATAAAATGTAATTTCATGGTAGGCTTCTGATGAGTACCAACTTGAGGACTAAATGGATAAAATTAACGTGATTACAGGAAGACTTTGTTGAAATCAAGGCAGCAATTTTAGAATTTTAATCTCGGGCGGCGTTCCCCATATTGATATATTAGTTGTGGTTAAAATAGGCTAGGGAGAGCTGAAACCGCCAACGGTCGGCACAGCGTTTTCGTAACCAACCTAACTGATTTGGTAATGCCTGATGACGTATGAGCATAGAATGCATGGTTCATGGGTCGTGCACAATGAGCATCCGCTGAGTTTTTCCGATCCCAGACGTTTCAAAGCGTCACGAATGGCTTCTACTTCGGCATGCCTGGTAATGTCGTGGTCCGGCCTAGTATAGCTTCCATTCCCTGGCCTACAATCTCACCGTCAAGGACAATGATTGCGCCAACTGACGTACTGCCTGACCGGCCAGCAAAGCCAACTCCCGGCACCTTTCTAAAAATTTTCGATGTTTATTCATCTCAGGGCTTTAAAAGCTAAGTTCACTGCTTTGTTGAAAATAAAATCATTTGTAACGTAATACAGTGTACCAATTATCTATCCTATCGTAGGGGAAATAGGTATAGCAAAGCTCGCCTACATCATATATTTCACAAAGTTGGCTACCGCCTCTAAATTGTTCTACATTCTTGCCCTGTGTCTGTAGAAAGTATTCCTGGGTAACCAACGCATAAGTATGGGAGTGAATATGATTTTTTAAAAGCCGATGTGCTTCGACGACCGCCTGTCCGTAGATTTTGCGAAACCTGTCAACCGTAAATTCAGAAATCATCCCATAGTGCGTAACCATTTTGATCGATAATATAGTTGCCTGGGGGCAAGTGGGCTTTATTTGGAGGATCTGCTGATTAAATGCGACGAGCATTTGTTCGAACTGCACCAACACCAATTCTATCGGTTGAGATGGGCCATATTGATAAAATAAGATCGCGTCTCCCTCTATTTCTGAAATTTGAAAATCAAGTATGTTGTTACTGATGATGCTGGCTAGCAGACCCGATATAACCTTCGCACCTATGCTGTTATCAGATTGTTTCACAAACTGCGAATAGCCACTAATATCCACAATAAGAATGGTACCTGTGTTTCCGGTAATTGCCTGCTGTTTTATAGCGTTACCAACTGGATTTTTCCTAAAAAAATCGAATTTCCTGACTTTCGAGCCAGCTTGAAAGATTGACCGATAAAATTTTCTGTATGATCTGGACATTCGTATTGTTTGCTATGGTTGACACCACGGAACACATGTGGCATTACAAGGTGCGCTTCGTTGCTTGCCGAATTAGGGATGATCAATTGTTGAAATACAACTTAATTTGAAGCTCCATTTGGGGTTTGTTCATGGCCATTTCAGCATACATAAAAGACCTAACTAAGTAGCCAAGACATGCAAATACCATGTTATAATCGTACTCAAACACCTTTTTGCTTTTCTTCTCTTTTAGTTCTTGAAGCTGTGGATTTTAGGATTGTCTTCCACAGATATTTCAAAATTATATTGCTCTAAGAGTAGCAAAGATACTGTCAAAGCTTCAAATAAGTACCTTATTTTTAAATGGCTCACTAAACAAGCAAAACAGTTCTCATGAAATAATGCAATTTAATTCTTTAGTATACACCCATTAATTTGGTTAACAAGTGTTTAACTGTTTTAATAAACTTATTGTAAGAGGTCTAAATGTATTTCCTTAGCAAAGTTTTGAAGTGGTTGCTCAAAATTATCGAATCTTTAATGTAATCATTTGGAATAGGTATTGGCTCAATGGCTGAAATACAGAGAAATATTACCGACATTATGTCCATAAAGTCCTTTTTTGTAAGCAGTTGAAGGTTTTTGCGTGTAGGCTATTCCAAAGTGCCTGTAAACGATTACAATTCCATATTCTAATTCGGCTACCATGTTACTGATATCCTGATCATTTTTAGTAGCCAACATTCCTTCCTGATTATTGATGACTTGCCCCTGAATCATTGCATTGGAGATCACAAGCGACACTTTTGGTTTGACAGTCAGGTATAATTGCATTTTCCGACTTTTGTGCTGCTTAACATCAGATGAAAACTGATTTAGAATACCCTCAAAATAGGAATTCATTAGGCCAATCCGTAGTATCGGATATACGGATACGGCATTTAACATTGTTCCTGCAGCCAGTTCTGTCCCACCAATCACTTCCAGGATCTCCCGGTAATCACCTATTTGTTTTTCTGCGGAAAAGCTAAAATTGAGCAAGGGACTGGTTTTAAGTTGATGATGCCAGCCTTGCGGCATTTCATCGTGAATCATTTTGTGGACAAATTTCTGAACACCCTCGCTCATGGCTGGGGATCCTCTAATTCCGGCCGTAACTCCGGTTTGGATACTAAATTTACCTTTGTGATTATACGTAGCTAAGGTATGCGTGAGTGTTAATGCGCCGGCATAAGAATAGTCATCAGGTTGGAAAACCGTTATGCTCAGATCATTTGGTGTAAACATCAATTGAGACAAGCTCCAGCCGTAAACAATCCTGTTTTCACTTTTTTCTTTAACAAACAAACCGATAAGAAAAGGGTGAGCTGCTTTACTTTTTGTATAGAAAATATCCAATCTCAAGCCATTGGTATATGATTTATCCGTTCCATGAAGGTTGATATTTAAAAAGTCGTTGTCATCGTAAAACCTGAATAAGAATTTGACTGGTTGCTTCTCCAACGGTTGCGAAAAGGTATGTGATTCCCACATGAGAAGCAGGAAACAAACTGGTAGTATTTTTTTCATAGGTCTGTTGCTTTATCTGAACGGATGAAGAATAATACTAACGTCTCAAAACTTGAAACGCTAGTACGAAATACTCTGTACATAACTCAATTATTCCGAACCCAATTTCTCTGGCAGCGTACAATATTGTAGTCTTTGATAGGGTAATACTTGTCTATTTATAAATCAAAATCAATACCGTGTGTTCCAAAATAAAGTGTCATTGTATTCTGCAATGTCTTTTTGAATTTCATTTGAAACAGGGTCGGGTTCAGTTACTGATAGGCTGGCTGGATCTATATTTTTTCGTTTTGTTATGCAACCGGTCGTATCACCAGCTTTTGTGCTCATGCATTTTATTTCGATCTGCGAATCGTCAATGCCGCCTTCGTTCTCATCCATGTCGCCACCTGTTTATTGTTCACTTAAATTCGACCAGGAAAATTTCACAATTTTCTAAGATTTTGGTTGTTGCTAACCGGCTGACTAAAATTTGATTTAATTTCGAACAAATTGGTTTTGCCGGTAATGAAAGAATACTTGTGGATATTAAATTTTTTACCCGTTATTAGATTATCATTAAAGGTCCTTATTTATTAGGTCAGTGGAAATGTACAAACCCAGCCTTATGTTGTATGATTCATGTTAAAGCCCTGAATAACTGAATGTTGAAAGAATATCAAAATTCGAATCCTACCCTAATTGTAATCCTGGGTGATTCCTCTAATCGATCTTTGGGGATGTAAGCACCCATTGAAAAGATCAGCATATCAATGGGTGCAAAATAAACGCCGCCGCCATAGCTGTAATGCCAGTTCCGTGTTTTGTCATTGTCCAGCCAAACTCTGCCATAATCAAAGCTACCAAAGCAGCCGAATGTAAACGGCAGTGTCGGGTTGTAACTGCTGCCAAACTTCACACGAAGATCCGTGTTATGCCAAAGTGTACTTTTGCCATAAAATCTTTCCGTCCGGTAGCCTCTTAATCCCAGCTGGCCGCCTATCGTTGGCATTTGAAAGAATTCATAACCTTTTCCAAAATTCAATCCGCTGCCTACTCGTGAAGCCAGTATAAAGTTTTCCCTGACATCCAGACTTTTATAGAAAGTTAATTGTGTATTTAAAGAAGTGAAATTTTTGTTTTCTTTCAGGTTGGCGGTCCAGTTTGCATCTGTATGAAAACGGATACCTGTATGGGGAGCGAAGAAATTATCTACATTGGTGAAATCAAAAATGAATTTTGCCCCGCTGTAATATTTGGTTTTAAAAATGTCATTGGAAAGTCCGGTTTGATCACTGGTGATGTATCTTCCGGGTGTTGATTCAATATCCGAGATTTCCAGAACCGGACCAAAAGCAAAAGATCCGGTGTTCGCTGCAAAGCGTTTTTTCAAAGCAGGAAAGACTTTAAAGCCGGTTTGTCTTACACGGTAATAATTTGGGTCCGTTACAGTCCGAACCGTTACATTGCCCATGCCGGCATAGTTAAAGGCATAAGTAGGACCGTGGTAATAGGTATCAATATAGAAATCAAATTTTTGGAAAGCGTTAATGAAATCGGCTGAGTAGTGAATCTTAAATGCTTTGGTCCCGAAAGCGTAACTGCCTCCAAAGCGCTGTGAGGAAGAAAATGGCTCTTTCTTAAATCCGTATTTGGTCATATTGAAGTTGGCACCCAGTAAAAAACCGTCGTCGGGGTTGGCGCCGATAATCGGAACAGGTAATGTGATGTCATATTCTGAATCGGAGCCACGCCGGTCATAAACATTAAAGCGGTATAATGTTGTGCGTTTGTCTTTGGTTTCTCTTCCTGTTATAACAGTATTTTGCCTGAGATCATCATAAACCAGCGTTTTTCGGATTCCTGCCGAAACAAATGAGCTGTCTGCGAAATGGTCATTCCCCGGGCCTCCTATCAGCCTGACTTTGATTCCTTTGTGAACATTTCCTGTCACGACAAACTGGTCGTTCGCACCGTTGCCATAAATATTGATCTCTTCTGTAACATGGTGGTCAAAAGTCCGCTTGAATGTTGGTTGTTTAACTGTACCGTTTTTTCTGATCTCGAATATTGTAACGTTGGTATGCTGTTTGTCAATCCGCTGTACTTCAATTCTTTCCCGTTCATCCGTGCCCAATACGTTGACATGTTTTCCAATAAAGTCATAATGCGCCTTTGCGATTTCCATCAGATTGTCCCGGCGGGCCTTAACGCTTTTGATCAGATGTTCTGCCGTTAAATCGTATGCTTTAACCGGCCAGTTGATAAATGCATCCTCTATTTCTTTGTCGGTTAATTTGCTTTGAACATATCTGACCTGCTCCTGCCATTGGTCCCAATTCAGTTCGGTTAAAAAAGTGCGGTCAAAAAGCCTCGCACTCCACGTGTTCCATTTGTAGTTTTTAATCTTTGGCCCGTATGTTTGGAGCTGATGTAAAAAAGGCATTGTTAAGCCTGCGATGCCTGTCAGAAAACCATCGTATTTGGAAAATGCCTGGTCACGGTCACGGGGAAGCGGCCGGTATAAATGAGAACCGTCAGGTTGTTTGATATCTGCCCAGACCCACTGGTCATCATGGCGGTCCCAGTCACCCACCAGGAAATCCAAAAACCGGGTCCTTAGCGCCCAGGAGGCGTCCACTTTATGATTGTTATTCTGAAGCATTTTTTCGATCAGTTCCGGTGTATTGATGATATCATCCGGATTACCAAAGTCGGGATTGTTCTTCCATTTTTTACCTGATGGACGTTCCTCTACCAATGCTACACCACCAGCAAATGACTGGTTGAATGCCGCCAGCTCAGGCTGAGCGGGAATATAAAATAACTTCGGATTGGTGTGATAAACGTCAATAGCGGCGGCTAGCCCCGGAATGGCAAGGGGTGCAAAAGGATGCGTAGACAGGAAATTGTCCTCTGCCAGATATTTGGCCGCGGTCATTTTGTTAAAAGGAAATGGCAGCAGACGGCTTACATCCTTGGTCATGCTCCGAAAAACATATTCTTTTCCAATCGAATCACGGACACGCAACGAATTGGTCTGGTTGCCGCCGCCTTGTTTCAATGGGGTCAGGCCACCCTGATAAGTGACCAGATCAAGCACCGGGAACGGATATTTCTCCAGA
>Ga0247739_10000118_pt1 | contig 26681 bp, 27 predicted proteins | sample UWRJL058202B2_FD_180943 | JGI IMG/M metagenome (GOLD analysis project Ga0247739, IMG submission 180943) | Plant litter microbial communities from Arlington Agricultural Research Station in Wisconsin, United States - UWRJ-L058-202B-2 | ecosystem: Environmental > Terrestrial > Plant litter >...
GGAGCAGGCAAAAGGTGGGAAGCTCATGCCAGTTATTGGGCGTGATAAAGAAATCCGTCAGATATTGGAAATCATCAGCCGAAAAAGCAAATCGAACGTGATTATCACCGGTGATAGTGGTGTAGGTAAAACGGCCTTATTGGATGGTTTTGCCATGGCGGTAGCAGCGGGAGACGTGCCGAAGCATTTACAAAGCGTGTCTATTTACGAATTGGACAATGGCGCACTATTGGCCGGCGCTGCTTACAAAGGAGAAGTGGAAGACCGTATCCGCAAAATTATTCGGGAAATAAGCAACTTGGAGAAACCAATATTGTTTATTGACGAAATACATACTTTAATAGATAAGCAAAATCCTAATGGTGGCGCCACTAGTATTTTGAAAGCTGAATTGGCAAAAGGTATCCTAACGGTTGTTGGCACTACCACGCTGGATGAATATCGCAAAAGCATAGAAAAAGACGAAACTTTTAGTCGCCGATTTGAAGTGGTAAGAGTGAACGAGCCGGACGCTACGATTGCTGAAAAGATGCTGCGTAATCAAGCCGAAAGTTATCAGAAACATCATAACCTAACAATTGACGATGGCGTTTTTTCGGAAGCAATTAGGTTGGCAAAAAGATTTATCAAAGATCGAAAATTGCCAGACTCCGCCATTGATTTGTTAGATAGAACATTGGCCGTAAGCCGTATGATGGCCGACACCTCTCTGCAGGACGTTGCCAATTTCGCAACCAAGCTTTCGGAGCTAAAAGAGGATGCTTCCGAAGAGGATATCAAATGGCTGTACCACGAAATGCAGGCTAGTTTAAGTCCTGTATTGTTGGCAAGGCATAACGAAGAAAAAGAATTTAAAAAATTGGTGGGTGCCAAAGAAATGCGCAGCCATTTGATTGATATGTTGGAAGGCTTGGCGACCATTGTTGCGGTACCTAAAACCAATATCGACCATACAGACATCAGCGCCGTGGTGGCCAATGTAACGGGCATCCCTATCGGTAAAATACAGACCAACGAACAGCAGCGTTTGATGAACATGGAAAACCATTTGCGCCAGCGTGTAATCGGGCAAGACCATGCACTTAAAACAGTATCGGACGCCATTTTAGAAAGCCGCTCAGGACTTAACAAAGCTGGCCAGCCCATTGCCTCGTTTTTCTTTTTGGGCCCTACGGGAACAGGTAAAACGGAGTTGGCAAAATCATTGGCAGAGTTTCTTTTTCAAGATGAAAATTCGATTATCCGTTTCGATATGTCGGAGTTTAAAGAGGAACATTCCGCAGCATTGTTATACGGAGCGCCTCCCGGTTATATTGGGTATGAGGAAGGTGGGATGTTGGTCAACAAAATCCGTCAGCAACCTTATGCTATCGTGTTATTTGATGAAATTGAAAAGGCTCACCCATCGGTATTCGATATTTTTCTACAAATTTTGGACGAAGGCAAAATGCATGACCGGCTGGGTAAAGAAGGGGACTTTTCAAATGCTGTCATCCTCTTTACTTCTAATATTGGCGCCGAACATATAATTGGAAGTTTTAATGAAAGCATTATCCCGAAATCGGAGGATATGTTGGATATCATGAGCAAATATTTTAGGCCAGAATTTTTGGCAAGGGTTACAGAGATTGTTCCTTTTGCCCCGGTGAGCAAAGAAAATGTATTGCGCATCTTTAATATACATTTGAAGCCGCTCATCAAACAATTAGACATGCAAGGCATTACCATGACGGTAACACCGGAAGCAGCCCAGCATTTGGCCGACCTAGGTTTTACACCTAAGTATGGTGTACGCCCACTCAAAGGCGTCATCCGCACATCGCTCCGCAAGCCGCTGAGCCGCATGATCGTAAACGCCGAAATTCAGCACGGTGCCAACATCGAAGCAGCGCTCAATGAAAAAAATGAACTAATTTGGAACATTAAATAGTAAACGCATTTATCTACAATAAAAAACAACGATTATGGCAGACAATTACGGAATAGGTGGTAATGAGGTAAAAACGGATGCCTCCGAAGCATTTGCAGACATACCCCAGAACCGCACCTTGATGGCGGAACAATTAACAAAAGACGCTCCGATGAAGCCACAAGTGGTGCACGGCCTACAAACGGTGGAGCAGGTATTTGCGCACTATAAACCCTCGGTAGATGTAGAGTTTGAAGATGCGGACGGCGTAAGCAAAAAGGAAACATTGTCTTTCTCGAACCTGGGCGATTTTGGTGCGAAGGGCATTACCAACCAAAGCGAATTTTTAAAGGATAACGCTGCGCAAAGCGATGAATATCTGAAAATAGTAAAGCAGTTGAAATCCAACAAAATACTCAAAGCGGCCCTTACTGATCCCGATGCCAAGCAAGCATTGCTCGATTCGATACAGGCCATGATTGCGGAGTTGAAAAACAATAAATAAAAACTTTCGATTATGTCATTCTTTTCGAAAATGATACTGGGTAGCAAAGAGTTTAAAGTGCTGCATGCAACGTATAAATTTACCCAGGCCATCGATCAGCAAAATCGCCCCAATGGCAAGCCCAAAGGCAGTACCATCGATGTAACGATCGAATCCAGCACCGATAATGAGATTACGGAGTGGATGGTATCCGACAAGATGAAGAAGGACGGAAAGATTATTTTCTACAAAAGAGACTCCGAAAGTGCGATGAAGACCATTGCCTTTAAAGATGCATTTTGCGTGGAAATGGAAGAAACTTTCGATGCCGACAACAAGGATCCAATGAAGCTGCGTATCAAGTTATCTGCAGGAAATATATCTGTCAATAGCAAATATTCATTGACGCATCCATGGTCATCCGTGGCCGCAAGTTTGGGTGGATTAGCAACGGCCATCGGTATGAATATGGAGGATATGCCCGGCGGAGGAATGATGAGCAACCCTGTGATAGCCGATATGGCAGAAGATACCAAGGAAGCATACGAAACCGCTAAAGCAGGTTACGATAAAGGCAACGAAATAAAAGACAAGGGCGAAGAAGCAAAGAATCAAGTAGAAACAAACGTGGACGACGTGGAATCTAAGACAGATGAAATGGAAAACAAGGCCGAAAAAATCACGAGCTTTATACCGGATTAAATATAATTACGAATTAAAAATTACGAATGACGGATTGTCAATTAACAATTAAAAAATTGAACTTGAGAATCCGTAAGTAGAGAAGATAGGAGCTTACAAGAATTGGGAAGATAATTTCAACGAATAGATAAAGTACACCTGAACCTCTTGTATCCAAACTCTTAACTCTTAATTCTTAACTTTCAACTCTGAACTAATTAGCATTAAAAAACATACAACATGAGCGAGCAACAAGAGGCAATAGCTGGCCAACAGCAATATAAAGATGCGCCACAGCAACAGAAAGTTGAAATCAAGAACCCGTTGGAGTTTTTGAAGAACAGCGCCGACAAATTGGCCAAATTTGGAGGGTTCGATCTGATTGAATCTTCGATTGAAGGAACGCAAAACTTGAGTCCCGAGAGGAAGGCTAGGAGAAACATATTTTTGACCGAATCTGCCAAAAAAGAAGAACGTCAAAAACTGGAGAAAGCATTGACACTTTGGGCTTCCGTGCTGCAATCGAACAACGATATTTCCGACATGGTAAATATGTGCGAAGAAAAATCGAAGGTGTGTCAAAAAGTACTGCAGCAGAATTTGGCCAAGGCGGTAGATGAAACCAAAAAGCTAGAACGCTCTTATCGAAATGTGGCCTTGTTCTATAAAAATACCGAAGGCGATAAATTGAAAAATGTTTCCTTTATCAATTGCGAACTCGACCAGTTGAAAGACTTGGACAATACGCGTTTCATTGATAACATCAGTGCGGAACTAAAACAGAACTACGACCGTTTGGATCTTCGCACCAACTACAGCTTAATGGTATTGCCTGGCTATTTGGGCTCCAACAAAGTGGTGGAAAAATGGGCCAAGATTGCGCACGAGAACAAAGTGATGCTCGTAACCGATTTCGAACATTTGGATGCACCAGATGATGTAATGGAGGAATTCGAAAACGCAAACTTAACTTCAGGCGACAAGTTCAAAAGCAATGTGATGATGGCCTGCAATTGGCTGGTTGGTCGTGGCAAATACGATGAGCTGGGTGAAGAGGAGGATTTGTTTGTACCTGCATCTGGCGCTTTGGCCGGCAAGATTTACAAGACCTTGATGAGCCAAGTAACCGCCGGTAAAAAGTTCGGTAGTATGAACGAAGTGGATGGCGTGAAGTTTGATTTGAAGAAAAGCGAAATAGCCAACTTGGAAAAAATGGGATTGGTGCCGATGGTGAAAGAATATGGCAAAGTGATGGCATTTTCCGCCAAAACTCTTTTTAATGGTGATAACCTAGGTTTGCAAACGTACTCAGTGGTAAGGGTGTTCGATTATGTAACGAAGGTGATGATGGACTTTCTCAACCGTCGTGCATTTGAAAATTTCAATGCCAATACCCGTAAAGATTTGATGAATCAAATCGTGAAATTTTTGGATAGCATCACCGGCCCTGATAAACTGATCGAGGATTTTACCATCCGTCGTTTTGAGCAAGATCCTATTCAAAAGGATAAAATCCATTTGGATATCCACATGAAACCTTACTTTCCAGCGAAGAACTTTATGATCAAAATGGAAGGCCAGAAAGGGGACGATGGTACGGAATGGGATACAGCGTATGATCAGCAGAAATAATTTTAAATTAAAAAGTAGAAATTAAAAATAAAAAGGGTTGCCGTGATGGCGACCTTTTTTATGTTTGGTAATAGGTTATCGTAAATTTCTAGATGCTGTGCAGATAAATGTTTGTTTTAACCTAATTTTGAAAGATGAAACCAATAGATCCTCAATACACGTTTGATAATAATGGGCAACCAGTAGGAGTGTTTTTACCTATCGATGACTGGAACACCATTGCCGAAGAACTGCATATCGATTATCCAGAATGGCAAAAGAAAATGATAGACGATAGACTGGATCAATATAACAAAAATCCAGAAGATACTTTGGACTGGGAAACTATTTCGTTGCAAATGCACAAGGAAGATGAAACGATATAGTGTTCGCTTCATAAGCGCATCATTGCTTGATTTAAAAGTAGCAAGGGCGTGGTACAAAAAAATCGATTCGAATCTGGCTATAAGATTTGCCGTTCAAGTAAGGAGTATCGTAAGCCGATTGCAGACTTTGCCAACTGCTTACTCAATCCGGTATCAAACAATTCGTCTTGCACATGTGCCAGGGTTTCCGTATTCAATTCATTTTACTGTGAATGAAAACAAAGTCGTAATCCTGGCGATACGTCATACTTCAATTAATCCCGATATATGGACTAGACAAGCATAATTTTAATTTATTCGATATGCTTCCGATTTTAATGATTTTAGCTCGTTCAAACCATTAAAATAGTAATTGGACAAATTGTTTATATATTTCAAAAACAATCAGATTCACCTTTTCAATTGGATGCCCAGTGTTTGGCAATATTGCCAGTTGAGCTTTCGACAAACTTTTATACACCGCTACCGTTTCTTCTAGCGAAACCATTTTGTCTCGGTCGCCCAGCATAAGTAGGATAGGGGTTTCAATTGTTTTATAGTCAGATGGTTGCAACGGATTGCTGTTGCCCATTGCATGCAACATATCAGCGGTTTTTTGTAGCACTGCCTTCCAATTATTTGGCGCATGTCGGTGTTGCAATTCAGTAGCAAACGCTGGCAACTTCAAGCTGATTTTCTCGGGGTTTAACATAGCCGTTTCTTTGGCGGCCGTCACCTCATCCCAATGGAATTTGGTGGCCAAGGTGACAATACTTGCCACCAGTTGTGGTTCTTTGCTCGCTAGGTACATGGCCACATAACCACCCATGCTATAGCCAAAAATGTGAATCGGGAATATATTTTGTTGTAGAATATACGCTTTAACCGAATCGGCGAACGATTCAATCGAAAAGTAATTTGGTAAACCTTCTCCGCCATGACCTTCAAAATTGATGGTGTGCACTTTAGAATCCGATGAAAGAAAGTCGGCCATTGGTTGTAGCTGTGCCTTACAGCCAATCGCTCCATGTAACAATAAAATGTTTTTCATAAAATATATGTTGTTGACGGATGAATGATGATTACGACCGTTCTCAAATGTTCAATTCACCAACAAGTATACAAAACATGCCGATTAAATTAAAGGGCAGGCCTTATCTTATCGTCTTATTCCTTATTTTCAAATCCTATTCTAATTGACATGATAAAAAAGTACCTGCTTATCGTTTTGTGTTTATGCTTTTACAACAGTCGATTAAACGCACAGATTACAGAGGTCACGGCCACTTACTTGGCCCGCATGCCCTTGCATTGCATTGGCAACGAATATCCAAACAAGGACAGTCATACCGCTGATAGTGAAGCCGATGCAAGACTGGCACCGCATGAACTCCATCCTTCGTTTTATGGTTGTTTGGATTGGCATAGCAGCGTGCACGGACATTGGTTGCTCGTAAAAGTGCTGAAACAATTTCCGAATATTGCTATTAGCGATAGCATCATACAAATATTGAATACGAGTTTTGAACCGGCTCGCATAAAAGCAGAAGCGGCCTATTTTACCAAATATAAAAATACCAAAACCTTTGAGCGTACTTACGGCTGGGCTTGGTTATTAAAACTGGATGAGGAGCTTAAAACTTGGAACGACCCTCATGCCAAACAATGGTACGAGGCCTTGCAGCCGTTGACCAAAACGGTTGTTTCACTTTGGATGAATTTTCTGCCAAAACAAACCTATCCCAATCGTACAGGCGTTCATCCAAATACGGCATTCGGTTTAGTTTTTGCATTGGACTGGGCCAATGAATTCAAAGACACTGCCTTCAGCAACCTGATTATAAAAAGTGCTAAAAATTATTATCTAGCAAATAAAAATATACCCGGCTACTTGGAACCGGACGGTACTGATTTTCTCAGCCCTAGTTTGGAGGTGGCAGATTTGATGCGGCGGGTTTTGCCACGGCAACAATTCCTAACATGGTTCAACGACTATTATGAAAAACGGAGCATTGACCGTGTAACAAAGATGCCTACAGTCAGCGATCGGTCCGACATGCAAATCGTTCACCTAGATGGGCTTTCACTCAGCAGGGCTTGGTGCATGAAGGGCATTGCTAAAATATTACCGATCGGTCATCCGTACAAAAAGCTATTTGGGCAAACTGCCGACCTGTTCTTGAAGAATACGCTGCCCAATGTAACCAGTGGCAATTACGGCGGCGACCACTGGCTGGCAAGCTTCGCTTTATATGCATTGTTTCAATAATATAATATTAATGCAACCAAAACTATCTTATACTATTTGGCCCCTTGGCGATTCAGCCATCCAAGTATCGTTCGGAAACACGATTGATAAAAAAATCAACCAGCAAGTGGCTGCATTGGCGTTATATTTTAAAGAACATCCCTTCATTGGCCAGATCGACATTGTGCCGGCCTATAGTAATATTACGTTTTGTTTTGATGTCTTTCGCATTCGCAGTTTTGTTCGTATAAACGGAACGGTTTACGATTGGGTAAAAGCGCAGCTTGAAAATGGGTTGCATATTATCATGGAAAAGAACCATGAGGATTTTAGTGCAGCTGAGCAAATCAGGGTGCCGGTTTGTTACGATGATTCTTTGGGCAACGACTTGGTTCTTATCAGCAAAAAATTAAAGACCACGAGAGATGAATTGATTCGGTTGCATACCTCCAAAACTTATTTTATTTATATGCTTGGCTTCTTGCCAGGCTTTGCATACATGGGCGAGTTGGATGATGCCCTTGCTTATCCCCGCAGGGCAATACCGCAAAAAGTAAAGGCCGGAAGTATTGGTATTGCCGGCAAGCAAACGGGTATTTATCCATTAAATAGTTTTGGTGGCTGGCATATATTGGGGCATACCACCGTTAAGCCATTCGACATAAAAAATGAAGACCCTTGCTATTTTAAAACCGGACAGGAAGTAACATTTTATTCCATCGATAAGGATGAATATGAAGATGAGATAGCTCGTAGTAAAAAGGTATTGAAGAAATAGTGATATGTGATTCTTATTATTTAAAGAAGTACTATGTTCAAGTTCAATTAAATTTCGTAAAAAGTTAGACCCATTAAAACATAACCTTGATTACAATAATAAAACCAGGCATTCTAGATACGTTGCAAGATGGCGGTCGCTTTGGGCATGCTGCTATCGGCATCAACCCCAACGGAGCGATGGATTACTATGCCATGCAAGTGGCCAATGCCTTGACCGGTAATGCAATGGAAAATGCCGTGGTAGAAATGTATTTCCCCGCACCCATAATGCGGTTTGATGAACCCTTGGTTATTGCTTTAGCAGGAGCTGATTTTGGAGCGCATATAGGTGATACACCAGTGCCCATCAATAAACCAATATTGGTGCCGGCCGGGGCAACGCTCTCTTTTAAGAAAAAGATTTCGGGCAATGTTTGCTATTTGTCTGTGCATGGTGGATTTGAGATTTCGCCACTGTTACAAAGCTTATCTACCCATATGATAGGCGGCTTTGGGGGACTTACCGGTGCCAAACTTAAAAAGGGTGATACCATCCAATGCAAGCGTCCGATGCCGGCTTCTGTAAAAGAATTGAAAGTCTTGCCTTGGCGGGCAAACACAGAATCAGCCTATATGGACGCCCACTATTTTTATTTCATCAAAGGGCCCGAGTGGGACTGGATGGATGCATTGGCGCAGCATACTTTTTTGCAAGAACCATTTATGGTAACTGCTCAAAGCGACCGTATGGCCATCCGTTTAAAAGGCGAGCATTTGTCGCTGCAAGAAAAAAAGGAACTAGTATCATCTGCCGTAATGATGGGCACCCTACAATTGCTGCCTGATGGCCAATGTCTCGTACTCATGGCCGATCATCAAACAACCGGTGGCTACCCAAGAGTAGGCAATATCATCAAGGCGCACTTGCCCAAGTTGGCCCAAGCAAGTGCGGGTGATTATGTGCACATGTTATATGTGGAGCAACAAATTGCCGAAGACCTGATGTTTGCACAAGAAGATGAACTGAAAATATTGAAGATGGCCTGCGATGCCAAAATAGAACGATTTATAAGAGATTTGTAGATATTTATAAATGGAATTATAACTTCATGTCGTGTACGGTTAAACATTTTGATAAATGCGAGTAATAGCCAATTACAAGGAACTTTTAGGCATTGAAGCGTTTTCTTTTCCAGTACGGTTTTCCATCGGCCTCGGAAATGTGGCGTTAAGAAAATTGAAGCGGACAGCCGTTAAAAAATGAAATGCTGTTTGAGCCAAGCGGTAACATCCACTTGTCTTGGTACTTCCGGCGAGTCCATTTCATTTTAGGCTGGCAGCGCAAATTTTTAGCCACAGTTCCGCAGCCTTGATTTTTTGCTTCTTTTTTTATCAAGAAAAAAAGAAGAAGCAAAAGAAGTCATTATTCGCAAAAGCATTCAAGAACTTGGATAGCTTTTGCCAGTGAGCAAGTTGACCACCTTAAATAAAACGACGTTGAATTATAAACTAAAATGATGCGCCGAAAGAAATGAACCTACACGTTGACATCAACTGCGATATGGGTGAGGGCATGTCAACAGATGGAGCCATCATGCCCTACATTTCATCTGCTAATATTGCCTGTGGCTTTCATGCGGGTAACAAAGACACCATGAAACACACGGTGGAGCTATGTTTGATACATCAGGTAGCCATTGGGGCGCATCCATCGTTTTTGGACAAAGAAAATTTTGGCCGATTGGATATGATGGAAAAAGGTATTGGTTTAAAAGATATTCCCCAGATAATGGAAGATCAATTATTTGTATTAGAAGATATATGTATAGAAATGGGTACGAAAATCCATCATGTAAAACCGCATGGCGCTTTGTATAACCGGGCCGTTTGGGATCAAGATTTGGCCAAGGCTATTTGTACAAGTATTCACAATATAAATCCATCGCTATTGTTATATGGCTCTGCCTACGGCAAGATGAAAACCGAAGCCCAGCATGCCAAACTCCGCTTTGTAGCAGAAGCATTTGCCGATAGAACGTACCAAGCGGATGGTAGCCTCACACCTCGTTCGCAGCCCGGTGCATTGATCGATAATGCCGACCAAGCTTTGCAACAAGCGATGCAAATAATCCAGTATAAGAACGTTACAAATGTTTCGGGAAATGCAATGGATATAGATGCGCAAACGATTTGTTTACATGGCGATGGTACGCATGCAGTAGTATTTGCCAAGTCGATTTTCAACCATTTAAAACAACATAATATTGTCATCCAATCCATCCACTAAAAAATATACCGCCAGCATAGGTGCGGCATTCTTGATGGCTACATCGGCTATTGGGCCAGGTTTTATCACCCAAACAACCTTTTTTACCCAACAACTTTTTACCAGTTTTGCCTTTGTCATATTGATCTCGGTGGTGCTGGATATTGTCGCCCAATTAAATATTTGGAGAATAATATGTGTCAGCGGACTTAGGGCACAGGATATCGCCAATAAGGTCATTCCCGGCGCTGGCTACGTGCTATCCATCTTGGTTATATCGGGTGGTTTATGTTTCAATATTGGCAACATTGCGGGTTGCGGTTTGGGTATAACAGTACTTACGGGGTGGCCGGTTGTGTACGGTGCGGTTATCAGCGGGTTTCTCGCTCTGTGTATCTTTTGGTTCAAAGAATTTGGCAAGGGGATGGATTTGTTTACCAAAGTTTTAGGTGTGGTGATGTTGCTGCTAACATTGTATGTTGCCATTCAATCTCATCCGCCTATCGTAGATGCATTAAAAAATACAATAATACCTGAACGGTTTGATATAAAATCGATCGTTACCTTGGTAGGAGGTACGGTGGGTGGCTATATCAGTTTTGCAGGTGCCCATCGGTTGTTGGATAGCGGCACCAAAGGGGAAGCTTCGTTAAAGCAGATTACGAACGGCAGCGTTTTAGGAATTGCCATGGCCAGCGCTATGCGGATATTATTATTCCTGGCCGCCTTGGGTGTGGTAGCCACCGGCGTGGTTTTGAGCGGTTCCAATCCCGCTGAAACGGTATTTGCGACAGCGGCAGGGAATATAGGTCGGTTGATTTTCGGATTGGTGCTTTGGGCGGCTGCCATTACTTCCGTTGTGGGTGCCGCTTACACGTCCGTCTCCTTTCTTTCCACGTTCCATCCTTGGTTACAAAAAAACGAACGCTGGTTGATCATCGGTTTCATCCTTCTGTCCACCTTGTTGTTTATCTTGATCCAGCAGCCACCGAAAGATATTTTGGTGGCCGTGGGCGCATTGAACGGTTTAATCTTGCCCATTTCCTTGGGGCTGATGTTGCTGGCCGCTAACCGAAAGATGCTCTTGGGTACTTATCGCCATCCTATCTGGATGCAGGTGGCCGGATGGATTGTGGTTGGTTTGATGAGCTGGTTGGGCTTTGAGGCTTTTGTAAAGTAAACAGCATGATAATTGCTTTGCACAGCCCATGCAGGTGCAGATAGCATGCGCATGAACATGTAACTTCACTATTATGAACAATAAAATCAGGGCCATCATCACCGGCGCTACAGGCATGGTGGGCGAGGGGGTATTGCACGAGTGTTTGCAACACCCGCAAGTGGAAGCGGTATTGGTCATCAACCGAAAACCTTTAGGGCTAACACACCCTAAATTGAAGGAGTTGGTTCATAGCGATTTTTATGATTTCGCTGCCATCGAAAACCAGTTGAGCGGCTATAATGCTTGCTTCTTTTGTTTGGGTGTAACATCGGTGGGAAAAAAGGAACCAGAATATTACAAACTCACCTACGACCTGACCTTGCATGTTGCGCAAACGTTGAGTAGTTTAAATAAGGATATGACATTTTGTTATGTATCCGGCGCCGGAACGGATAGCACCGAAAAAGGAAAGTTGATGTGGGCCAGGGTAAAGGGCAAAACAGAGAACGACCTCTTTAAATTGCCATTCAAACAAGTGTTTGCTTTTCGCCCCGGTATTATAAAACCTACCCTTGGTTTAAAATATACACATTTCTTTTATAAGCTATTGGGCTGGGTTTTTCCAATCATAAAGGTCTTTAGTAAAACTGGCTTTTGTACGCTGGAAGAATTAGGGTTGGCCATGATTTATGTGGCCCATTCAACTTATCCAAATAACAAGGTAGAAGTGAAGGACATTATTGAATTGGCGCAAAAAGAGCGCCAATTATAACCTAAAAATTCCGGCATTTGACACATTGATGAAAGGAGATATTTTTTAATTTGTATAAGTAAAATTATTGTATGAGCGAAATTAAAATTGGATGGATCGGGCTTGGAAATATGGGCATTCCGATGTCCTTGAATTTGATAAAAGCTGGTTATGAAGTAACGGCCTACAATCGTACGAAAGAGAAGCAAGCGTCTGTGGAATCGATGGGTGCAAGCGTGGCAGCTACACCCGCAGCGTTAATGAAACAGTGTGATATCATCTTCATCATGGTGTCGGATGATAAAGCAATCAAGGAGATTTTTGCCGGCAAGGAAGGCCTGCTGGGCACCTTGGCAACCGGAAAGATTATCGTTAACATGAGTACGGTTTCTCCACGCATCAGCAAAGAAATGGCTACGCTTTGTAAAGAACAAGGCAACGATTATTTGGATGCACCGGTATCTGGCAGTGTAAAACAAGCGCAGGATGGGCAGTTGGTGATTATGGTAGGTGGCGAAATAGATAAGTTTGAAAAAGTGAGGCCCATACTGGAAAAACTTGGAAAACTGGCCATGCTGGTGGGCGCACAGGGAGCCGGAAACACGGCAAAACTCGCTATCAATACCCTATTGGGTTTTCATGCACAAGGCTTGGCCGAGGCCATTGTATTCGCAAAAGAAAATGGTATCGAAACACAAGATTTGTTGACCCTTATCAATAACAGCGCATTAGGAAATGTATTTATGAAAATAAAAGGCGATGCCATTTTGCAAAACAATTACAAAGCTGTTTTTGCATTGAAACACATAGCCAAAGATTTACGACTGGCCAAAGACGAAGGACTAGATTCTCCGCTGGGGGATGTACTGTTGCAGACTTTCCAGCAAGCAGAACCCATGTTTGGCGAGGAAGACATCATTGCCATTTTTAAACATTTAGATGTGGGCTAATATCTATTTCACCGCATGAAAGCCATTCCGTTGTGAATGGCTTTTTTATGCAGTCGTTTTTAACCAACCCGTAATACTCATCCGCGGCTTATGGGTGAGCAGCACTTCATGCGCCAGTTCGTCGCTTTTAAAGAAAACGGTTTTGCCATTCATGGGCGAAATGTTTTGTACATGATCCGCATGATGGATAGCTAATTCTCCACCATCTGCAGCTTGCCAGTCAGCATTTAAGTACATCACCATGGAATATTGCCTTCCCGTACTATTTTGAAATTGATCTATGTGTTTTTTGTAGAAACTGCCCGTTTCGTACAAGGTGTAATGAAATTCGTACCCCGTGATATTGGTATAGCAGGTTTCGTTTAGATGAAGGATAAACCGATCCATCAAATCGAAGAAGTCATTTTCAGGAGCATTGTTGTGCTTTCTATCCAGCCAATAAATAATATCGCTCCTAAACAATTTGTTATGCACAACAGTTTGCTCATTGCCTGTGCCAGCAGATAGAAGTTGCTTGTTGGCGTATAACTTAATAAGGTTTTGTTTTAATTTAAGAGCAAGGGAGTGATGTAAAAAATGCTCCGCGATGCCAATCTTATCATCGATAAAACTATCGATAAGCGTATCAAATATTTTTTGCAACAAAATGGGTTGAGAAAGCTGTTGGCAAATTGCCGGTAGAGTGGTGAAGATAGCGGGATAAAGGGAGAGTGGTACTTAGACTTTCATGTGGGGACGACAGGGGTTTTTGTGTTTTGAAATGATAATTAAGTGACACGAGGTATTCCGATAGTAATTGTTTCAACTGTTGCTTATTCATTTTGTTTGATTTGTAAAAATAAATATCGGGTATCATGCAACATATTGCCTTGTAAATCACACTTGTTACTGTCCGAAATGTTTTGGGCACTAAAACGAAAGCACATGCCAATAAGCAATTTGAGTTCGGTAAGTTTTACCGATCCAGAAGTAACGTCAATGAATGAATCCTTGGCGCTCCAAACAAGCATCATCAACCCAAAGAGCACCAACCTAAAACCAGCCGAAAAAACGCTCTATGGCTCCATTGCAGAGCAGAACAAATTGGTGGTTCAAAAAGTAATGGGGTACATGGACACGAATCTGGAAATAGTGCCAAGGCATGTGGACATAGACGAGTTTAAAAGGGATAGCACTGCCCGCAACCAGTTGGATGTGTGGGAACGGCAGTTGTTATTGCTGCTGAACAACATCCAGAACACGAAAATATTGCTGGATTATGACGTGTACCAAACCACGCTCACCATCTATCGCAACATCCGGTATTTGGCCAAGGAAGCAGTACCGGGAATGAACGCCATCTATAACGACCTCCAACAATTTTTCCCGGGCAGCAAAACCGGCGAAGAATCCATCACAGAAGAATCGAAAGCCTAACTCCAACCGTTCGTTAGCCACCAAGAACCCACTTTTTACAGTGGGTTTCTTTTTTTACCCCCCCCTTTACCCCCTAGCTATAGGGGGTATCACCCCCCCTTCATCAGCCCTTACCCCTCCCCAACAGAGGGGATATTACCCGTGCCGTCATGGTTACTTCCCCTGTTGTTCATACCTAATGGGTGGTTCAAAAGGGGGTGCAACCCCGTTCCATCAAGGTTAAGGCCTCCCGTCAGGCGTATTCATACCCCGTCTCACCAAGGTTAATAGCCTTGCCCACCACGGTTGATACCCCGCTCAGCAAAGGTTGATGACTGTGGCCGAGGGTATTGCTACCCCGCCGCATTATGGTTGCTACCCCGTTCCATCAGCATTGCTAGGTATGGTGGGCAGAGATAACGAGTGGCTTTGTCATTGTTTGTGTTCGATAAGTAGTCCGCTTGCTGCGTTTATTGTTAGCAAAAGCAGCTTGGTCTGGCTTTGTCACAGCTACGCAATCGTTGGGTGTGTTCACGCACAACTTTAACAGCAGATTCAACATAACAAAACGATAGACTTGATTAGGTTGTCGCTTCTTTTGTTGCCATAAACTCTGCCTGGATTGTTATATCTTGAAGCCATGTATCACATTACTAATAAAGTAACGTTCTGGCACTGGAAGCTCCTGCACAAAAGCTATGCTTCATTCGAAAGTCAGACTCCTGTACCTATGAAATCGGTCCTAGTCCCGGCTCACCAGAACCTATATTTAATGTTTTCAGGCTTGCCAATTGGTTGATTTACGCTCCGATCTGGAGCAGGCCTGAAGTAACTGGCGCTAGTCTGGGCGTCTGGCGCATGTGTGAGGCGCGGGCTTGTGTGTAAGGCACATGTGCCAGGGTGTTACTTGATTTAGAACTTTTTAGTCATCGAATAGACGGCAGTCAAGAATTATTTGCTCAATGTTTCTATATTTTTTCTTGCGGCATAAATCAAATTACCTTGGCCTGATATTTCACATTCGCAATCAAGTAACACGCTGGCACAGGTGCCTTCACACAAGGCTGCGCCTCGCACCTGCGTTGGAGTCCGCACTGGAGAGAGACTTGCGCCAGAAGGGTGACTGACACATGGATAGTTTACCGAAGACTTGAAAATGTCCTTCCTTATACCGGAAAAAGCTAAAAATGCAATAACTAACCGTTATACATTAAAGCTTTTAATTCGAATAAAGGTACTCCGCTTATTACAGGCATAGAAGGTAAAGATGCATTGACAGGAAATGATGTAGCATTAGGTATGGAACAAAATCTTATTGACTTGTACAGGGGCTCACTTAAATAATCCTAATTCAGGCCTTGCAAATATCAAGGCAGCTACGACTAATCCAGAGAGAATAAAAGCGGGTGCAGAATTTTTAAACACTAACTATAAAAATTTTGTAAAAAAGATTTTACTAGAACCTCACCTTTATAAAATGGAAGTATTAACAAACTTAGAACAGGCTGAACTCAAAGAAGTCGAATTTTTGCACGGGGTAGTCCAAATACAGTTAACCTTTTTGCCTTCACAAGAGTATTGTGAAACGCTAAATGAGCTTCTTGAAAAGAAAAAGAATATCAAAGTAAGATTTTATAATTACGAAGGAGCCTTTAAAGATTTGACGTTCTTAAAATACCTTTCGAACATTTCACATTTAATCATATACGACAGATATAGAAAATGTTGAGGTTCTGAGATTTTTACCGAATTTGGAAACTCTAGTATTGTCAGAAACTATTTCCACAAAGATTGACTTAAGCGTACTTTTAGAATTAAGAAAATTAGATTCACTGGAAATAGATAGCCATAAAGATATTTTACGAATTCTCAAAATTTGCCACCAATTCCGGGGACTTTTTTTAACATCCATTGATCTCGGTGATTTATCTTTCTTGAAAAATATGCTGCAATTGGAACGTCTTGATCTGAGTAAATGTAGATGCATGAATCATGATTTAATTGCAAATTGTAGTCGACTAAAATATCTTTGTTTAGAAAGAATATCCCTAAATAATATTTCTTTTGTTAATCTGCTGATCAATTTAGAAGACCTACGTCTAGACTTTTTAAAGATTGAATATTTGTCTTCGTTTGAAAACTGTAAAAAACTAAAGAAGATTAGTTTAAGAGGATTAACCAAAATGAAAAATTATGAAATTCTTTCGACAGCAGAAAACTTAGAAGAACTTTGGATATCCGGGGTTGAAGTTCTTGATATTGATCAATTTTCATTTTTAAAGACAAGTAAAACAATAAAAAAAGTAAGTATCGACTTAAAAAATAAAAGGGTTTACAATATCTTTTATGAATTTCTAGAAGGTCTCGGCATATCATAACAGGCCTGACTCTAAGCACTCCCATCCGGAGAAGGTCTGTAGCTAATTGTTGCCAATCTACTAGGTATGGGATTCCGGCGCATGTGTAAATCTGTGGTTAGTGTGAGGCACCTGTGTCAGGGCGTTACTTAATCCAGATGTTTCAGTCATGAGCTAAACAGTAGGAAAAGAATGAACTATACAAATAGTCTATATTTTTTGCTGCATAAATCAAATCTCTTTTGCGTGATAGTTTACATTCGTAATTAAGTAACACGCTGGCACAGGTGCCTTACACACAAGGCGGCGCCTCACACCTGCGCAGAAGTCTGCACCGGAGAAATTTGAGCAAGTCGCAGGTATGATGAGGTGTTTTTTCATAACGATAGGTTTCCATATGATTTGGATGAATACTTGAAACATTTTCTGACATTCAAGGCCTTTGCTATCTTGTAGCAAATTGGGGCTAGATTAGTTACCTCCAATAACGGTCTTGTTAAAAGGGACTACTCTTTTGAGGTCCCAAAAATCATAATTCGTCCCCAACGACTCTAGGATTGCATATTCCGGAGCAAACTGAGCCACCATTCCGGTCAAAGTGAGCCACCCTCAAAGCGCCGTTATCCAGGTTTATTTTTGGGGATAGAAAATGGATTCCGGCCAAAGTGAGCCACTGTTCCAAAGGGTCGACCTGCCATTCCGGCGTAACTGAGCCACCTGATAGATAGCGTACACATCCTTCACCGATAAGGCATCATTTTACTGTTCAAACAAACAGCAAAGGGATGTCCAACAATTTGGTAACAATGCAAGATGTACGCAGTATTCTACAGCTATTACAGAAGGGATATTCCGGTAGGAAGATATCCCGTGAGCTGGGCCTTTCCCGCAATACGGTCAAGCTTTATACGGACCGTTTCACCAGCTGTGCCTACAGTTTCGGGCAACTCCAGCAGATGGACGATGCTGGCGTCCATGCCATAGCCTACGCCGATGCCAAACAGGTGCGGGACGACGACCGCACAAGTGCCTTCAAGTTGAAGGTGCCTTATTTTTTGGCCGAGCTGAAGCGCACCGGTGTGACCAAGTATCTTTTGTGGCAAGAGTATAAAAAGGTCGATACGCAAGGATACGGCTACTCCCAGTTCTGCGACCTGTTCGCCGGGTACAGGAAGGTGCACGAGGCCTCCATGCACTTCGAGCATGCGCCCGCCGCCGTGATGATGATCGACTTTGCCGGGGATTGCCTGAACTATGTGGACAAGGACAGTGGCGAGCTGATCAAGTGCCCCGTGTTCGTGGCCGTGCTCCCCTGCAGCGGCTACAGTTTTGCCGTCGCATTGCACAATGCCACCCAGCCTTACGTGATAAAGGCACTCAACCTCTGCCTGCAATATTTTGGTGGTTCACCACAGTCGCTCAAGTGCGACAACATGAAAACAGCCGTCAGTAAAAGCTGCCGCTACGAACCCGTCTTTACCGATACGATCATACAATGGGGACTGCACAACAACGTGGCATTGCTGGCAGCCAGGGTGCGCAGACCAAAGGACAAGGCATCGGTGGAGAACGAGGTGAAGCTGGTGTACCAGCGCATCTATGCACCCTTGCGGGATACCGTGTTCCACAGCCTTGCGGAGCTCAACCACCATATCGTTGAACAGCTCAGGGAACACCACCGCCACCTGCTGCAAAAGAAAGGATACAGCCGCTTTGAACGGTTCACGGAGGTCGAACGACCCATGTTGCAACCATTGCCCGCTGAACCTTATTGTATCAGGCATTCCGTGAGGGCAAAAGTGCAGCGCAACTACCACATCACCTTGGGCGAGGACCGGCACCACTACAGCGTCCCCTTCAATTTTATAGGCAAGACCACCAGCGTCGTTTACGATACCGATACAGTGGAGGTCTACCTCGACAACAAGCGGGTGGCACTGCATACAAGGAGCTTCAAGCGCAACGGCTTCAGCACCATAAAGGAGCACATGCCCGAGAGCCACAAGCGCTATGCCGAACAGCAGGGATGGACACCGGGATACTTCCTTGGGCAGGCCGCCAAGGCGGGCCCGTGCACCGTCCTGTATATACAAAAAGTGCTGGATGCCCGTCGCTTCACGGAGCAGACCTACAACGCCTGCCTGGGCATCATGCGACTTGCCCTCGCATACACGCCACAGCGGCTGGAAGCGGCCTGTGAACGTGCCCTGACGGGCCATGCCCACAACTACACCACCATCAACAATATCCTCATCAACAACCTCGACACCATCGAGCTACCGGAATCCGGCCAGCTTGCCCTCTTCGCCATGCCCGAGCACGATAACCTCCGCGGCCCGGCATCATATAATTAAATTGGGCACATAACATATCATTTATCAACAACAAAAAACACAAGAAACATGGACACAGAAAGTACAGTGACAGGGATGCAGGACCTGAAGCTCTTCGGCATGGCCAGGCTCTACAAGGTAGTGGCCGACCAGCCCGTGCACCAGCAACCCGAGGCCCATACGCTCATAGGGATGCTGACCGATGCAGAGACCCAACACCGGCTGGCACAGCGCACACAGCTCTTTTTGCGGCTATCCAAACTCCGCTACAACACCATGCCCGAGCAGGTAAAAACAGCTGCCGACAGGGGCCTTACCAAAGAAGACCTGCTGCGCTTTTGTGATGGAAGTTTTATAGGAAAGGGAGAAAATATACTGGTAACAGGCGCTACTGGTTGCGGTAAGAGCTACCTGGCCTGCGCCCTTGGGAGGCAAGCCTGCATGCTGGGCCACAGGACCATCTATTTTGCCATGAACCGTTTTATAGAAGCCCTTGCGGCGGCCCGCCTCGATGGGACATACATCCGCTGGCTCAACCAGATAGCCAAGACACCACTGCTCATCCTGGACGATTTTGGGTTGCAACCACTGGACCACAACATGAAGCTGGCACTGTTGCAGATCATGGAGGACAGGTATGCAAAAGGCGCCACCATCATCACCTCCCAACTACCGGTAAAAACATGGTACGAATACCTAAAAGAGCCCACCCTTGCCGATGCTATTATGGACAGATTGACAGCCCAGGCACACAGGATAGAACTGAAAGGGGAATCCCTCCGGGCAAAGAAAAACAGTTAACTTCATCCATTATAAGTACGCCATTTATCAGGTGGCTCACTTTGGCCGGAATGGTGGCTCACTTTCACCGGAATATACACTAGGATATCTTCGAATTGCCCCCATCCGATCTTACGGACTTCGGACGCCTCTTCTTCCAAGAGGGGTATCAACCAAGTAAAAATAACGGGGATATCAAAACCATGATAAACCAGGTCATCACCAAAAAAAATAGGGCTGGTACTATAAAAACAGTTACAGGTACCGCCTTTTATGAAGCTTTCACCAGGTCCGATCACTTCCCCCCTTAGTACTGCATTTTTTGATTGGATGACCATCTCTGCAAAAATCAATAGTACGGATGCTACATCTTCGAAATCATTTTCGTTTGTATACGTTGAAAAAACGAATTCTTGTTTACAAAATCTATCATTGGGCATATATAAGTCCTTTCTGGATGCGCCCAAGGTCATAAAGGTTGTAAGGCCTTGAAATGGTTTGTCGTTGATACGTACTACCTGGAGATGGGGGAAACCTGCTTCTTTCAAGGTTAGTCCATCTTCTATCCCTCCGAAATGCTTTTCGATATAATCGGTTAGTCCCATGGTCGTGTATGCCCTTTATTTATTGTGAAGGTAGTTGAATAGATGGTTGGCTGGGGGCAGTGAGCCAACACGCGGGCCCGGGCACAAGGCCTACGCCTCTCACATGCGCCAGACGCCTAGACCACAGCAAGTTACCTAAAGGCTATCGCCAGATTGGGGCCGTTATGGCCAAATAGCCTGCCGTTTTTGGCAAAAAAATAAATATTTCCTTTCTATTTCTTCATTCCCAATAAGTAATATTTGATTATATGGTCTTTCTCCTAACTTTAAAACAAAGTCATTTCTACTTTCATATTCCTCAACCAAATGACTTTTCATGTTGATATAAAAATAACCGTATCTATACATTGTATCCTGTGCGACACCCGTAACAAAGTTTTGATTCACTAATATCGGGGATTTGTTGACAATTAAGTACACCCCAGCACTATCAAACGCCATGCTATCAATAGTGAAAGACTTCACCGCAGATAGATATTCTGAATTTTCATCTTTGAAATCTGAGATTACCCATTTTGAGTTCCCTTTTTTATAGCTTGTTATTTCTAAAGGATAGATTAATGGTAATCTTTTCTTGTTTGAATATTCAGCTTTCGTATAGTAGCTATCGTTGGTGGCACAACTAACCAAAAAAAATAAAATTATAGTTGTTCTTTTCATACATTTATTTTACCGCCGTGGCAAGTGTCTTCATGTGCCATTTATAATGGGGAAAGCGCAAAAATAAAGATACACCTTAATGCTCACTAGGTTGAAGTTAACAGCGTCTCCGAAGTGATATCAGATTTTAATATTTAGAACAAAATTATATATGACTCCAGTAGAAAATGGGTTTGCTTCTTGGTGGATAAAAAAAAGCATCCGGTTCAATCTGATATTCATGTTGATGTCCCTGATACTTCTGTTTGTAGGCTATAGCATCAACGCAAGGGCTGTTAATCCTTTCATATTGGTTCCATTTTTTGCATATATAATCCTAGCTAATGCTGTTTATTTTTTGACCATTCCCCTTATTACGTTCGTGGAGATAAGGTACAAATTGTCGATAAAGAAATACAGGTTACTGATATTTGATTTGATTTTAGTAGCGTTCATTTTTACAAGTATTTTATTGACAATTTTTACGATTTATTACTGGGAAGGGACTCGCAATATGCCGTCTTCCTTCAATTGATATGCTAGTCTGAGAAGGTGCAAGGTATTCGACGGCAATCAGTCTGCCCCAAATGAAAGTGGATGCACATCGATCCATTTGGCGATACGCATAAGGAGAAATCATTCGGCCGTTGCGTATGCGGCTTGTAACGTGGACAATGACTACAATGCTGCTGGTAGGTATGAGCGGCCCATAGCCAGGATGAGGTCTGCAAATAATTGTTCTGCCGCCGTGGCATGTGTCTTCACGTGCCACTTATGAGGAGAAAAGCGCAAAAGTAAGGATACACCTTTAATGCTTACTGGATTGAAGTCAATAGCGTCTCCGATGTGGTAAAGGACAAAACGTACGAAGGCAAGAATCTAAGGTTATATGATGTTGCACTATCTTCTTTGAGTCTAACAGCAATTTTTTCCACGATTGCATGTGATAACTCGCCAACAAACGAACCTAAGAAAGTTACAACGGCAGCTAATTTTTCAGCTTCTGCCCCTTCTTTTCATCAGCGTCTTGGCTGTTTGTGGAAATTGTTTCAACTAGTTTGCCAAAACAACAAGTACTGACAAGCGAATTCAGATATAGAAATAAAAAAAATCCCTGATTCATAATTGTGCAGGCTATAAACGAATCATATAAAATTCAACAATCAATAGTTGTTTATGATGGAAAGCTCCCCGTAAGGCCTTGGCAATGCTTTTAGGCGTTCAATTTCGGCTTTCAGCTCTGGATAATCGATAATTACCAAACCTTGGTCATCACGCTCAATATTGCGCTCAATCCATTGCTCTAATTGGTACAGTATGTTCATTGTGTTTGTTTGATACAAATTTTCCTACATCCAACCCATTCAAATTTGCTTTGTTTTGGACTTTTTGAGAACGGTGAATAAATGGCAGGCGCAGAATTATTTATAAAATGGCCATTCACTTTCTCATGACATAAATGTGATTATCTTGGCGTTGGGTTCCTATCAAGGATTAAGTAACACACTGGCACAGGTGCCTTGCACACAGGGGTCTGCCGCACACCTACGCCAGAAGTCCGCACCAGATAACTTACGCCGGTCAAGAGAATTAATGAAAAGGAAAAACCGCATGCTATCTGGCGACATGATGACCCACAAAAATAGAACTTAATGAAATTTATATATGCAACTTCAATTTTATTGTTGTTTTCAAATTGTAATCAAAAAAAACCTCATTTCTACAACAGCTGTGAGATGCCTATAACGTATGCCAAAAAGGACAGTTATGCGCTAATTAGAATTATTTCGATGCAAGAAACCCCAGAAGGTACAATTGACAGCTCTGTATCCTGCAGTTTATTTACAGCTATTGACGATTTATCGAACGATACAATAAATTTAATAGACTTTGATAACCGTGTGCCGAAAAGGAAAGTAAAAACCCATATGGAAGAGCAATCTCCTAGCCACTTTATATTCAATATGGCAAATCCAGATACCTGCATCAAAATTTATTCTTACTTTAATTTGTTACATTTATTAAATAAAAAGAACAAGACGTATATAGGTGATATAAAAATCATTGTAAGGTAAAACCAATATTGACTAAGCATACAGTGCTTGTTCAATATTAGAGCCGGATATATCTTGAAAGGCGACAGTGCAAGCCTCGGACTAGCGCCAGACTCCCGCACTAACATACAGCCTCAGTCGGTGCGAGCCGCACAAGGCTCTGCCGCATTCCACCGCCAAACTCTCACACCGGACAAGCGACGCCAGTTTTTGGGGATATCGCTAGCTATTTAAGTATACGAAATGAAACCTATTAAAGAAATTTTGAAGGATTTTGAAAAGTGTTTATTAGTGTATTGCAAGCCAATGCATGACAGGTTTTTACCTCCATTACAAGGCAACATCATTGAAGATTTTTTGCAAAACTTGGGTGAAGCAGGTGAAGTGAGTGAAAACCTGCGAGAGATATTTTTGTGGAAAAATGGTATACGTCAAGATGGCGGTTTATTCACAAGGTCGTATTGTTTTTGCTCTTTTGGGGTATTTCCGCCCTTGGAAGATGTGATTACTTATCAAATAATAAATTCCCAAGATAATGACTGGTCAAGTTCACTAATTCCCCTTGTTACATCATATAGTGGGGATTTTCTCCTGTTGGAAGCCGATATGGCGAAACAAAACTTTGGTATGCTTGAATTGTACTGTCCAACGTTTGGATATGTTTATGAAAGAATTACTTATTATGATTCAATATATTCCATGATTCAAACAATTATTGAATGCTTTGAATCGGGTGCTTTTGTTTATAACAACGAAAAGATGACTCTTGCGGAAGATACGGATCTGGTCTTTAAAATTTCGACCGCTTTGAACCCGAACTCAAATTACTGGGATGATTTCAGATAGCGCCTCGATATTCTTGGCCCCTAGTTGGATGATGGTTAAATTCGATGACACTTTTAAATGAAAATATGGTGATGAAGCATTTTCTTAATAAATTAAAAATGGAATTGCGGGAACGAAAGGTAAAAATAAAGTACCTCTAAAATAAAATAGCAGGTTGCCAAGCTATTCCCGCATTGGCGCAGGCCTTCGCAGACTGTTTCCTTTCTATTCAAGGTCGGGGGTCCGGCCCCGTTGCCTCTATCGTGCCAGCCAGTTTCTTAACTATCCCAATAAACATCTTTAAAACCATCCTTTTGTATAAGTTTTTTATCCTTTCAAAAGAAATCATGTATGCAATAAACCACTAAATAAACTATCGCCAATAATCCAAACTAATTGTAGATTTAAGCCAACGATTCTTCCCCGAAGGGAAAAGAGATAAACAATTCCAATACCATGAGATGCCTAATGAAAAAAGCGATATTGCTGCTTGCCCTTTTTGTTGATGGCCTTTTGATCAATGCACAAAAAGAGAACTTGAATAAGATGTCGGCCGGCTTTCCGGTCAATTATGAAGAGGATTCCGTGGGCACCTACACCTTGCCGGAAGCATTGACCTTGAGCAATGGAAAAAAGGTGACGGACGCAAAGACTTGGACGCAGAAACGACGGCCGGAAATACTAAAACTTATCGAAGAACTAGAATATGGAAAAATGCCAGGTCGCCCAGTTAGCCTGCATTTCAACGTCTTTGATAAAGAAACACCCGCTTTTAATGGCAAGGCAATCCGCAAACAGGTAACGGTTTATTTTACAAAGGATACGGCCCGATTTAAAATGGATTTGCTAATTTATCTTCCTGCGAATGCAGTAAAAGCGGTGCCATTGTTGCTTAGTATTTCGTTCGTTGCTAATAACCAATTGACAGATGACCCCGGCGTTAAAGTGGGCTACACATGGACGAAGGAGGGCAAAAAAATATTGGCTGATCAGCCTACCAAGTTTGGCAAAATGGACATAGCGCAATTGATGGAGGCGGGTATTGGGTTTGCCTGTGTGTATTATGGAGATATAGAACCTGATTTTAAGGGCGGGGTACAATTTGGTATCCGCAGCCAATATCTAAAACAGGGGCAAACGGTGCCAGCAGCGAACGAGTGGGGCGCTATTGCTGCATGGGCCTGGGGACTGAGCCGTGCCATGGATTATTTTGAAACAGACCATCAGATAGACAGCAAACGAATTGCCGTACAAGGCGCATCCCGCCTAGGTAAAACGGTGCTTTGGACGGGCGTGCACGATACCCGTTTTAAAATGGTGATTGCCAGTATTTCGGGGGAAGGCGGCGCTGCGATTGCCCGTCGCAATTATGGAGAAAATATCAAGCATATCACTGATACTTCCCGCTATTATTATCAGTTTGCACCCAACTATCACGGTTATGCGCCCAAGGTCGATAGCCTGCCTTTCGATGCCCACATGCTTGTGGCTTTGATGGCGCCAAGGCCCTTGTTGTTGCAAACAGGCGATGCCGATTATTGGTCTGATCCCAAGGGTGAATTTCTCTCTGCCGTGGCCGCCGAACCTGTATATCGACTTTTCGGATTGGAAGGCCCGTCCACCACCGTTTGGCCTAAGGCAAATGACACGACTTTGCTCATGCACCCGCTTGGTTATTACATGCACGCCGGCGGACATACCGTATTGCCCGAAGATTGGAAACACTTTATCGAGTATATGAAAAAGTTTTTATAAACGGTTTTGTGGCTTGCCAACAATCGTATCGGTTAATTTATATGTTAATTCAATAAATTTAATGATTATTGCATGCGTGATTATAATAATAGAAGAAATTTTTTAAAGACTACGGCCAAAGGAATTGTGTTGGCACCAGTGGCTTTTGCGCTTGCTGATTGCAGTCCTACAAAAAGTAATAGTGAAAAAGTTAATATAGATCACTGGCCCGAACTGACCCATGGAAGCGGCCTCGTACTGGATGTAAAAGATTTTGGCGCCAAGGGCGATGGTAAAGTGAAAGATACCACTGCGTTTCAAGAGGCTATCGATCGGTGCCATGTATTGGGTGGGGGAGAAGTGCTGGTGCCAGCAGGGCAGTATTTGATTGGTGCCATTGCGCTCAAGTCGAATACCATTCTTAGGCTTGATAAGGAAGCAGTGTTGATCGGCTCCACAGAATTTGCAGATTACCCAGTGAGCCAAGTACGGTGGGAAGGCAAATGGGTGAGGGGGCATGTGGCGCTGATTTATGCTTTTGACGCAAACAATATTGGCATTGTTGGCGCTGGCAAAATTATGGGTAGTCATGCCCTTGGCGGCCGGCCGAACGCACAGAATCCTTTGCGGCATCCGGCGCTGATAGAACCTATTGGATGTACCCATCTGCGGTTCGAAGATTTTTCGACCGACTATTATTTGATGTGGTCGTTGCATCCAACCTATTGCGAACAGCTGCTTTTTCGTAACCTCACCATCCGTAGCACCGGTGG
>Ga0247739_10000119_pt1 | contig 26571 bp, 25 predicted proteins | sample UWRJL058202B2_FD_180943 | JGI IMG/M metagenome (GOLD analysis project Ga0247739, IMG submission 180943) | Plant litter microbial communities from Arlington Agricultural Research Station in Wisconsin, United States - UWRJ-L058-202B-2 | ecosystem: Environmental > Terrestrial > Plant litter >...
TGTACATAATAGGCAACGCCGTCTGAAGCGCTGTTTACTTCGATAATAGCGTTGATGCCCGTGTTCCCTAATTTTTTAGCCAAAGCCGAACGAAGCTTTATCGATAAGTTCTCTTTTGCAATAGGTGAGGTAGAACAAACGTAATTGCCATCAGCGTCAAAATACGCTTCTACCGCTTGATCTTCTACTTTGAATGTTCCTTTTACCAAGTCGTTAGGCGCCTCGCTCCATTCTACATTTTCTAAATTCCCAAATTCTTGCACAAAGTTCTTCTCAATTTTTGGGTTTAAAACGGTCTTTGTTTTCTTCTTAGGCGCAAATGCACTTGCACTGATAACAAAGCAAAGGGAGAGGGCGGCAATAATAATTTTTTTCATGGTTTTTCAAGTTTAGTTGTAATTTTTAAGTGGTTTGATGACTCAAAGATGGTGTACGAAACAACTCGTAGGTTTGTGTAAATGGATGAACGACAGTACAAATCGGTAGTGTTGGGATGAACGGCAAAATCTTGAATACTTCAATCTACGAAAATGTTCGTTTATTGTAGTGAAATGTGGATATGGTATTTATTTGTTAATAAAAATCCAAATACAGACAAAGAGCAGTTAATTTATTGGTATGTGCTTAAGTGGTTAATCTTTAAGATAATTGTCGGTTAAAACACATAATCTTTTGAGCGTAAAAAAAATAATTCGCAAAGTCTTTCCATTATAAAAATATTTAGATATTTGTCTAAATATTTAAATCAATTATTTTTGAACATACTTTTTAAGGCGCTTAACGATTCCACCCGGAGGGAGATTCTGGAATTATTAAAAAACAAGGATATGAATGCAGGAGAAATTGCTGACCAGTTCAACATGACAAAGCCTAGCATCTCGCATCATCTTGATTTGCTAAAGCAAGCAGGTCTCGTAAACGCTATAAAGGAGGGACAGTTCGTTATTTATTCTCTTAATACAACTGTAGTTGACGATATCGTAAAGTGGTTTATGCAGTTCAGTATCAAAAAATAAAATAATTGTACGCATCATGGAACAAAAAAAAACCTTACAAAATTGGATAATGGTTTTTGTGGCTATCAGCCCTGTCATTTATCTGGCGACTATCTGGTCAAACATTCCTGCCATTATTCCACAACATTATGATGGGCATTTTAAGCCGGATGCTTATGGAAGCAAATCATTTTTAATATGGCCCAGTATCTTTTTGCCCGCTCTTGCGATTGGGATTTATTTTCTTTTCAAAAATATACACCGCATTGACCCTTTGCGATATGGTAGTAAAAAGAACGACGGCCTTGTACGCTTAGGAATTGGCTTGGTAGTGTTTATGACCATTCTTACCTATATTATAATTTTAACCTCTGCTAAAAATGTAAAAATTTTGGATAGAGTTATCTTGCCTTTTGTCGGTTTGCTCTTGGCCTTCATTGGGAACTATATGCAAAACTTGAAACCTAATTATTTTGCGGGCATCCGCATACCTTGGACGCTCAGCAGCGAGCAAAACTGGCGAAAAACGCATCAAATGGCTGGTAAACTTTGGTTTTGGGGCGGTTTGTTCATTGCTTTAATAACCGTAGTGGTACCAGCATCCGTTTCTGAAATCATCATGCTTGCAACCGTAGCAGTATTGGTAATCATTCCTATTAGGTTTTCCTTTTTGCTTTTCAAACAAGAAAAAAATAACACATAATATCGTTTGCAGAGATTGACGTAACAATTAACTCAAATGCACATGAAACCATTGGCGACCGACTCGTTTTAGCCATGGAATAGGGGTATATTGCAAAAATGAATTATCTGGCACATGCATATCTTTCCTTTAATCGGCCTGGCTTAGTGATTGGCAATATGATTAGTGATTATGTAAAGGGAAAACGGCAGTATGAATATGAACCAGACATTTTAGCTGGGATAAAATTGCATCGGGCAATAGATACTTTTACGGATGCACATGCCGTTACTTATGAAGCAAAGCAATATTTTAGAAAGGACTATCGGTTATATGCAGGTGCGTTTGTAGATGTAGTTTACGACCACTATTTGGCTACTGATAATAAAATATTTTCTACCCAGAAAGATTTACAACAAACGGCAACTTATACGTATGAAATTTTGAAAAAAAATAGGTCCGTACTGCCTGCACCATTTGCTGCAATGCTTCCTTATATGGAATCGCAAAACTGGCTGGTAAATTATCAGTCTAGAGAAGGGATAGAAAAAAGTTTGATGGGGGTGGTTAGGCGCAGCAAATACTTGAAAGAATCAGCCATTGCGTTTTCCATTTTCGAAGCAAACTATGATGCCCTCAAGCATTGTTACGAAGCCTTTTTTCCCGAATTAAAAACAATGGTTCAGCTATGGATAGAAGCCTTGGACACAAGCGGTTTATGATTGTATAAGTAACAAAAATGCTAGCATATCGTTATTGTGATAAAAGGAAAACCTTCCAAGACCTCAATCATTACCTTTGACACAAACTTTTTTAGTTATCCCTATGCGAAAAAGAATCTTTCTAAAAATGCTTGTTTTGCTATTGTCGCTCGCCACACAAGCACAACAATCCCCAACGGACATCGACAAAAGCCCTATGGATATGAGCTATAGCCCGAATGGTTACCCAATCATGAAATTTCAGGGAAAGGCCATTGGAACGCCAAACGCAAGGGTTATTTATAGCAGACCACAGAAAAAAGGAAGAGAAATCTTTGGAGGTGAGGTAAAGTACAATGAAGTATGGCGGTTGGGTGCCAACGAAAACACAGAGATAGAACTGTATAAAGATGCTGTTTTTGGCGGCAAAAAACTTGCAAAAGGCAGGTATACAATGTTCTGTATTCCTACAGAAGAAAACTGGACCATTATCATCAATAAAGACACCGACAACTGGGGCAATTTTAATTACGACAGCAAAAAAGACCTGGTGCGTATAACCGTTCCCGTACAAAAGAATGACCCGGTTGAAAATTTTACAATCTACTTTGATGCAACCAACAACTTAACCATTCTTTGGGATGAGATCAAAGTATCTGTACCTGTAACGTTTGTTGGAGAAAAAATAACCATTCCCATTAAAGGAAAAGGTAAATAAGGGTGCCATTATCCTTTTATATCAATTAGATATTTCATTGAAAAAGCAAGTGTTCTTGCTTTTATAAACAATAATTTATGTGTGGCATTGCAGGCATTTTATCTAAAAACTCCATGCATATTTCGCCACAACGGTTACAAAAAATGACCGACAGTATTGCGCATCGAGGCCCAGATGGAGCGGGAGCTTGGATCAATACCAACCATCAAATTGGATTGGCGCATCGTCGATTAAGCATTATTGATTTAGGCGAACAGGCGGCCCAGCCGATGCATGGTAACAAGATTGGGCAAAGCCAAACTAATTATACCATAACTTATAATGGTGAAATATATAATTACATCGAAGTTCGTGCTGAACTTATCTTAAAAGGATATATATTTAAAACAAGCAGTGATACTGAAGTAATATTGGCTGCATACGACTATTGGAAAACCGAATGCCTCCAACAGTTTGATGGCATGTTTGCATTTGCAATTTGGGACGAAGAGCGGCAACAATTGTTTTGTGCAAGGGATAGATTTGGCGAAAAGCCATTTTATTTTTTTCAAGATAATGAGCAGCTACTTTTTGCAAGTGAAATGAAGGCGTTATGGGCAACCGGTGTGCCAAAAGAAATCAACAATAAAAGACTTATCAACTATATTGGCTCTGGCATTACGTACAACGCAACGCAACCTGCAGAAACTTTTTTTAAAGGGATATATGCTTTGCCTCCTTCGCACTACATGCTGGTACATCTGCAGTCGATGGAGGTCGCCATAACTTCTTACTGGGATATTGATAAAGAAAATATAAATACTATCATTACTGAACAAGCTGCAATCGAAACCTTTTATGGTTTGTTAGAGCAGTCTGTTAAAAGAAGGTTGCGTAGTGACGTTGCGCTAGGAACCAGTCTCAGCGGCGGTTTGGACAGTTCTAGTATTGTGGCAATGATTAAATCCCTGCAACCAAACAGTACGGTTTTAAAGACATTTTCGGCTGTTTTTCCAGCTTTTGAAAAAGATGAATCAAAGTATATTAAAGAAGTTGTACATAAGTATGATGTTGAAAATTTTACGATTTCTCCCAGTGCAAATAAACTAGTAACTGACTTTGAAAAACTGTTTTATCATCAAGAAGAGCCTTTTCAATCATTCAGCATTTATACACAATATAAGGTATATGAGCTGGCCAAGCAGCACGGGGTCACCGTTATTCTCGATGGCCAGGGTGCTGACGAAACCTTGGCCGGATATCACAAATATTATAACTGGTATTGGCAAGAATTATTTGGTAGCAAACAGTTTTCGCTCGGTAGCAAGGAAGTGAAGGATGCACAAACTTTGGGTATTAAGCAACCATGGGATTGGAAAAACAAGGCCGCCGCCTTTATGCCGGAGACTGCTGCAAAACAGTTAGAGAAAAGAACCAGGAACCAGCAAAACATGCACCCATTTCTAGCAGCGGACTTTCTATCAAACTTTACAGATACATCAACAATCGTGAAACCGATTATAAGAAAGTTGAATGATATTTTGTATTTTGATACCATGCAATCGGGCTTGCAAGAATTATTGCGATATGCCGACCGTAACAGCATGGCGCATGGGAGAGAGGTGCGACTGCCTTTTTTGAGTCATGAACTGGTGCAGTTTATTTTTTCTTTACCATCGCACTTTAAAATAAAACAGGGCTGGAGCAAATGGGTCCTTCGTAAAAGCATGGATTCTTTTTTGCCAACAAATATTACTTGGCGTAAGGATAAAGTAGGTTATGAGCCTCCGCAACAGCAGTGGTTGCAACATCCTGCACTGCAGGAAAAAATTAAGGATAGCAGAAAAACATTGGTAGAACATAAAATATTAAAACCCTCAATACTTGAGCAGCCTATTGAAGCCAAAGCTGCGCATGAAGCAGGGAACGACGATTTCCATTATTTGTGTGTGGCCGAATTGCTCAATGGATAATAGCGGAATCTAGTTTTACAAGTTCACGTGTAGAGGTAAGCCTACTTCGTAAATAAAACCACATCTTTGCCGCTCTAAAATCATTTAGAAGTCCTGCTCTTTGTTAGCACGAGTACTTTTATAATACCACTTTTATGCATATCGATACCAAACTTATACATGCAGGTGCAGAACCAGACCCAAGCACCGGGGCTATTATGACGCCCATTTACCAAACGAGCACGTATGTTCAGGAAGCACCTGGTAAAAACAAGGGTTATGAATATGCCCGCAGCCAAAACCCTACCCGTACGGCCTTGGAAACTGCCTACGCCATCATAGAAAATGCAAAATTTGGATTGGCTTTTAGCAGCGGCGTGGCAGCAACCGATGCGGTGATCAAACTATTGTCACCCGGCGATGAAGTGATTGCAGCCAATGATATGTACGGCGGAACCTATCGTTTGTTTACCAAGATATTTACCAAATTTGGCATAAAGTTCCATTATGTGGATACTACCCATGCAGAGAATATCAAACCATTGATCAACAGCAATACCAAATTGATTTGGCTAGAAACGCCTACTAATCCATTGATGAACATTACGGATATCGCGGAAGTTTCTACTATTGCCAAAGAACATAAAATATGGGTTTGTGTAGATAATACTTTTGCCAGCCCTTATTTGCAAAACCCGCTTGACTTAGGAGCAGATATCGTTTTACACAGTGCTACAAAATACTTAGGCGGCCATAGCGATGTGATACAAGGTGCATTGATGATGAACGACCAACAGTTACGGGACGACCTTTATTTTATTCAAAAAAGTTGTGGTGCCGTGCCTGGGCCTATGGATTGTTTCTTGGTACTTCGTGGTATTAAAACATTGGGTCTTCGAATGCAGCGTCATTGTGAAAACGGTAGAAAAGTAGCGAACTATTTACGCAATCACGATAAAGTTAAAACAGTGTATTGGTGCGGTTTTGAAGACCATGCAGGATATGCTGTAGCTAGTAAGCAAATGAAAGACTTTGGCGGTATGATGAGCTTTACATTGACGGATGAAAGCACCGAGGCTGCTATGAAAGTATTGTCTTCCACAAAACTGTTTTCTTTGGCAGAAAGCTTGGGCGGCGTAGAAAGTCTCATCAATCACCCGGCAAGTATGACCCATGCCTCTATTCCTCGAGATGAGCGCATTAAGAATGGCCTATCTGATGGATTGATAAGGTTAAGCGTAGGCATAGAAGATGCGGATGACCTAATTGCTGACCTTGAAGCAGCGTTTGTTTAATAAAAGGAGTCTTTAGTCGAAAGTTGGTGCAATTAGTGAAAAGTTGACGTATCTTCTATACTCAATCAAACACGACTGATGCGCCATCGGTAACTCATTTCATACATTGGTAATATCATACACCATAACAATGGCATAGTTTTGAAAATAAAAGCCATTATACCAAAATATTTCACACAACCCTCTTATGACTACTAAACAGAAAGTTTCTGACATCAACGCTAGTGCAACTTTTAGAAAAGCAATGGCAATTATCCTGTACGTGTTTTTTATGGTATGGATTATTTATTCCAATAGTAAAAAGACAATAAAAAGTTCTAATACAGTTGATAAGATCGGACAAACAGCATTTTCAAAATAATATTTAGTTAACGCTTAACTAGTTGAAAAGCTATCGACTTTCTTTCTGTACTTTTTAACGTTAGTCGATTTTCAACTAGTTCATATGTAAATGTGCCAGAGAGTAAGTCGTACAACTCCATTTCTAGGTTACGGGATGTTTCGTTACATTTTTCCTTATCCTTGTGCGAAAGGCACATTTCTATTCCGTTGTGCTCTGTACAAGCAATATTGAAAGTGTAGTTTTCGCAAGCGAGAAAACCAGTAGATTCACTTGGATCTGCAGCAATGATTATAAAAGCTTTTTGGGGAGCAATCTCTCTTTGTGGGTTGTTGAATACCGTTGGGTCACGATGTATTGTCAGAATATCCCAAACTCCAATCAGATTTTTTGGAACATCTACAATGTTTTCGCTAGCAGATTGTAACACTTTAACCAGTTTGAATCGTTTGCTGGTTCGCTTTGCGTTTGCATCGCTGATGCCGTAATCTTTCACTTCTAACCGATAACTCAAGTAAGAATCGAACTTGAAGCCTACAATATCGCCTACTAATTTTTTCCACATGGGCGAACCTTCTTCCCTATATTGGATACACTGTTGGTCGGTTATCGTATCACAATAAATGTAATCTTTATGTATGTAAATGATTTTGTTTTTGGCTTCTGATTTTGAAAACGTCAAACATAGCAACGAGAATATTACGTATTTCATGGGCTGCATTTTTAAGGGTAGGGCAATGTTAAACAAAATATCGATACAAATTTGTAGGACAGTAAACGATGATTTCTGCATTTCCTATTCCGGAGTCGATACTCGCATATTGCCTTGGCACTATTTATCTTTGTTAGATGGCAACAAGGCTAAAGGACTATTTTGATGAGCAGGTAAAACTTTATAATCAACCCAATTTTATTGCGCAAGATCCTATTTGCATCCCGCATCTTTTTCAAAAGAAACAAGACATTGAGATCGCCGGATTTTTCGCAGCTATTTTTGCATGGGGAAACCGAACCATCATCATCAATAAAAGTAAGCAATTGCTGGAGCGCATGGATATGGCGCCACACGATTTTGTGATAAACCATGAGCCAAGCGACCTAAAGCGGCTACTAGGATTTAAGCATCGCACTTTTACAGATGGCGATGTATTGTATTTCATAGAATTTTTTCATCAACATTTTAAAAACCACGCATCGTTAGAAACTGCCTTTACACAGGATTGGGATGACAATTCGGAACATATAGGAGCAGCATTGAATGCCTTTAAAAAATACTTTTTTAGCCACGAACATGTAAGGCGCACTGAAAAGCATATTTCTAGTCCACAACAAAAAAGTACCTGTAAAAGACTGAATATGTTTTTACGCTGGATGGTTCGAAAAGATAAATCTGGCGTGGATTTTGGAATCTGGAAAACCATCAGTCCATCGCAGCTCATATGCCCCATTGATGTACATGTGGCGAGGGTTGCAGTCCGTTTTAATTTATTGCAGCGAACGCAAATGGACTGGCCGGCCGCTGAAGAACTGACCCGTTATTTACGCTTAATGGATCCTACTGATCCTGTTAAATATGACTTTGCATTGTTCGGCATTGGGGTAATGGCGCCCAAGTTTATAAAATTTGAAATGTTATGACAAAGGGAGATGGATTTTTGGTGGAAAGCCTTAACAAGGAACTGTCGATGGATCTTACGGAACAGGATAGCGGCAATGTGCTACGCGAAAAACTCTATCGTTTTATCGACCATTTAATTGAGACCAATTTCGAAAAACTCGTTTTTATTTTATATCGCATTGATGTGCCTGAAGATAAATTGAAACAATTATTAGATCGCTTTCCCATGAAAGATGCAGGATTTATTATTGGCAACCTAATCATCAACCGACAATTACAAAAAATAAAAACGAGGCAAGATATGATGGTGCCGACTCACGACATTGCTGAGGACGAGCGCTGGTAATTTCCGCACTAAATAGTGATTTTGCTCAAGTTAAAAAAGGTTTTTAGTTTAAATGCTATATTATTTTAGCTTGATTTCTAAGCATTTTTTTTGAAAATGTTTTTTGTATATTGGGAACCGAGACAGGTGTGATTTCGTGTTTTACATTTATTCGATTGCTAAACCAACATCAAAAATTGCCATGAAACTACTTTTGCTTGTTTGTATATTAATTCCCTGTAATATAATTTTTGCCCAGCCCGGAACTTTAGATAATACTTTTGGTGCCAATGGAAAAATAACCCAAAACTTAAGTGCGCCACAAGTAACCGTTGTGGATATGGTGCTACAGGCTGATGGGAAAATAGTAGTGCTCGCAAAAGCCGATTACAACCATCGCACCCGTGCCGTGCTATTACGGTATAATACCAATGGCACGCTAGACAATTCTTTTGACGGAGATGGAGTGGTAACCACACAGTTAGGGCCTTCTATAACGTACACTGATGATCCCATGGCCATCAAATTACAGACAGATGGTAAAATTCTCATTTGTGGTTTGAGTTATGAATTCATTTCTGAAGCAGTAGTGGTACGCTACAACACCAACGGTAGCTTGGATGGCAGCTTTGGTGCTGGCGGTATTGTATACGTTAGCGATCAGGGCGTTAACAAAATAACGGACATGGCAGTACTGGCAAATGGGGACATTTTTTTACTAACCACATCATCAGACTTCTTCAGGTATTTAGTGTTGATAAAATTAAATATTAATGGAAGTCATAATGCTGGTTTTGGCACCGGTGGTGTAGTTAAGCTAACAGTAAACAATAATTATGAGCCAGATTTTACCCAGCTGGAAATACAGACGGATGGAAAATTCGTAGTGGCTGGAACGCCCTTTCGGTTTCCAGGCCCAGGTGACCCGAATTTTTTATTAGTACGGATAAATATAAATGGCACATTAGACAATACATTCGGAACTGGTGGAGCAATGGAAGCCGATGCAGGCACCGCTGAACGGGATAATCTTGCGGACGTTGCCTTGCAATCTGACGGGAAAATTATTGCCACAGGTGTTGGGTATGATGCAAATCACCTCACTTACACCTATGCTATGCGAGCTACCTCTACTGGAATTCCAGATAATAGTTTCGGTGTTGGCGGCTGGCAGTTCATTGATGCGGCTACAACAGGCTTCGGTTCTTTTGGTCAGGTGGCCCTCCAATCAGATGGCAAAGCAATAATTGGGGGCTTTGCTCGCAATGCACAAGGTAATTTTACCATGGCCGCTGCTAGGCTTACCACTGCTGGCATATTGGATAATACGTTCGACAGCGATGGCATATCATTGATACAAGTGAACAACAGCAATAGCTATGGTTACATTCCGGTGCAGCAAGCTGATGGAAAAGTAGTGTTAGCAGGCATCGCAGGTAACGGCACTATACTTTCAGCATCAATCGGTAGGCTTTCCATCTTAGGGCAAACGGATAATACCATAAGCGCAGGCAGTACTGCCATTACCTATCTCGGTAGCGGTGGCGACTACGATATTGGTGAAAAAGTGTTACTACAAACAGACCAACAAATCTTACATATTAGGAAACGTAAAAATGGCTTTTTGCCTGATATAACAATCACGAGACATAATCCCAATGGTTCTTTTGATAATACGTATGGTACCGGTGGCAGGGTTTCGGTTGATTTATCGGGAGAATACAGTTATCTAAACGCAAGCGTTCTTGCAAATAATAAAGTACTGATGGTGTGCGGTCTACAGGAAATTCTAAAAGGCTATCAGATTGCTGTTGTACGCTTAAACGAGACGGGCAACCTAGATTCAACCTTTGGCATCAATGGCAAATTTTTACTTAATACCCATGTAAATACGATGGTTGAAAGTGTGCTGCAATCCGCTCAAATACTGCCAGATGGAAAAATAATGTTGCTTGCTTCCGAAACGAGAGGTAGTTCAGATGCGGACACAAGCCTGCTTGTGAGGCTGAATGCTGACGGCAGTTATGACAACACCTTTGCAGGAACCGGAAAAATTCGATTAAGCGATACAGCCCGCTACGATAAGATTTCCGTTCAGACTGATGGTAAGATACTTTTGACTTTCGCCAGCAAAGAATACGGCTATAACTCAACGACTTTAATTATAAGGTATAACAGCAATGGTTCAATAGATAATACATTTAATGGTGGGCAAGCGCTGGCAAGCGGTACCAATCAGCCATTGATGACGGTGCAAGCAAACGGAGCAATCGTGTTGAGCGACATGGATGGGAATATTAGTAGGCTTAATAGCAATGGAACTTTTGATCATACTTTCGACACAGATGGAATGGCGCAACTTAATTATCATTTTAATATATTAACGGATATAAAAATACAATCTGATGGAAAATATTTATTGGGTGGAAATGTATACAGCGATGCATTTGATTCCCTAAACTTTCAGGCAGTCTGCATTAAACCAAATGGCACGTTGGATTCTACTTTTGGAAGCAATGGCATCGTATGGGTAAATGTGGTATACGATAACCAAAACAATGCTGAATCGATGGCCTTGCAGGCCAATGGTAAAATACTGATGAGCGGGTATACAGTGTACAGAAACACATATAACGTAGATTTTGCCTCCATCCGCCTAAATGGCGACAATGCCTCCAATACTACATACACATTTGTTGGGAGTGGCAGTTGGACAGCAGCTACCAATTGGAGCAACAACGCCATTCCGCCAGCCATCTTGCCTGCAGGCAGCAGTATTATTATCGATCCGGTTCCTACTGGCGTTTGCATACTTAACGTTACGCAACATATATCTTCCGCAGCTTCGCTAACCGTAAAAGCTGGCAAGAGTTTTATTATACTGGGTGATTTGGTTCTGCAATAATTGAAAACAACCAAAGAGTATTTAATACGTTCAAAAGCAAATATTACCTTTTTACTTTCATATTAGTTGTTCCGCAACCAATTGTTTACAAGTGTTGGTACCCGTGATTTCATTATAGTTTAAAATATATTTGAACCATTTAAACGTATGCGATCATTAACGGTCTTTAACACAAATAAACAAACACATGAAAACAAGAATCTATTTGCTGTCCTTTGCTGCTTTGCTTACACTTGGCTTTATTGGGTGCAAAAAGAATACCGTTGATGTTGCGGATTACTCGTCTGAGCTGGCAACCCATTCGGATGATGACAATCGGTTTTCAACGGAGACGGATGCTGTGGCCAATGATGCAAACGCCGTGGTAGACAACTACACTTCTCTCAACGGAAGAATTGAAGGCGTACAAGGCATTCCATGCGATGCCACTGTTACGGTAGACTCCCTTAGTAACACACGCACTGTAACCATTACCTACAATGGGTTCAATTGCAATGGAACCCGCACCCGCACAGGAGTGGTGAAAATCAGTATCCCATCTACCGTCCGGTGGAAAGATGCAGGTGCTGTATTAACCATAAATGTACTCAACTTAAAAATTACACGGGTGAGCGATGGCAAAAGTATCACCATCAACGGTACGCAAACCATTACAAATGTTACTGGCGGATTGCTCCGTAACCTCGCCTCAATAGGAACACTTACGCATAAAATTGCAAGCACCGGCATGACATTGACCTTTGATAATGGCAGTGTTCGTAGTTGGCAAATTGCCAAACAGAGAGTTTTTAGCTATAACAATGGCATTGTAATCACCACCACCGGCACCTATAGCGATAACGGCATTACAGGGATAGCCGAATGGGGAACCAATCGCTTTGGAAATGCATTTATCACTTCCATCACACAGCCACTTGTTGTTCGTCAAGACTGCGACTTTAGGCTTACTGCAGGCCAGGTTACACACAGCAGGCTTGTTACTACGGGCGTTGTAACCTTTGGTTTAAATTCAACAGGAAACGCTACTTCTTGCCCAACAGGCACCAATACTTATTATTTGAAACTTGTATTTACAGGCCCGAATGGTGTTGTACGCACGGTCATCCTGCCTTATTAAGATTTTTATCACACAAAAAAAGCCCCGAGATTTTTCTTGGGGCTTTTTCTATATCGGAATCACCAGCTTTAAATAATTATTTTTTTGCTTTCAAGTCCAATTTGATATTCACCATGTTGCTGATGGCCCAATCTTTTGGATTTTTATCGCTGTCGTACACGATGCCCCAAAGACTGCGATCAATATTGAAATTGGCAATTGCAGTTACTTCTGCCGCTGTTACAGTCAATTTTACCGGAATGGTCACATTTTTAGTACTATCTTTTATTGTTAGATTACCTTGAATTATGTGAGTAGCATCTTTTAAAACGGCATCCTTGAGCGAGGCACTATCAGCCACAGAAATACTGGTTATTTCAAACTTGGCTGTGGGATGTTTGGCCACGTCAAAAAAGTCCGGGCTCTTCAAGTGACCTTCTAGTTTTGCTTTGTCTTCGCCAGTTAAATCCTTGTCCTCCAACGATGACATGTCGATGGTAAAACTACCACCTGAAACAGCACTATCCTTCACGGCCAATGAGCCATCTTTTAGCTTGAATGTTCCATTGTGGCTCCCGCCAACTTTTGTACCTATCCAGCTTACGGTACTTGCAGCAAGGTCTAGGTTGTAAGTGGTTCCCTCGGCTGCTTTTACAGTTTGTTTGTCTTGTGTTTCGGCAGTGTCTGCTTTAGGGGCGTTGTTACAAGATGCTAGAACGGCTAACACGAAGGCAGAGACAAATAATTTCTTCATACTTTTTATGTGGTTTAAGTGCGAAAATAGGGGAAACGTTTAAAATGATGTTGAAACATTGACATGCGAACTTACATTGCTTTTCATCAAACTAAAAGTAACCTCATGTACAAAGCTTGAATCTTTTCAGCTTAAATGGCCGTTTATACATCTTTTTAAAAGTTTTACGCCATGTTTTTTATATTCGGAAAAATTTTTTATAGTATGAAAAAAAGCAAGTACGGTGTGTGGGCGTGGCTACTGGTAGTGGCTCCTTTTGTTGCTGGGGCACAAGAAAAGCCACCCGCAGTGGCGGATACAAGCGCAAAGGCAAAAAAGCCTTTGAGTATCAGCGAAAAAATCAAGACCAGTAAAAAAATCCCCGGATTATTTACGCTTTATCAAGATACTGTAACAGGGAGCCTGCAATTGTATGTGCGCAAAGATCAATTAGGTAAAGAGTATATTTATCAAAGTTTTTCAATGGGAGGCCCAGTTAGCTTAGGTCTTAACCAGAGCATGCACCGTAGCAACTTTATTTTTAAAGCTCAAAAAAGTTATGATAAAATAGAATTGGGGCAGGTGAATACCAGCTTTTATTACAACCCCAATAATGCGGTGAGCAAATCTGCCAATGTAGATGTACCAGCTTCCATTTTTTTTAGCGATAAGCCTGCGGCAGAAGATGCAGACGGCTATTTGTTAGCTGCAGATGCCTTGTTCATCAGCGAAAAAATGGATCCTGTAAAGCCAAATTTTCCACCCGGCACTCCTCCAAGCGCTTATTTTAATTTGGGATCTTTAAATACTTTGAAATCGAAGTATGAGGTTATTCGCAGCTATCCGGGCAATACAGATGTAGTAGTAGATTTAGCCTATGAAAATCCTATGCCATTCAATGGCGGCGGAAAAGATATAACCGATGCCCGCTTCAACAGGGTTAAAATCCAGCATTCATTTTTGGAAATACCTGTAAACGATTTTAGGGCTCGTAGAGATGATCCCCGTATCGGTTACTTTGGTTCTGAAGTAGATGACCTTACCTCTATTTCGCCTACGCCTTTTAAAGACATCATCAACCGGTGGAATTTAAAGAAAAAGGATCCGTCCTTAGCATTGAGCGAACCGGTGGAGCCAATTGTATATTGGGTTGAAAACACGACACCAGTAGAGTATCGCCAAATCATAAAGGAAGCCGGCGAAAAATGGAATGAAGCATTTGAAAAGGCTGGTTTTAAAAATGCCTTGATCATGAAGATCATGCCGGATACCGCCACTTGGGATGCCGCAGATATTCAATATAACGTAATTCGTTGGGTATCCTCATCTGTGCCTAGTTACGGAGCCATTGGCCCAAGTTTTACCAATCCACGCACAGGTCAAATTTTGGGAGCAGATATTACTGTGGAATGGAAAAGCGGCGCTGGAACTGCAAACTTGGATGAACTGGTAAATGGTGGCAATGCCGTTACCATGTTACAAATGCCGTGGGAAGCCAATACGTTGAACGCAGAAGCAGTTCCGCACTTGGCTTTTGATAAGAACCATATGGCTACTTGCAATATGGCTCGTGAGCTACAAGCGCAATACGCAGCGGGCCTTACAGCCATTGAAGCACTAGACGGCGAGCAACCAAACTATAACCAAGTTGCCGCCATCAAGGACATGCATAAACAATTTTTATATTATCTGGTCTTGCACGAAATGGGTCATACGTTGGGCTTGAACCATAACATGAAGGCTACGCAGATGTTGGCGCCAAACCAATTGAACGACGTAACCTTGACGCACAAAATAGGTTTGCAAGGATCTGTAATGGACTATCCTTCGGTAAATATCAGCAGCGATCGAAGCAAACAAGGCGATTATTACACTACCAAACCTGGTCCGTACGATCTTTGGGCCATTGAATATGGTTATAAACCGTTTAGCGAAGCGGAAGAAGAAACCGGGCTGAACGCTATCTTGTCCCGCAGCACGGATCCACAACTTGCGTTTGGTAACGATGCGGATGATATGCGCTCTCCTGGAGGCGGCATCGATCCTAGGGTTATGATCAATGACATGAGCAGCGACATGGTTGCTTTTGCAGAAGACCGTTTGAAATTGGTAAATACGTTGATGCCAAAATTAAAAAGCCGTTTCAGCCGTACCGGCCAAAGCTATCAAGAACTGCGGATCCGCTTTAACCAGCTTATGGTGCAACGTTCGCAAATGCTTACCAGCGTAAGCCGTTTTGTTGGCGGCGTAGAGGTTGATAGAAGTTTTGTAGGTCAAAATACACCAAATAAGCCTTTTACGCCAGTATCGGTAGCTTATCAAAAGAAGGCCATCGAGCTGATAAATAAATATGCTTTTTCCGTACATGCTTTTGATGCTGATGCCGCATTGTATCCGTATTTGCAACAACAACGTCGTGGATTCGGTTTCTTTGGAACAACGGAAGATGCAAAACCACAACTAACGTATTTGGCCTTGCAAATGAATAGCTTGGCAGCAGTATTGCATCCTACCACTTTACAGCGCATCAACACGAGCAGCTTGTACGGTAATACATACAGTGTTGCCGATGTAATGAGCGACTTGGTGAAAGGCATTTTTAGCGAAGATTTAAAAACCAATGTGGATCTATTTCGCCAAAACTCCCAAACCGAGTTTGTAAAAGGCATTGCTGCCATCGTAAATGCTACGGGAGGGTACGACAATCCCTCTAAAGCAGCTGCGTTGTCGACTTTGAAAAAGGTGAAAGCCCTTTTAGCCACTGCAATATCTACCAACGAGCAAACCAAAGCGCACCGCAGTAATTTGGTGTTTTTAATAGATAAAGCATTGAAAACCGATTAATATTCTGCCAATGTATGTTACATCCATTTTTTTGTGATTAGATGTAACAGAAGCAAGTGAGTGCTGCATATCCAGTGTAACAATGGGCAGAGAAGTGCAAGAAGCCATTAACAGCTAGCTATAATTTTACATATTGCCAAACCACGAAGAAGGTCAGAAAAAATTAAATACGTTTTTGGAAATGAAATGCCATTTATCGCCTATCTTTAAAATTGGCGATTTTCTAGCGCTGTAGCATGTCAATTTGCCGCAAAAAAACAAAACGGCCTTTAAGTTGTTACTTTTGTGCTTAATTGGTATAAATAACCGATAGGAAGTAGAAAAACAATAACAGCAAACCTGGGTAAAATAAGTAGCCAGACCTTCTGACTAAATTTGCTCACCAAAAAATATATAATATGATAAAGACAGGAAGCCCAATCATCAGCATATATACTGAAATGACGCCGAACCCAGAAACGATGAAATTTGTGGCCAATAAATTATTGTATCCTGGAAAAAGTATTGATTTTCAAGATGAAACCACAGCTGGGCCATCGCCGCTAGCAAAAGAATTGTTCAGTTTTCCATTTATCAAAAGTGTGTTTATAGCTAGCAATTTTGTTACGCTTACTAAAACCATTGATACGGACGATTGGCAGGATATCATTCCGACCATCAAACTATTTATGAAGGAATACCTAGAGAATGGCGGCGTGGTTGTCAATGAGGAAGAGGTGGCCCAAATGAAAAAGCAAGAAGCGAGCAATACCGTTTTGGCAGATGATGACGATGTGGTGAAACGCATTAAAGAATTGTTAGAAAATTATGTAAAACCCGCCGTCGAAATGGATGGAGGTGCTATCCAATTTAAAAGCTACGAAGATGGCAGGGTAAACCTAATGTTGCAAGGTAGCTGCAGCGGATGTCCATCGTCTATGATTACGCTAAAAGCAGGCATTGAAGGAATGATGAAGCGCATGATTCCAGAAGTGAACGAAGTGGTGGCAGAAGCGGAATAAAATTTAGTAAGTTTAGTAAGTAAATACCGGCGTTTCCATTTTTGGAGACGCTTTTTTTGTGAATTAAAATTGGGATGGTTGAAAACCTAGCGCATAAATAACAGTATCTGCATTGGAACCTGCAGGTAAGCGATATTGATTACGAGCCGAATTAAAGCTTAATCGTTGTTATCTAAATTAAGTTTTTGATGATAAGCACTGGCTGCAATATGCAAAGCAAAGCCAGCCAAAGCCGTATCTTTTAGGATGCTAATCAGCGCCATTTGTTTCATTTCTTTATCGCCTGTATCCAAATAATTTGGAAAGTGTACGGTGAGCACAAAAACAATCAATAAAAAGGCCAATAAATATCCGGCAGCCTTAACCATTTTATTGGTTACAAAAGCGATAGCAACCAATATAAAAGCAGCTCCAACAAAATAAACCCAAATAATACCGCCCGGCATGTAAGAAGGCACATAAACTACCAGGTCTCTTGGGTTCAAAAAATGAAAGATGCCGAAAATGAACATTACCAGACTTAATAAGTATATGGCAATACGGGATACAAAATGATGGTTTTTCATATGGCAATTTTGAACCTAAAAGTTACGACGATTTTATAGCGGTTTCCAAACCTTTTATCACTTTATGTCAAACAAAAATATTGCTTCACATGCGCTCTTCTGTATCTGGACAAACATGTGATTTTTAATACGGTATATTTATTTATTGATTAATAGGCAGCTATTTCACATAATTAGGTATCTCTCATTAAAACCAATCGATGAGAAAAAGTCCAATTCTTTTATTGATGATCACGTGTGTCCTTGCTTCTTGCAATAGGGATATAGATTACAACATTGGCGAAAAAGATGCGTATATCCCAATTTATGGAGATGATGCAGTTTATAGGACGGTTAGTTTCCAAGCTGCTAAACCTATCGTTAACGGAGGCAAGATTGTTTTGTATAATCAATACCTCTTTCAGATGGAAGATGGCGAAGGCATACATGTTTTCAATGTAAGTAATCCGTCATCGCCACAGCGGGTTGGTTTTATTAAATCCCCCTTGTGCAAGCAGCTAGCAATCAAAAATAATTTTCTTATAACCAACAACCTAGACGATATGGTTGTGGTAGATTTTTCAAACCCACTAGCCATAAAGGAAGTAAAGCGATTAACGGGAGAGTTTCCCGAAATGAAATTGCAGGCCCCTTCCCAAACGAATATTTTCTTTGAATGTCCTGATGCTAAAAAAGGAATCGTAATAGGTTGGAAGCTCGGAAAGGTCACCAATCCAAAATGCAGCCAATAACCTTCAGATATTCTACAAACAGCACCTTATGAAAAATATATTTTTTTGCATTATTTCTGCTATAAGCTTTTTATTGTCAGGTTGTTCCAAAAGCGGAAGCGATAGTAGCAGCACGGTAAATAGTACCAGTACAGCCGGATCCTTGGCTAGGTTTATTATAGTTGGAAACTATCTATATACCATTAGCCACCAAAATTTAAAATCTTTTAATATTACTGATCCTGCTAATCCGGTATTAGAAAGTGAGCAATCGATAGGCCAACAGATTGAAACAATCTATGGCTTTAAAGGAAACCTTTTTATAGGCTCCAGCACAGATATGTATGCGTACAGTTTAACCAACCCTGGGAAGCCGGCCAAGCTATCGCAGCTTACTTATTGGGTGCGTGGCAAAGACCCCGTAGTGGCAAATGATACCATCGCATTCTCCACTGTAAGGAATACAACAGGTTCTGGAGGGGTGCTCAATATAATCAACATAAAAAATATTAATAGTGCCACACTTGTGAACAGTATTGCCTTGCAAAGCCCTTATGGCTTGGGACTTATTGATACAGCCCTGTATATATGCGAACATATGAATGGATTAAAGGTGTATACTTTGCCCACTAAAAGCAATGGCACCCCTACGTATAAAAAAACTATTTCGAACAGCGAGATTTATTACGATGTAATACCCTACAACAACTTATTATATGCTTATATAGCCGGTGGTAATTGTATTTTTGACATAACCGACAGAATGAATCCAGTGCTTTTGTCAAAAACGAAAAATTGATGTGTAGAATAATAAGTAGTTTTTGTATTTGTTTTTTGATGATAGGGATAGTAGCAGGACAAGGCTCACACAAATCAAGTAAATCTGAAAATGTAATATTTTTAAAAATAAATCCTTTTGCCATATTCGAAACAGATGCAGGCATAGGATTTATAGGAGAATACATATGGACAAAACCAGGCATTGCGGTACAATTAGAAGTACAGCCCGTATTTTTTACCATGTATGGCCAATCGACGGCAGCTGCCGTGCCCATGAACTCCATTGGTAATTCTGGCCCCCTTGGTGTGGAGCTTAGGCCAGAATTCAAATATTATTTTGAAGACAAACAAGGACGAAATCCATTTTCATCCTATGTTTCTATTGATTTTTTATATAAACATATAGATATCAAACGAATAGGGAGCTTCTCCATTTCAAATGGCGGGATGGCCACCTTTAACCAGATTGCTATTTATAATGATATAAAGACAGTTGTTGGCTTCGATATAAAATTTGGAGGCATATATAGTTTAAGACATAGCCAGCACTGGTATGTGGAGCCCTATATTGGGTTTGGATTACGTAAAAAATCTTACAGCTACCACAATATACCTTTGGGAGCTTCTGAACCTAGGAGAAACGAGTTTTTAAGAAGCGACATTGGAACAGGCATCAATGGAATATCATTGCCAGCTTCTATCCGGCTTGCATACCGGTTTTGATAGTTCCAAATAAAAAAAAGTCCTGCTTAAAGACAGGACCTTTTTTATTTGAATTTGTATTATTTTAATAATCACCAATAGGTGACGGTAACTGAGCAAGTGCCTTAGCTAATTGGTCATCATTAGGAGCAATACCGTGCCACTCATGGCTACCCGTCATGAAATCTACGCCAGCGCCCATTTGGGTACGCATCATAATTACGGTTGGTTTGCCTTCACCAGTCATTTCCTTGGCTTTTTCTAAAGCTTTGATTACTTCATACACATCATTCCCTTTTTCCAGATGTACCACTTGCCATCCGAAAGCTTCAAATTTACCGGGTAGGTCACCAAGGCCCATCACTTTGCTGGTAGGCCCATCTATTTGTTGTCCGTTCCAATCTACCGTAGAAATAAGGTTATCTACCCTTAAATGTGCAGCACTCATAATAGCTTCCCAATTTTGCCCTTCGTCCAATTCGCCGTCGCCGTGTAAGCTGTAAACGATTCCATTGTCATTGTTCATTTTCTTGGAAAGCGCTGCTCCAATGGCCACGCTCATGCCCTGGCCGAGTGAGCCACTTGCAATGCGTATGCCCGGTAGATGCTCGTGGGTGGTAGGGTGGCCCTGTAAACGACTATTGATCTTACGAAAAGTAGCAAGTTCGCTTACATCAAAATAGCCACTTCTTGCCAAGGCGGAATAGAACACAGGAGATATATGGCCATTACTCAAAAAGAAAAGATCTTGACCTTTCCCATCCATATCGAACGGTACAGGCGTATGATTCATCACTTTAAAATAGAGAGCCGTAAAAAAGTCTGTGCATCCAAGTGATCCACCGGGGTGCCCGCTTTGGGCTCCATGTACCATTCGTACAATATCCCTTCTAATTTGTGTAGCAGTATCTTGTAAGGAAAGCATGATTGATTGTTTAGGTAGCAAATCTAATTATTTACGGACATCGTTGTAAGATGATACAAAATAAAATATTAATGGTATAATCTTTGCGTTTACTGATTTTCATCATTAGATTTGTGCTAATTGTTAAATGTTGTTCATCATTCAACAAGATTACCAAATCCATAATCTGTGATTATAACTAGACACGTGAAACGCTATTTTTTGGGGTTTAGGTAAAATTATGCTTATGATAGAATTGATTATCAGCTTACTGCTGGCATTTGGTATTACTTTTTATTCGATTCCAGCTATTATAACAGTGGCTGAAGAAAAACATTTATTTGATGTGCCAGACGAACGGAAAGTACACAAGAGCCCGATACCATCACTAGGAGGGCTAGGTATTTTCGCTGGGTTCATCATGGCTATGTTAGTAACCATTCCTTTTAAAGGTAGTGTTATGTCTTTTCAATATATTGTTGCAGCATGTTTAATTGTGTTCTTCGTAGGTATAAAAGATGATATACTGATTATAACACCGCTAAAAAAGTTTTTGGGTCAGTTTTTGGCAGCGGGGGTTTTGGTTTTTAAAGGAGGCTTTCTGCTTACCAATATGCATGGGCTGTTCGGCATAAATGAACTGACACAGCCATTTAGTTACGCACTTACCATTTTTGCCATTGTTGGCATTACCAACGCCTTTAATTTGATTGACGGCGTTGATGGTCTTGCAGCTTCCTTAGGGGTACTTATTTGTGCAGCCCTAGGGGTTTTCTTTATTGTAAACGGAGATTATGATTATGGATGCCTAGCGTTTTCGATGATGGGCTCTTTATTAGCTTTTCTTATCTTCAACTTTTCTCCAGCCAAGATTTTTATGGGAGATACAGGGTCGTTGATCGTAGGGCTAATAGCTGCGGTTATGGTAATACACTTTGTGCAAATTGCTCCAACTGCTCCAGTTATATCTATGCAGGCTTCACCTGTGATAGGTATTGCGGTTATGTTTATTCCTTTGTTTGATACCATCCGCGTGTTTGGCAGCCGGATGTTGAAGGGGAAATCACCTTTTACGCCTGATAGAAACCACATCCACCACATTTTACTTGACAAGGGATTAAGCCATAGAATGGTAACAATGTCGCTTGTTTTTGCTAACCTTATCATGATTATTCTAGGCGGGTTAGGTAGTTTTGTAAATATAAATCTTTTGTTTTTCGGCTTGCTTTTATTAGGATTTAGCACAGTAGGCTTATTGGTAATGGCACAAAACAAGTCGAAGCTGCGTGCTGTAACTAGTTATAATGAGGAACCAAAAGACGCCAGAAAGGTAAAATTTATGTCTTTCAAATCAAAAGCTGCCGCTAGCGATCAGTAAAACTACTGCCTGAGGAAGTTTTGAGTTTTATAATAGTGTGCCTTCCACCCGAATCATTATCATCAACATCTTACATTCAAAGTAAAATCTTATCTGCTTTTGAGCTGCGCCTTTGATGTGGTTTTAGGTTGCTATATTTGCGACCGATTCCAAAATCAATAGAAATCATGACAACTCCCGAAATCGAAAGTGTATTACTCGAAGCAGAATTATCTATGCAAAAGGCCATTGGGCATCTTGAATCTGAGTTGACCAAGGTAAGAGCAGGTAAAGCTAACCCAACTATGCTCGACGGTATCAACGTTGAATATTATGGCAATCCTGTCCCCATTAGCCAAGTGGGAAACATCAGTGTAATGGATGCTAGGACCTTGACAATACAGCCTTGGGAAAGAAATATGTTGCACCCCATAGAGAAAGCGATACAGCAAGCAAATATTGGTATCAACCCACAAAATGATGGCAATTTTATCCGTCTTTTTTTGCCTCCATTAACGGAAGAACGCAGAAGGGAATTGGTGAAAAGGGCCAATGGCGAAGGTGAGCAAGCCAAGGTGGCGATTCGTAATATAAGAAGGGACGGAATTGAAAAAATAAAGAAGTTGCAAAAAGATGGTTTGAGCGAAGACATTTGCAAAGAAGCAGAAACCGGGGTGCAGGCAACTACAGATAAATCCATTGCCCTTGTAGACAAACATTTAGCTAGCAAAGAGAAGGATATCATGACTGTTTAATGTCAAATTAATATAAGAAATGCCCTGATACATTAATTGTATCGGGCTTTTTTTTGCTCATTGTAGCGTTGTAATTTGTAGTATATAACTATTTGTTTCCAATACTTAAATACATTTAGATTTGCTTTCATTGTATGCAAAATAAAATGCCCGATATAAAAGTAGCTGTAGATGCCATTGTTTTTGGATATTCTAAAAAAGACGGCGTTTCTCTATTATTGATTCAACGTAAATACGAACCCTTCAAAAATAGCTGGGCCATCCCGGGAGGTTTTGTGTTGGAACATGAGTCGCTTGAAGAAGCTGTAAGGCGAGAGCTTGTGGAGGAAACAGGCATTGAGGTGAATTACTTGGAGCAGCTGTATACTTTTGGCGCTCCCAAGCGTGACCCAAGACAAAGAATTATTGCCATCGCGTATTTTGGATTGGTAAAAACGGCACAGTATCAGCAGCTAAAAGCAAGCACAGATGCGGAAAATGCTCAATGGTTCAATATCAAGAAAATGCCCGCCTTGGCTTTCGACCATAAACAAATAGTGAACGTTGCTATTGAGAGATTGCGAACAAAAATCAGGTATCAACCCATCGGTTTTGAGCTGCTGGATAAAAAGTTTCCATTTTCTGACTTGGAGAAATTATACACGGCATTGCTTGACCGAGAAGTGAATCGCCGAAACTTCAGTAAGAAAATACTGTCCTTTGGATTTCTGGAAGAAACTGGAGAAATCTTAAAAACTGAAAGCAAAGGCCGCCCAAGCAAGATGTACCAGTTCAATCAGAAGCGATACAAAGAATTATTAAAAGAAGGATTTAATTTTGAAATATAATTCTGATTACATATTTTAACTTTCAGTCATTCTTTTTTATAAATCTTCAATACGTTACCGCATCGCAACTTATTATGTAAATTTTATTTTGCTTTAATATGAAGCAAAAATTGGCTATTTGCGTCTTCGCATCTATTTTTGCTTTGTTATGAAGCAAAATAGAAAATGTGCAAGCTTATGAGAATGGAAAAATATGCAGAACAGAAAAAACGCTTACCTACATGTGGGAAGCAGATTATTGGTAGGATGGAAGGCGATTCAATCATTGTTTATCAAGCCTTTAATCCAGCTATAGCAGCCTATGCTTTACAGCATCAAAAATTTGGCGGAAGTCATTACAGTTTTAATCGGATGTCGTGGATAAAGCCAGGTTTTTTATGGATGATGTATCGGGCCGGTTGGGCTTCAAAAGAGCATCAGCAAAGAATTTTGGCCATTACATTGCCCATGGTCCACTTCAAGACAATATTGGAACAAGCTACAATATCTACCTATAAAAGCGAACTTTTTGCCACGCAGGATGAATGGAAAAATGAACTCGCTAATACAGAAGTGCGGTTACAATGGGATCCTGATCATGATCCACTCGGAAACAAGGAAGAACGAAAGGCGATACAAATCGGTATGAAAGGTAACATACTGAAAAAATTTTGTACAGAATGGATTACAAAAATTGAGGATATTACAATCTTTGTACAAAATGAGTATATAAAAATATTAGATGGAAACATAGATACTTTAGATGTACCGTTCGAAGAAGTAATCGACCTGAATAATGCCCAAATTGAAAAGCGACTCGGAATATTCAAAATCTACGATTTATAATATGCAAATAACCACCTTATATAGACCTGTGGGTCAAAAAGAGCTCGACTTGATCGTGTTGTCAGGGTATAAAAAGTTTCCACCACGTCTATCCTGGCAACCTATTTTTTATCCAGTTACCAATCAAGCTTATGCTGAACAAATCGCATTTGAGTGGAACACGAAGGACGAGTTTTTTGGATATGCAGGATATGTTACGGGTTTTGATGTTGAACAAGATTTTTTACAAAAATATCCGATCCAGAATGTTGGCGGCGAAATTCATACGGAGCTTTGGATTCCTGCAGATGAATTGGGAATATTCAATAATCATATTATTGGAACTATAAGAATTATAAAAGCTTTTTATGTTGAGAAATATATTGTTTTATGATAGATAAGATAAAATCTGTATTGTTTGGACTTGCTGTTGGCGATGCTTTGGGTGTTCCAGTAGAATTTAAGACAAGGGAATATTTAAAGCGTTTTCCAGTAAAAGGAATTATTGGGCATGGCACTTGGAACCAACCTCCAGGAACCTTTAGCGATGACAGCAGCCTTGCAATGTGCTTGGGAGAAAGCCTTACAAAAGAGTATAACTTGGACGATATTGCTCAAAATTTTATTAACTGGATGCAGCATGGTTATTGGGGAGCGCACTATAAGGTGTTTGATGTGGGAGGAGCTACAAGGCATGCCATCGGCAGGCTAATAAAAGGCGAATCGCCATTGTTCTCAGGAGGAATGTTGGAAAATGATAACGGCAATGGCTCGCTCATGCGGATAATACCGTTTTTATTTTATATTAAAGACTTGTCTATCGAAGAAAGGTATTTGCGGATACAAGAAGTCTCTGGAATTACGCATGCACATTTCCGTTCTGTATTTGCTTGTTTCATTTTTATGGAAATGGCCTTGCAAATTTTATTAACTAGCAATGCGGAATCTGCCTATCAAAACATGAAAACGACGTTAGACGAATTCATTAAGCGCAACGAGTTTAGTCCCAAAGAACTAGCCTTATTCCAAAATGTATTGGTAAGAGATATTAAAAAAAGGAAAGAAAAAGACATAGGCTCTGGTGGTTACGTTATTGATACTTTAGAGGCTGCTATATGGTGTTTGCTTAACACGGATGATTATACTGATGCAGTACTTAAGGCCGTAAACCTGGGCGGCGATACAGACACAACGGCCTGCGTAACAGGTGGCCTTGCCGGCTTATTATATGGCTTTAACGAGATACCGCAAGTATGGATAGGAGAATTAGCAAGAAAGGAAGATATTGAAGATTTATGCGAACGTTTAAATAAAAATGTAAAATGAAGTATTCGTTACTTTGGTTGAGACAATAAATAACAAATTTGTCTGGATAAGATTGATGTAATCTACCAACCTTTGCACTTATGGAAGTTCGGGATGCAGTAAAGTAACAATAATCAATATTAGAATGAAACGAACGTTAGTAATTGGAGATATTCACGGTGGGTTGAAGGCATTGTTACAAGTATTGGAAAGGGCGTCTGTTACTCAAAACGACGACCTAATATTTTTGGGCGATTATGTCGACGGTTGGAGCGAATCGGCCCAAGTGTTAGACTACATTATGGAGCTTGCAGAGCACCAGCATTGTATATTTATAAAAGGAAATCATGATGTATGGTGTGAGGATTGGTTGTATACCGGGCTAGGCGATAAAACCTGGCTTTTTCATGGTGGCGAGGCAACGGTATATAGTTATGCTGGCATTGGTTCTGCTAAAAAAGAGGAGCACTTAAACTTTTTGGAGCAGATGAAGTATTTTGAAATCGATAGTCAAAATCGCTTGTTTATCCATGCAGGTTTTACATCGATGCATGGACCTCAAAAAGAATTCCATGCTTCTAACTTTAGTTGGGATAGAACCTTGTGGGAAATGGCCTTGACCTTGGATGAACGCATAATGCCGGATTCCCTTTTATACCCAAAACGATTGAACATGT
>Ga0247739_10000122_pt1 | contig 26037 bp, 35 predicted proteins | sample UWRJL058202B2_FD_180943 | JGI IMG/M metagenome (GOLD analysis project Ga0247739, IMG submission 180943) | Plant litter microbial communities from Arlington Agricultural Research Station in Wisconsin, United States - UWRJ-L058-202B-2 | ecosystem: Environmental > Terrestrial > Plant litter >...
TAATATGACTTCACCGACTAAAACTGGGGGCGGTTATGGCATCATCACGGACTCTGCCACCGGCCAAACGTATACGACTGGCAATGTCCCCAATGGGGCTTTGCCACAAAATATTAATATTACTGTCTCAACCAACGATGCTTTCTTGGATGTCGTTAAAGATACTGTGACTAAAACAGTCACTGAAGCTGCAGTTGTTGACCCCGCTAAATTTGGAAGATAAAAGGATTCACCATGGCATTATCAGATTTAAGTTTTAAGCTTTATACCGATGCAGGGCTCACGACACTCTTTAGTGGCACTTATCAGCTGACCCACTCCACCACTTTAAGTGATAACCCTCAGGATTTTGTCCTTTATTTCGGCTCTAATGCCACCGATACTCAGCTGCAGGCCGTTTCAAGTCCTGGCGTGGATGACATCGTCTTAACCCCAACCGACATCGTTTCTAATTGGGCGGCCTCAACTGCCTATAGCCTAGGACAAGTTAGAGAGCCTTCCACCCCCAATGGTCGCGTCTATCAAGTGACAGTCGCAGGGACCTCCTCTGGCACTGAGCCGACTTGGCCCACATCAGGAATTGGCAGCACCGTCACAGATGGTTCGGTGACTTGGCGTTATTTAGGTCCTCGACATGAAGTGACCGAAATCACCTTAGGGTTATCGGCCCCTGACTTAGACACTAATACCCCAGGGGCGCCTTTAGCATTGGGTCCGACGATATTAAGTGGTGTTGCCAATGCGGTGGAAGTGCATATTCGGATTGATAATGCGGTGACGAATGTTCGAAATACCGTTGGTCACCCTGAGATTGGCATCTTCATAAATGAAGTGATTGAAACAGGGGTATAGGAAATGGCAACTGGAGAGCGTGGGTATTTAAATAACTTTAGAACTGTTTTAACCGAGAGCGTTAATAGCGCCGATACGGCTTTTGATATTGCCAGCACCACAGGTCTGGCTACTTTGCTGGGAACTAAGGACTACATCGCTTTAACTTTAGATGACGGCATTAATATCGAGATTATCCATGTAACGGCGGTAGCAGGCAGTGAAATCACGGTTGATAGAGCACAAGAGGGCACCACAGCGGCTGATTTTGAGATTGATACCATCGTGGAGTGTCGCCCTACTGCGGCGTCCTTTGATGTTTCAGGCGGTGGGGGCGGTGGAGGACTGTGGGAGCGCATTTCGACAATTACGGTTTCAAGCGATGTCACTGAGATTAAGTTTGAAGACTTAGAGGGTGTGTACGAGATAGAGATTCAAAATCTTAATGTGGACAGCGCCAGTGATAACGTGGCTTTAAAGCTTCAAATTGGCACTGGCGACCCCACCAGTTACTCAACTGTGGCTTACTCTTGGGAAAATGCGCGTTGGGACTCTTCCTTTGATGGTCCAGCAGTAGCACGTTCAGGCTCTACCAGCTCAATTGACCTTCTCACCTATGTATATCGAGATGCAGGGGACGGGGTAAATGGTAAAATTGAGTTTGGGTCGCTTTCCGATGAAACCAAACGTAGGAGCTTTCGCTTTGTTCTCTGGCAGCAGCATGTATCCAGTTCACAGCAGCACGTAAAAAGACATGACGGGTCAGGCATATGGAATGCCGGCAATGCAGTCACTGGGATTCGAATCTTTGTCACTGACGGCGTGATGAAATCAGGGAGTCAATTTCACTTACTGAAACGGACGTACTAAATGTTAAACGGTTATGCCTTAAATACGGTTGTTCTAAATGGGGCGGGAGAGCCGCCAGAGCCAGTCCTGATTGGGGCAGGCTTACTCATTGCCTTTGAGCAAGATGTCGTAGAGCAGATAACGGGAGAGGGCTTGCTCATTGCTTTTGAGCAAAGAGTCGGCTTAACAGGGTCAGGCGCACTGATTACTATTGAGCAAGATGTCATTTTAAGGATAACCGGCAGTGGACAGTTAATTGAGATAGGGCAAAGTGTTGGGGCCAGTGGGCAAGGCAGGCTCATTGTGTTTGAGCAAGACATTGTCGCCCCCAGCGCAGCGATTCCCCCACATTTAGAGCGCACAGATTGGGATGTCACTATTTTACTTGGGGGCGTCATGGTCTCCAGGGACCAAATTCATGGCATCATCACGGTTGAACGTACTGAGAGTGCGGCGGCGATTGCCAGTTTTACCCTGGTATATCAGCCGGGCTCAGGTTTACAGGTGGTGGAGGCTTTAGCGGGCAAGTCGGTGACCATTGATATTAGGGTCACGGCAGGGATACATCGGATTTTCACCGGCATCGTGGATGTACCGGTTATCGATTTGATTCAAAAGAAGATAACCTTAAATTGTACGGATAGACGCCTTGAGTTGATTAACGCCCAGCTTAAGGGCAGTCTCCCTGGGATTGGCTTTTATTCAAAGATTATTTTCCCGGAAGCTAAGGATACGGCGGAGGAATTAGAGCAAAGATTGACGACAATTCCTTGGGCAGTGGACTTTGATGCTTTTGGCAATTATAGCTTTGTCCCTTTAAGAGCAAAGGCCAGCGCTGATTTTACTTTACCTGATTCCCAAGTTTATGACCGCCAGCCTTCGGTGAGTTATACCTCTAGAGCGCAGGTCACCAATACCATCGATATTGATTTTAAGTATCGTTTTCCTAGATTGCATCACGTTGAGCGCAAGTTTACCTGGACCTCTCCCATTACACAGTCTCTGTGTTTGGTGTTAACTGAAGGCTATACCTTAGCGCAAAGAAACATGATTGCTGGGGCGGTGGATTCAACTCCTTGGGTCGTGAGGGGGAAAATTAACTACACTGAAATTCAGCCTGGGGGCGTTTATCGGTGTGGCAGTTTAACCCCACCGATTATTTGGAGCACGATTCAGTATTCTGGCAGCACGAGCTCTAAAGTAGATGAGAGCGGCGCACCTGTTCTAGACACTAAAGGCAATCAGCAAACTGAAACCCGCATTACGGGGGGGACGGACTTTAGGGCAGTTTTTGCCAATGGCGCGAATTGGCAGTACACCTTTCGCTGGGTGCAAACGGTGGTAGAGGGCTATGGTTTAAAAGTGATTGCACCGCAATCGGTAAGTCAATACGGTCCGGTGAGTAGCACTAACCAATATTCAGCCGAAGATGATGCTGATACCAGTCAATGGGAAAATTATAAGGAGTACGATAATCCCTACAATCAGAGCGCCCCGACCTACCATATTGATTTAGCCACTAAACGCATTGACGTGAATGCAGCCATTTTGACGGCGCTTAATATTGCTAAGACGACGATATTGAACTCGCATCGGGATACACAGGTCACGTTTACTCGGTTCATCTGGCCGCAAATTGATTTAAAGCATACGGTTGCGCTCAGTACCGGGATTTTAAATGCGCAAGGTAAAGCCTTTAATATCCGTCATGAGATAAACAATGGGACAACTGAAGCTAAAACTACGGTGGTGCTGGCATTGTCCCGTGCACTAGGCTCTGGCACTAATTCGCCCTTGACTGTGCCTGCTGTGCCTATCGATAACGTGAACTTACCGACTGGCGATGTGGTATTGGGCAATCACTATGGTGTCGATCCGGCGACGGCACCTGACATTGACACCTGGAGTGGTCGCGTGGGTAATAAGAAGGTGGGTGGACTTGCTACACAGTATGCCGAACAATTTATAGTTAAAACACCGACCATTGATAAAGCATTGACGGATGACAAAGACAAGACGGTCGCTGCCATTTATCAAGTTGCCATTCCCAATGACTTACTAGAGGTAGTATTTTAAATGGCCAATCAAATTGCAGATGCGATAAGAAGGATTGTTGGCTTTGACCCGACACGCGACCCTTTAGCCCCTGGGGGTGAAAAAGGTCAGATTTTAGGAAGCACTGGTATTGGTTATCTCTATCCAGACCAATCTTCGGTGGGTAAATCCAATACTGGCGGGACCTCTCCGGTCAATAATGCGCCTGCTGATGATAAAATTATCACACCTGACACTGGCAAGCCTGCTTACCAAACCGGTGGCAATAGAGTGGATTCTAAAGATCCAAGCCAAGCTATCCATACTGTCAATGATGGCGTCTATACGGCCTCTGAAGTCATCACCCCCACGACCGATAAAACCATTACCTTAAAAGATACCAAAAAATATGAAAGTGGCTTAGGCGGCTTAACCGATGCAGCCTCTGGGGGCGGCACCTTAAATGGTTTAACCGACATTTATGATTGCGATGATGGCACTGCTATTGATATTCGACTTGACGGTTACTTTGTGCCACCAGCAGGGTGGGAGAATGCCGAAACACCCCCACCTCCTAACCCCGATGATGTTTGGGTACAAGGATTTGCCTGGGGCGCCACCATGGGCAGCAACCCCATCAAGTATGCCAACAAATCAGGGGCCATGGCCTATGCGCAAGCGACTGCCGAGGCGACATTTGGGTTTGACCCAGATGATATGGAGCTTTCCTACATGGCATTTGAAGATGCCCCCCCACAATTTCTCGAAGGGGCAAGTACTTTCCAAGTCCGGGTAAAGCGCATCTCAACCGGTGATATCTTTTTCTTTGGGGTTATTGGTCTACAAGATTGTAGCAATCCATTTTATGGCAGCGCCTATTGCCCCACTGAAGACCCGACTCCGCCGCCTAAATGGCCAGCTGATGGCAAAATGCAGCTGATTCGCACCCCAGAAGGTACTTTAGTCGCCTCACCCTATGAGCCAGAAGAAGATATGTCCTGGAATTATGCCGACGGCCAACAAAGCACCATTAATTTCTGCTTTGAAGGTGACCGCAAAGGGGTGCTTGAGCCCACCAATGATGGCGGCTATATGATTTATGAAACGGTAGCCGGTTTCGGGCAGGGTATTTATAAAATCTTTGGGATGAATAATAGAGTGATAGGGTATACGGACGCAGCAGGAGCGGAAGCTTATCGACCGCTACCTCCAAATCCGACTACCCCATAAATTAGTCTCTCATAAGGATGTGAATGAGCATTGAAGCCAAACAAGTATTGGACCTAATCATCAGGCCGACCCTTAACCTGCTCGAGATGCAAAGTTTAAGTGCGCAAAAGCTCATGCTGATTACCGGAATGCTAGAGACGGGCTTTGATTACCTAAAACAACATCCAGAAGGTCCTGCACTAGGCTGGTGGCAAATGGAGCCGGCCACTTTCTTACATCTATGTTCTTACATTAGAAGAAAGAAAGCCTTACACCAGAAGGTCCTCTCAATCATCTTTACAGATATGTTGCTGCCTTTTGAAGCGTTAGTATGGAACATCAGATATGCTTGTATCTTAGCGCGTATCCAATATTGGCAGCATGAAGAACCCTTACCTGCTCACACTGATATGAATGGCTTAGCTAGCTATTACCTAAAGTATTACAATGGGGGCGGGAAAGGGACCAAAGCTAGGTTCCTAGAAATGGCCAATCTGGTAGATGACCTCTTTTTACCTGCGCGGCCTCTTATCATCATCACTTAAGGAGAAATCACATGGCATCAGGAAATCTAACCTCAGCGGGAAACAGAAAAGGTGGTCGTGGCGGCTGTAAAGGTTGCGGTAACGGCGGTCGCTAATTAATTGGGCTTTCTGACCTGAAGGCCCTATCTATTTTCCATTCTCAATTAACCCCCAAAATAAGCCCACCAAAACAAAGCTTGTCAGCTGAGCAATGATTTCAATTAAATACGTGGAATGTTTCAATACTGATTAAAACAGATTAGAATCGGCATCTTCTGTGGTTATGGAAGCTAACTTGAAAGGATTTCTAAGAATAATAAAGAATATATTGTAGGAGTCAGTCGTGTCGCTTCTAAAGCAAGCTAAGATGTATAGCCCCGCCCAACACAAGATGATTTTATCATACCTTGATACTACACGCGACCCAGTTCGTAATCGAGCGCTCTTTTTAATGTCCACCAAACTAGGTCTTCGTGCCTGTGAAATTGCCGCCATCTGTTGGAACAACGTCTTAAACGATTACAACAATGCCGTCGGTGACACTGTTCGCATCACGAACGATTTTGCCAAGGGTGCGGCCGGTGGAAGAGAGTTCTACATGGGGGATGAGGTCAAGGCTGCCTTGCAAAGATTATACGAAGAAACCGTGGGGGCGTATGTTGAGCACCAGAACTTCTACTTTGAGCCGATTGACCACAACAATTTTTACTACGACCGCATTATCTTAAATCAATTTGGCGATGGCTTTAGTGCCAATGGCATTTCAAGACTGTTTTATTATTGGTTTAAAGAAGTGATGGGGATTGAAGGTTTCTCCTCACACTCAGGTCGTCGCACCTTTATTACCAACTGCGCCCGAAAAGTTTCCACCGTCGGGGCAAGCTTATATGACGTACAAAAGATGGCAGGGCATCGCTGCCTTTCTTCGACACAGCGGTACATCGAAGAAAATGCTGATGCACAAAGAAAATTAGTGAACTTAATTTAAGGATGTTTTATGGCTAACAAACCTGTATCTCCCATCGAGGAAGTCGTGGTCGCACCCGATGTCGCACCATTACCCGCCGCGGTAACTAACATACCCAAACCTAAAGCCCCACCTAAACCTAAATCTCCGCCCGTTAAAACACCCCCAGTGAAAAAAGCCCCGCCGCCACCGGCTAAGAAAATACCCTCAACAGTTGCTAAAGCCGCGATGGCAGATAAAACCATCGGTCTAGCGCAACCAAAATCACCGGTTCATCAAAACTTAGTCGGTGTTCATGCCATTGAATATCAGGTGGTCTCTAAGTTTAATTTGCAAGACCTAAGCTATGAGGTGGCTAATTTGCTCAATGAACAAATTCCCTGGCAGCTCAGTGGTGGTGTGGCATTCGCGGAAAGGCCAGGTGTTTGGGTGCAAACGCTCATACGACATAAAATGTAAGGTAGGCATTTAATTGATAGGGAGGTCAGAACATGGTTCACTTAAGTTTATTTGCAACGGCCTTTATGGGGGCGTTTATAGGGACATTTTTTCTCAGTGCCTTAAAATCGGCAAGCAGTCGGGTTAAAAAGCAAAACAATATTGAAGATGGAGACTTATTTTTATGAACGATGCTAAAAAGAAAGGAATACTGACCGCACTGGCGCTCGCACTCGTTGGGGGCGTCGGTTATCTGGCTTCGGTCATTACCAAAGACGATGATGGCTATATTGAGGAAACTGCTGAAGACATTATCGAGAATCAGCTCGAAGAGTCTTTAAAGCTACCCCCAGGAAGTCGTAAAGGCACGATAGATTTAACGCCTAAATCCAAAGAGCGTTTAGCCACGGTATAAATTATTGCAGTGTTGATAAATCAAAAGAAAGAGAAAAGGTTCTACCAATACTGCCCTCTGTAATTTCATATCCTGCAGATTCAATTTTAAAACCTTTTCTGTCATTGATAAAAGATTCTTCGGTAAGGATAAAATGTAATTTATCGGTAGGGGCTAAATCTTTTTCTTTAATTAAATTTAATAAGTCTGCAATGGTTTCGATTTTGTTCATAATAATGTTCCTCTATCAATTACTGACTGACGTTATCAGCTTTGTTCAAAATGGCAGATAATGCAGCTGGGCTTTTTTCCACTAGGTTTTTAAGCGCTTGGGTATCCGCGGTATCTGCATAACGTTCTACTAATGCTTCGTTAGCAACATCGATGACTTCACCTAAGATAGAAAGTTCTAAATTGCTAAATTGATTAAAGATTGTATTACTCATATTTTCTGCCCTCTTTTTTCTTCATAACTATTAGAGTCAGAGGGCAGGGATTAGTTCAATCAAATTTAAATTATTAATTTTCAACAAAATCAACAGATTAAATTAAGCTCATTGGCTTTAGTTAAAAATCTATGCGCAACTCTTTTAGCTTTACTCTTAACAATGGATTCATATTGACTGTAAACATAAATAGCAGGAACGGAAACCTGATCGACCACCTCGCCCCCATCTATATATTTGACCAGTAATTGTGGGCCTTTCCCTTGACCATCTTTGGATATCATCCCGCGAGGAAGTTTCACTTTAACTTCAATCACCAAACTATCATCGAGCTGGGGGGACCAAGAAAAATCTGCAGATTGTTGAACAATCTCTTTAAGCTGCTCGGTCATCGACGCTTTTACTAATTTGGCAAAATGTACTCGCGCACTGGCTTCTTTATTTTCCACTATTATTCATCCTTAAAATATTGGGCATTACATCTTCAAAGTGAGTAGTTCCCTTTTTTGCATTATCACCCTTAATTACCTTGATTGCCGCTTTAACCGCCTCCTGCGCCATAAATGTGCTCACTCGCAAGGATTTAAGCCCGGCTGCATGGAATAAAATATCGTGCTCGGCGGTACTAAAGCGAATAGGAATAATTTGGCATCTAGGCTCGGGGGAGCGCTGACGGGAATGCTCTTTTCTATAAACCCCATCTGCATCTGGATATTTCATATTTAAAATCCTAACTCAATTAATTGATGACTATTATAACGTAGAACCGTATAATATGCGTAATAAATCTGGGGGGTAAGTTATGGGCGAAATCAATACGACATCAGCATTGGATAAGGCAGTCATTGGGGGTGATTTAAGCAATCTAAGTGATGCAGACAAACTCACCTTTTACAATAAAGTCTGTGAATCCATTGGTCTGAATCCCTTAACCAAGCCATTAGAGTTTATTCGCCTAAATGGCAAGTTAGTCTTGTATGCCCGTAAAGACGCCACCGAGCAACTGCGAAAGATAAATGGCATCTCGATAAAGATTATGGCCAGAGAGAAGGTCGATGATTTATATGTGGTGACCGCACAAGCCATTGATAGGCATGGTCGGACGGATGAATCCATAGGCGCCATCTCATTAAAGGGATTAATGGGCGAAGCGGCTGCCAATGCCATTATGAAGGCAGAAACTAAAGCTAAAAGGCGCGTGACTTTATCGGTCTCAGGTTTAGGGTTTTTGGATGAGTCTGAAGTGTCTGCCATTGCCGGTGCTAAGCCATTAGATTTTGATGTCAGTACCGGTAAGGTGAGGGACGATAGGGAGAAAGCCCCCAGAATAAGTCATCAAGCTGAGGATATGCGAATTGCTTTACTTGAATTCCACACAAACCAGAGTGAAGTCGGCAATGAAACTGCGCTTGAACTTTGGCTAGGGTTAGATGAGGGCTTAAAGAGAGAGGTATGGGGGTGTTTAAGTACTGCTGAGCGATTTTGGCTCAAGAGTCTTAAGGCCTAGAAGGGATAAAACATAGTTTAGTAGCTAAGGGGTATAAAGATGGGTTCAGGGATTAACAAAGTTTTCTTACTAGGCAAGATTACTTATATCGAAGTTGTGCATACGCCTGGAGGCTTAGTGGTCGCTAATCTTTCTATTGAAACCACTGAGGAGTGGAAAGACGCTCAAAAGAAAGATAAATCCAGAACAGAGGCGCATCGGGTGATTTTTTATAACAAGAAAGCAGAGCTGATAAAGGAATCTGGCCAAAAGGGGCACTACGTACATATTGAAGGCGCACTACGTACAGAAAAGTACGAAAAGGATGGCATTACTAAGTGGGCCACTAAGATTATCGGCTCCAACATTCAATTTCTGGATATCAAGGATGATTACAGCCAACTGAAAGTCACCCCCAACAACTATTCAACTACTATGGATGTCCCATTCTGATGGCTAAACGTCGCGCCCGGCACAGCTTATCCGAGAAGTCGCCGGCTCAGCATGCCTTTGATGAATCTAATCTGGCCCTACAAGCAGCTAATGACGCGCTCGCTCGAGAAGGGATAGTGTACCCAGTCCAGAGAAAGGGAGAAGCTTTGCTTGATTACTTAGAGCGTCTTAATGCTTATAACGCCATTCAGCTGGCTTATTACTTTAAGGCACTAAGACCTCATGACGGGATTGAAAGGGTAGGAAGGGAAGCAAGACCTAAAGCTAATGGCTGGTAGAGAGTCACCCCCACTGGGAAATTAGGAAACCACTGGGGGTGAATGCTAGGTCTACATAATCAGGGGTACTCATCATGCTTGATAGCAAATCATCCTATCACTGGCTTTGATTTGAATAGCAACTCACTCACGGGACTAATTATATATAAAAATATTAGTTTGATAGCTTATGAAATAAGGGAAAATAGAGATTAAGGAGAATAGGGGCGCCGAAATATTTGATCTAAATCGAATTACCGCTTTATTATGCTCTGCAAGAAATTAGACAGATGAGAGCCTAACTCTTTTAAAAGCTAGGCTCCACCTAGTACTTATTTTGCCAACAAATACACAGCGTGCACTTGTCAGTTTAATAAGTTAATAAGCAAGTTATGGAACCGACGACTACTAATGTGAAGTTCCAAAACTTAAAACCACAGCACCCTAGTCACCTAGATAAATAGGAAACAAGAATAAATGGCAAATATCCCCTCCAAACAAAAGAGAGGTAATAAATGATGAACTTTCCTTCACTTACTTACCCCTACCCATTCAAGAAAGGAGATAAGAAGCAAACATGAGTCATGAGTTCCTTTACTTACACCGCCAACCCCTTAGAGGAGTCAATGTAAACATGAATTTAGATCATTCACTTAGCTCCACCCCACTCAAAAAGAAAGGAGATAAGAGGCAAACATGAGTTTAGTTCCTTCACTTACCGGGGCAAGTTTACGTCCCAACTCAGCTCAATGCAACCCCCATCTAACTAATTTTCACCAATCTGCTTTGCTCAAAAATAGAGCAAACAAGATTTCTGAGCCTAAGTACCCCTATCAATCCGTCCTATTATCGGATAGCCAAAAGGAATGGATGAGCAAGATACAGACTAAGGGCTTAGACCTCCCTGAGCAATTTAGGATTGAACCCAATCAAGCTGCTCTGGGGGCGATTGAAGAGGCAAGGGTACTTATTTCCAATCATAAGAACTCCAAGCGACGCAACCCGCTTTTTTATATTTTAAAATATTTGGCTTCTGGGATAGTCAAACACCTCACTTATAAAGTCAGACGCAAAAAGATAGCCACTGAAATAACTAAATATGGCTTAAGGCAGCGCAATGGAAACGTTTATTCGGTTCGCCAAGTCTCACGCTGGACCAATGCATTAGAGCAAGCTGGCTTGATTAAAAAAGATGAAAAAGATAGGTATCTGATCGTCTATCGCCTGACAGAATTGGGTGAGTTGGTCTACTGGTTGCACTGTGAGAAGAATCAGAGTCATGTTCGAATAAACGTAGATGTGGCGGGGCCTGTAGAGGACAATTTCGAAAAAATGTCCCTATTCGATGAAAAAAATGTCCCCCTATACATACATAACTCTTACAAACAAAATATAAATACCCATTTAGAGACTATTCAGGAGCATGACTTATACCGAGAGCAAAAAAGAGCCCAATTAGAGGCCAAATCGGAGCGTGCAATTCGATCTAAAAATGGGTTTTTAGTTTCTGAAAGGGAAGGCAAGAAAAAAACATTAGAGCCAGAGCTCAATCATCGACTGAAAAAGTTCTCTCCTGCTCAGCAAGACGAGTTAAGTTTGTGTTTAAACCGCTTGAGAGCGCCTGTATGGCAGAAAAACAATCTTCTTGAGGATTTGGCCGCCTCTGTCACCACGATGGCAGGAAAGCGCATACAGGTGGCAAACATCTCAGGCCTCCTAATTGCCAAGTACAAAAAGACATTTGGTGGAATGCGCCATTAGTTAAACGACACATCAAGGAGTTAGATATGAGTGAAGACATCAAGTTAGTTTGTGGGCTTTTGATTATCCCGTTGGGGGTGAGCCTGTATTGCTTAAGCGTCATGATAGAAAGCTTAAGGCAAGCCCGTAAGGAACGGTTAAGGAATCAGGTCAGATGGGTGTACCAAGCAGATGCCAAGGAAAGATGGCAGGAGCAGAACCCTCTAAAGGCGCGATTTGTTTGTAGTAAGTACGAAATTTGATACAATTCTTCTCGACATGAGAAAGAAGGAAGTAGTATAGCCATGAAGGATAAGAATAAATCATGAGTAAAGATGTCGTGGATTACAAGATACTGAAAAGCCAGAACACAGAGATACTGTCTAACCTAGTGACCCAAGCCTTACTGGATGGCTTTGTTCCGGTGGGGGTGCCTTTTGTGTTTAACGATTATATCAATCAAACCTTAGTGTTACTGAGATGACGATTCCATTTCATGTTAAGCCAGCGGTTAGATATAACTTGATAACGGATACGATGACGCATCAGATGATTGACCGGGTAGATGAGTTAGTGAAAGACGGTTGGGAGCCTTATGGGCCACTCATCCATAACCCAGAGAATAGAAAGTTTTACCAACCCATGATTAAGTACCCTAAAACAAAAACATGAAGATGCTCAGGCTCCATGAAGTAGTAAGACGAGTTACTTTATCTCGCGCCACCATTTATAGGATGATGCACTTAGGTCGGTTCCCAAAACCTATGCGGATAGGATTAAGAACTAAGGCATGGATAGAAGAAGAGGTAGATGCTTGGTTTAGAGAAAGAGATAGAGAAAGAAACATAACTAAAGACTAAGCAGTCTATTCATGACAAAGGAATTAAAAGATGACAATCAAGGAAGAGTGGCTGATTCAAAGAAATGTCATTGCCTGGTTCAACCTTCAACACCCCCAACATTCTAAGCTACTCACCTATACCATGGGTGGCAGTCATAACTTTGGCCCAAGAAAGGGTGAGACCTTAAAAGCTATGGGACTTAAAGCGGGCATTCCAGACCTTAACCTCTTCATCGCGCGTAGTGGCTATCATGGCTTACTACTTGAGGTAAAAGGCAAAGGAGGCAAACTCAGTCCTGTACAGAAGGATTATCATCAATTGCTTAAGGCACAAGGCTATTGCGTGAAAGTAGGTGAAGGCGCGCAGGAATGTATTGCTATCATCAAGGAATATCTTGGGGGCGGATACCCACAAAATCCTTCCCTAAATGGCCTATTAGTTTAAAAAGTAATTAAGTTAAATAACGTTTGTAATAGAGGATTGTCTGTGGCAAAAGGAAAGCATTACGGTGCAAAAATGAACAAAGATGAGCAAGTTTTGGAAAATGAGCGCCTTGCGTATGACCTTAGGGTTAAGGGTATGTCCCAGATGCAAATTGCCGAACGGTTGGGTCTAACTCAGCAGGCTATCTCAATCATACTTAAGCGCGCGACAAAAAAATATGCTTTACATTTTCTGAGTGACTTGGCAGTCAGTAAACATGAGCAGGTCGTTCAGTTAGAGCGGGTTGCTTCAGAGGCGATGCATGCATGGTATCAGAGCATGGAGAACTATGAGAAGACGCCAAATGGAGATCCAAGATATCTGCATGAGTTCCGTAAAGCCAAAGAAGACATCCGAAAGCTTTTAGGAATGGATTTGGTTGAGAAGGAGCTGTATGAGCACGACATCGTCAATCGAATTCAGATTGAGCTGATAGGATGCGAAATTAAACGAGAAGAGATTTCTCCTGTACAAGCTAAGGATAGCCTTGAAGACCCTATCAATTAGTTGTACGCCCCCACAGGCTGAGTTTCATGCCTTGCCCCATAAGTACACGGCTTTCGTAGGAGGGATGGGTTGTGTTCGCGACAGCACCCCCATTGCTACTTCAACGGGTTATGTAGAAATCGCTGACTTATGCGCCGGAGATGATGTTCTAAGCTGGAACGAGATAGATCAACAATTCCAGTTCGCGCCAACAAGTGGTGCGTTCCCAAAAGGTAAATCTAGTCTTTATCGAGTCGTCACCACACAAGGAGAGTTTGTCGCAAATAGGCATCATCAAGTTCGGGCTCCAAACGGTACGTATCGACCCCTGGCCAGCTTGAAGGTTGGAAGTTGGTTAAGCGCAGGTTCAAAAGACCTTGACCTTCTCCAGTCCGGTGTGGAGATTTCTCGGATATGGTCGCACGAAGGTGATTTAAATTACTGGGAAAGACTCGCAAACTCTCTGGGTGATTATGAAGAGTTAGGCCATGAATCTGATCGAGAATTTCACCAGGCTATCCATAACGCTGTGGCTTTTGGTCAACGATTTGGGGGTGCAAGGTCTTTAGGGGTGCTACCTGTTGGCTTATTGATGCCAAAAGTGGTTACCCCCATTCAAGTTACTCGCATTGAGAGACTAAAAACCAAAGAATGGTACTGGGATATGCATGTTGCTGGAAATAATAATTATCTTACGCAAGATGGGGTGATTCATCACAATAGTGGCAAAACTGAAACCATGTGCAATCAGGCCATTATCGACGCCTTCCATTCCCCAGACGCCTTAATCAGTCTCTATGCGCCCACATATGACCTGGTTTCCCTTATCACCGCCCCCAGGCTGCTAGAGAAGCTGGATAAATATGAAATTGGTTATAGGTATAACAAAACTAAGAACTACATTGAGACCACCCATAAGCAAACAGGCAATTTTATCTTACGCACACTGGATAAGCCCTCGCGTATTGTCGGATATCAAGCTTATCGGTCCCATATCGATGAGATAGACACCTTAGGAATGAATCAAGCTCAAGAAGCTTGGCAAAAAATTATCGCCAGAACCAGACAGGTTCCTGAACGAGGGAGTAATCCACACTTTAATCGCGTGTCGGTTTATACCACCCCTGAAGGATTTAAATTTACTTACGATAGATGGGTAAAAAGAAAGAGTCCTGCCTATGGGATGGTTCAAGCATCCAGCCGAACCAACCCTTACTTGCCGAGCGACTATGTTGAATCACTCCTGGAATCTTACCCACCAGAGCTGAGGTCTGCTTACATTGATGGTATGTTCGTTAACTTAACCAGTGGGACGGTCTATAAGTCTTACAATCGAGCCGCCCATAATACTAATGAGCGCATTAAGCCTCATGAAGTGCTCTATATAGGCTGTGACTTTAACGTCACTAAGCAAGCCGCCACCATCTACGTGAGACGAGACGGTGGAAGAACTTGGCATGCGGTGGCTGAGCTCGTGAACATGTATGACACACCCGAAATGATTCAAATAATCAAAGAACGTTATCCAACTAATCGCATTATTATGTATCCAGACGCCAGTGGTCAGGCAAGAAAGACGGTTAATGCGCATTCATCTGATATTGTATTGCTCAAGCAGGCTAACTTTGAAGTCAGAGTGCGACCTACTAACCCTTCCGTGCGGGATAGAATCAATGCTATGAACACCGCGCTCTCAAGTGGAATGGTCTTCATCAATGTGAATGCCTGTCCTAATGTGGCCCAAGCTTTAGAGCAGCAAGCTTATAATGCCAATGGTGAGCCAGATAAGCAGTCGGGTAAGGACCATCAAAACGATGCGACGACTTATCCAATTGCTTACGAGATTCCCATTCGTAAAACAATGCCTACTTTGAACGTTAGTTTTTAAAAGGATTTGCCATGACAGAGAAATCTGGGGTCTCTAGTACCCACCCGCTTTACGATGAATACTTACCTCGCTGGTTGCTCACTAAGAATGTCGTGAAGTCTGATGTCCGAGAATATATTAAAGATGTGGAGGATATGACTTCACTGACTGAGAACATGGCCCCTATTCCAAGCCATGCGACCGATGAAGAGAAAGAAGCTTACTATGCGATTCGCCATCGGCTCATCAGTGACTGTCGCAATCGAAACATTCGCTATCGAGATGATGCTCAGTTCATTAACTTTACTGCAAGGCATAAGAATTTCTTAGTGGGGGCGATTTTCAGAAAGCCATTAACCATTAGTTTGCCCACTTCGATTGACTACTTACTCGATGACGCCACCGGCTCAGGGATTCCTTTGCAAAAACTGGCCCAAGAGGTCGCTGGGGAACTCATGCAGACAGGTCGGTATGGTTTGCTGGTGGATTACCCGCCCACCATAGAAGGTCTAACCCGTGATGATGTCGAGGATTTAAACCTTCGGGCTTACATTCTTAAGTATCCTGCTGAGCGCATCATCAATTGGCAGACAAACAACATATATGGCGTTGAGAAGCTAGCGCTAGTGGTGTTAGAAGAGCTGATTACTCAAATTGACCCAGAAGATGGCTTTAAATGGGTGGGGACCGTTCAGTATCGAGTGCTTAGACTGGTTGATGGCGTATATGAGCAGTCTTTGTATGACGCAGAGGGTGAGCTTTTAGATACGCACACCCCCACGGACCAATCAGGCAATACCTTTAGTGAGATTCCGTTTACCTTTGTTGGCTCTGAAGATAATGATGCCGACATTGATGGCTCGCCTTTGTATGACATTGCCATGGTGAATATTGGTCATCTGCGTAACAGTGCTGACTATGAAGAATCGGTTCACTTAACGGGTTCACCCACTTTAATTATTAGTTCAGAGATGTCGGTGCAAGACTTTCAGATGGCCAACCCTTGTGGGGTGAAGATTGGCGCAAGACGTGGACATTTCTTAGGGCCTAATGGCTCAGCGATGTTCCTCCAGCCGAATGCGAATCCATTGGCTGACCAAGCAATGAAGCGCAAGGAAGAGCAAATCACCATGATGGGGGTGAGGCCGTTAGTGCTCGGGGGTACCAATGAAACTGCTGAAGGGGTGCGCTTGAGGTTAACGGGTGAGACGTGTGAGTTGACTATTCTGGCCCTCAATCTTCAACAAGCCTTAGAACAATGCCTATGGTGGTGCGCTCGGTTTATGAATGAGCGATGGGAAGAGGATGAGATAGGCATTAGAGTGAATACCGACTTTGTGGGCTTGCAGATTGACTCTCAACAGATGCTGACCCTCTTACAGCTTTATAATAATGGGATATTAGCCAAGAGCGACTTACGTTTGCTGCTTAGAGAAAATGGCGACTTACCCTCATTTTTAGATCGCCCTGATGAGGATATCGATGAGGAGGTTGCCCGAGATATTCGCTTAACCAATCCCCTTGATGTGCTGTAACCATGGCCAGTTACTTAACCTTCCTGCGAGACGCTTCCACCCGCCACAGTGTATTTGTGGAGCGTTTTGCCGGCGGGCAACTCAAACAAATCTTGCCCTATCTAGAGCGGGCCCGAAAAGTCACGGCAGCTGAATTGGCGGGGAAAAATATCAGCGCTATGTCGCGTGCTAGGTTGCAAAAGATGTATGGCGAGATTGAGGACCAGCTCAATGCTGTCTATAACGCGATGGGGGTTAAGCTCACGTCGGGGCTTAAACCCTTTGCCCAGTATGAGGCTGAGTTCACTGGTCGGATGCTGGGGGAGGCGATAGATATCAATTTTGCAATTCCATCGCCAAACCAAGTTCAGGCAGCGGCTTTCTCTAGACCAATGGATTTACTGACCGATAGGATTGATGTCGAGGGGGCAATTGAAGAGTTTGGCAAGAAAAAAAGCTCTGAGATTGTCAAAGTCATCAAGAACGGCGTCATTTTAGGTAAGACATCGGCTCAGTTGGTGGATGATGTGAGCTTTGTAACCAATAAAGTGCAAAAAAATCACGCAGAGAGCTTAGTCCGCACTGTGACCGCCTTCATCTCATCTGAAGCCCGGCGGGAAGTGATTAATGCAAACAAAGATATCGTAGAGAGGGAGCAATGGGTCTCAACCCTTGATGGCCGCACGACGGCAGAATGCTTTCTGGGTGAGACGATGGTGTTTAACCCCGCAGAGACGCTGACTCTTTATCGAGCAAACTATGCCGGTGACATTGTCACGATGACGACCAAGGAAGGTAGGGTATTAAAAGGCACCCCCAATCACCCCATCCTGACAGATAAGGGTTATGTCCCATTAGGTAAGCTCATGCTGGGTTTTAAAGTTGCCTTAGGCGTCAATGAAGTCGCTTTACCCGAAAATGTCCCCTATCAATCCTTAAAAGAGCTCTATAAACGACCGGGCAATCTAAATTTGCCCGTGCGGACGAAAAAATGTCCCTCAAATACGGATTTTGGGGGCGATGGCGCATCGATGTATGGTGAGTTAGAAGCCTATAGCAATCTAACTATGGTCCAGAGCGCAGCGCCGCTCCCCCCAACTGGAAATACATTTCAGCAGGTGGTCAGGCTAAGGCGAGAGTTTATGAATACAGAGGTCTATACCTTGAGTTCAACGTTGGGCTTTTACTTTGCCAATGGGATAGTCGTGAAGAACTGTCAGGCTTTAGATGGCCAGACGTTTGAGAAAGGTGAAGGGCCGCAGACACCATTGCACTGGGGGTGTCGCTCCACGCGTATCCCAATCGTGAGTCCTGAATATCAGCTCGATGTTGAGGGGCAGTTTACTCGGCCAGCTGTGGGGCCTGACGGTGCAGAGGATGATGTAAAGAGCAATGCAACCTATAACTCTTGGCTCAAGACTCAACCTGCCGCATTTCAAGATGAGGTCTTGGGGGCGACTAGAGGCCAATTGTTTAGGGACGGCGGTCTGTCAGTTAAAGATTTTGTAGATGAGAACTATCGGCAAATATCTCTTGAGGAATTAAGAGAGAAGGAAAGTATGGCCTTTGAAAGAGCGGGTCTTAAATAATTTAGGAGTTTTAGATGACAGATAATGAAGATGTAGCCGTAGATGTGGCAGTAGAAGAAAAAGAACCTGCTGAAGGCACGCTCGATTACATGAAGATGATAGAAGATAAAGAGAGAGAGATACGTTCGCTAAAAGCCCATACCCAAGAGCTGTTAGATGAAACTAAGCGCGCCAAGAAGCGGGCAGAAGAGCAGGCGATGGAGAAAGCGCGGCTGAAAGAGGAACAATTGGCTAAAGATGGTAAGTTTGAGCAGCTTTATAAATCGGCAAATGAGCGCTATGAGCAGGCGATGGCAGAATTGCGCCTAAGGGATGAACGAACAGCTAAAGAGATAGTGAAATCAGAAGCAATTAAGTTGGCTTCTCAACTGTCAGATGGTTATAACGCAGAATTATTAGCAGAATTCATGAAGAGTCGTATAAAATATACTGATGAAGGCTTAAAAGTCCTTGATGGTCATGGAAACGCGACGGTGTCCAGTTTAGATGACCTTAAGAATGAGTTTGCCAATTCAGATAAATACAAATCCTTGATAAGAGGTAGCAGAGCGACTGGGGGCGGTGCCCGTGGAGCTGGCGGCGGTGCGGCTAGTGCGAGCTTAATTGATAAAGCGGTCTTTGATAGTTGGACTCCTAAACAACAAATGGAGTTTTCTCTTAAAGGTGGCAAAGTTAAATAATTCGTACATTAACGGAAAGGAGTTTCCATGCCTAATACCATAACCGATTTAACCTGTGACATTTTTTGTGCCCTCGACACCGTATCGCGTGAACAGATTGGCTTTATCCCCGCAGTGACTTTAGATGCTTGCGGTACCCGCGCAGCCTTTGGACAAACTGTCCGTTCTTTCATTACGCCCCCAGTGGTTGCAACTGATATTACTTCAGGTCAATTAGGTCCAGACTTTGGATTTCAAACTATTGGCAATCGTACTATCACGATTAACAAGGCAAGGACTGTTTCTTGGATTTGGGAAGGTGAAGAATTACGTGCCCTAGATGCATGTGGCGCGGGTTCTGACAATATTTTCCGTCAGCAGACCGAACAAGCTATGCGTGCTTTAACCAATGAAATGGAAGCCGACATTGCTGCTGCTTGGACTCAAGCAACACGTGTTGTGACACCTTCTGGCACTACTTTGTTTGACGCAAACAATTATCGTGACATGGCGAACGTTCATGGTGCTTTACTTGAAGCGGGCGCGCCACCTAATGATTTACAAATCGTTTTAAGTAACCGTGCTGCAGCTGCCCTTCGTGGTAATGCCCAGTACACTGGTTGTGATACAGCTTGTTCTGACACAATTTTGCGTCAAGGTGTTCTGCTCGACCAATTCGGCATGAGCATTCGTCAATCTGCGCAAGTTGCGACAGGCTTTGTTGCCGGAACTGCGGCCTCTGCGACCACAAATGGTACAGGGTATGCAATAGGTGCGACCAGCATTACTTTGGCTTCTGCCGGCACAGGTACGATTAAACCTGGTGATACAATTTCATTTGGTACCGATCCAAATAAATATGTCGTATTAACCGGTGATGTAGATGTATCTAACGGCGGAACCATCGTTATCAACCAAGGATTGCGTCAAGCCATACCTGCTTCTGCTACCGCCATCACATTAACCAGTGATGCAGGTGAGAAAAACTTAGCATTCCCACGTTCTGCTATTGTTTTACTCGCTAGAGCGCCAGCGACACCCCCAATGTGTCCTGAAAGCCAATACCGTGTGGTGACTGACCCTCGTTCTGGCCTAACTTTTGAAGTTGCGATGTTCTGTGAATACAGACGTGTAAGATTCGAAGTTGCGGCAGTTTGGGGTGTTGGCGTGATGAAACCTGAACATTTGGTTATCCTCGCCGACTAATTCTCGATAGGGCCCTCATTCTTGGGGGCCTTTTCTTTCTCACTGAACAGGAGTTCTATCTATGCAACATACGATGTACCTCAAGCCCGGCCGGGTGATTAATCTTTCTGCTGCGAATGATATCCAAAATGGCAATTATCAAGTCATGCGTAATCCAGGCGAGCCTTCTGATGCACCAATGACCCTAGCTTCTGGCATGAAGAAACGGATTGGACCCTTTGCGCAAGGACGTTATTTAAAGCTCTGGTCTGAATTTGGAGACATTGAGTATAAAGATGGCTCTTTGGATGATGACTTTGAAGAAGGTATAGGCGAAGCGGGCGATAACATTAATGTCGATGAGAGCAGAAACTTCTGGAAACGTTCAGTTCTAGAACTTAAAGATGCACCTGTTGAGATTAAAGATGACGCCGGCGTGGGCCAATACGCGAGCATTAAGCTCTATCAATTCCCAAAAGGCGCAGTCTTTATTCAAGCGATAATGCTCAAAGGACAATTGCAGGCTGATACCAATGGCCAAATGTCGGATGATTTTAAGGCGCAGTTTGCTTTAGGTTCTCAAATGGCAGGAAACGGTGTCGCACTTGGGGGCGATAAAGCTGACATTATGCCAGCTAAAGATTTTGCAGCTGCGGCTGATAAAAAAGCAGATGCTGACAATATGTTGATGGATGCTAAATGGCTGGAAGCGGCTGATGAAGCTAAAGCCATATATTTAAATGTGAAGATTGATGATGCCGCAGCTCATGAAGCCGGTGACGCTAAGTTCAGTGGTCGCATAGAGATTATCTGGCTCAAGATGGGTGAAAATGATGATGGGCAAATGCAAGATGAGAATATGGATGACCAAGGTTTTAATGCCAACAGCAATCAAGGTTTAAATCTTGACCAAGTTAAACCTAACGCTGTGAAAGCTTTAAACCAGAATGGGTTTTTAGACCAAGCAGGCAAGGATAAAGATGGTAAAGCGATGGATAACAACCCGCTTAAAATCAATGTCCCCGAGGCCAATGGTAGCCAGGTAGATAAAGCAGTCAAAGAAGATAAAGCCGCAAAGGTTTAATCGATGACGGATGTGAGTGCTGGGGAATCGCCCCCAGCGGCTCATTAACATGTAAGGATAGCTATGGCCATTATTGTCGAAGATGGAACCGGTGTACCGGGAGCAAACAGTTATGTTTCTGTTGCACAGCTGGAGTCGTATGCGGCGGACAGAGGCATTGAGATTGTCGGTAACCCAGAAGTGCTACTGATTAAAGCGATGGATTATATCGAGACCATTTCTTACTGCGGACATAAAGCATCGGGCATTCAGCCTTTGCAGTGGCCTAGATATGGTGTATTTGTGGATGGCTTCTATTTGGGGGCGACCGTTATTCCGGTCAATCTAAAGCAAGCACAGATGCAAACAGCTTTATCGATAGATGCAGGCATTGACCCCAGCTCTACATTGCCACGTGAGATTAAGAGCGCCACAGTAGGGCCAGTAAGTGTTACCTATACTGATGGCTCAGCAACAGAAATCATTCGCAGTGTGAACAGTCAGTTACAAAAACTAATCTGCAATTATAATGCAGTCACAGAATTTAAAGTTTTTAGAGGCAGTTAAATGGGACAATTTTCTAATCAAATGACCCAAATTGCTTCTCAGTTGATTACCTACTTTGGTGAGTCTATTAGTTTTACCCGCAAAGCCACCTCAGGTTTTAATACTGGGACCAGTCAAGCGATTCCCGGGCAAACAACGACCTATGCCACAAGAGGTGTGCCAGAGAACTACAATATGGATGAGGTGGATAATTCACTTATTGAACGAGGCGATATGCGCGTCACTTTAAGTAAAACCACAGTGGTTCCTTTAGTGGGTGATGTTGCGACATTTAGAGGGGCCAATTGGCGGGTTATCAATGTAGAGATTATCTCAGCCCAAGGTGACAACATTGTTTATCAAGTTCAGGTACGTAAATGAGTTTTAAATCTGAGTTTGACCGAGCCGTTAGGATATCGGTTGATGCGGCTGAAAAGACCATTAGAGCCACAGCGATTCAAATGTTCTCAGAAATCATTAAACAGACCCCTGTGGATACGGGTAGGCTGCGCGGTAATTGGCAAACCAGTGTCAACTCGCCGGCTTATGGGGTGATTGATGGCATCAGGCCTGAGGTGGTAGCGATTAATGAGGTCACCACGGCTGCGGTCAGTTTAAATATGGGTGAGAAGCTCTATATGGCCAACAACTTGCCCTATGCGTATAGAATTTCCCAGGGCTGGAGCAGTCAACGGCCTTCTGGCTGGATTGAAAACATTATTTCTACCTTCCAGGCCGCACTGGATAAAAAAGCGAGGGAGCAAAGATGAGCTTTGGCGCTATTCAGGCATTGCTTGATACGACTTTAAATGCAGCAGTCGATGATATCCCTGTTGCTTGGGAGAATATTAAGTTCACCCCCATTCTCGATGAGCCTTGGGTGAGACCCACTTTACTCAGTGGTACAACGACGGTTTTAGACCTTTGCGCCAACCAAGTGCCATCGGGCAGCTATCGGGTGGATGTATTTTATCCATTGGGGGCGGGACCTGGGGATGCTTTAGACTTAATCGATGTGATTACTGAAGAGTTTAGAGCCGTCAGTGTGATGTCATTATTGGACACTGTGCTGGTGATAGGGGCGATATCGCAAAGTCAGCGGTTGATTGATGATGCCTGGATGATGATGTCTTTAGATATTGCCTGGCAAGCTTATGAAGGCGCAGCAGAAATAAACGGCGTCAGCATGACCAATTGGGTCTCAGTGGATAGCTCTCAAATCGCCCAAAATGGCTATGCTTACTTAACAACCAACAACATTGCCCGTGTGGAGATTGAGTTACCGCTCAGTTCTAAGCGCGGTGATGGCTTTCGAGTAGCCGGCTATGGTAACGGGGGTTGGCGAATTACCCAAAATGCGGGACAAGCCATATTTATGGATGCTTCGAGCACGACAACTGGGGCTTCGGGCAGTTTGTCTTCTTTGAGCCCTCGAGACGCTGTAGAGTTGGTATGTGTATTGGATAATTTAGAATGGCAGGTACTCTCCTCACAGGGAAATTTGTCTATCGTATGATTTATAAAGTTTTAGTTTAACAAGGAGAGCTGTGATGGCTGTGATTATTACCCAAGGTCTAGAGTTAACGATTGAAAGCAGTTTAGGTGTCGCAACAGCGATTGATTGTATTACTTCATTATCGGGCTTTACTGGGGAAGCAGAAGACATAGATGTGACTTGTTTGTCTTCTACGGCACGTGAATACCGTCAGGGGTTACAGGATTTTGGTGATTTGACCATTGAGTTAATTCGTGATCCAAGACAGGCCGGACAAATCGTTTTAGAAGAAGCCAAAAATGCTCAAGCTGTTCGCGAGTTTGTGTTAACGCTACCTTCTGGTGACGTTGCCACCTTTGATGGTTACGTGAAGTCATTGTCCTTATCTGCTGATACCGGTGGCGTGGTCACAGGGACTGCGACAGTCAAGATTACGGGCGATGTTGTGTGGTCTGTATAAATTATGGGCTCTAAATTTGCGGCAATTAAAAAATGGGTGGCGCTCGCCCCCAAAACCTTGATTGCCGAGCGTTTAGAAATCTGCAGTACCTGTCCTAATAATAAATTAGGTGTGTGTACGCAGTGCGGATGTATTTTGAAGTTTAAAACTAAGCTTGCTTCGAGCAAGTGTCCAATTCATAAGTGGTAGAGCATGTTATTGACCCGAGAACAGATTTTAAAAAGCAATGATAGAAAGCATGTAGAGATTGAGATACCGGAATGGGGCGGCAAAGTCCGAATTGGCGTGCTCTCCGGCTATGATAGAGAAAAAGCTGAAGAAGAATTCAGTAAGACTAATTTAAATGCCCAGGATAAATATAATCGTCGGGCTTTCTTTGTTGCCATCAGTGTGATTGATGAAAAGGGTAACCGCATATTTACGATGGATGATGTCAAAGCGCTGAATGAGAAAAACTGGGAAGCCTTAGACAGAATTGTGGATAGCTCCAGATTATTGAACAAGATTGGCGATGAAGCGGTTGAGGGCTTGGCAAAAAATTAATAGACAGACCGTTTAGGCGCTATCTTTTCTCTCTTGCGGAAAGGATGGGGGTGTCTGTCAAAGAATTGCTGGGCAAGATGGACAGTCAAGAGCTGGGTGAATGGTGGGCATATGATTTAACCAAGTCTCCAGAGTTTCTTGAGCGGTATAAGCGAGAAAAAGAGGCAAAGCAGTTTGCGGCGCTATCTAGGGAAGAGATGAAACTTAAAGCAATGGCGCTTTTTTCAAATTGTGGCGCAGTCAATAGGGATAAAAAATAAATGGCGGTTTCAACAGTTGCAAAGCTTGTATTAGAGCTCAGTGCTAGCTCGGAAAAGCTAACAAAAGATTTATCTAAGTCCGAAAGCGCAATCTCGACATTCGCTGATAGTGCGAAAAAAAAGTTTGCTCTTATTGGAACAGCCGTGAGCGCGCTCACCTCATTAATAGCAGCCGGAGGTTTAACCGCTGCTATATTAAACAGCGTAAACAGCTTAGATAACATTGGTGATACCGCCCAATCGCTTGGCATTGCCACGAAAGAACTGCAGCGGCTGCAATTTCAGGCTGAGCAGGCTGGCTCTTCTGCTGAGGGTATCGTTGGGGCTTTAGGTCTCATGCAAAATGCCATTGGCGAAGCAGCCTCCGGGAACGAGTCTTTAGTTAAAACTTTTGCCTCTCTAGGGCTTAATGTAGAGAGTTTAAAGAATTTAAGGCCTGAGCAGCAGTTCAGGGCAATTGCTGATGGCATCAGGAATATCAATAACCAATCCGACCAAGCCAATATTGCCCGTGGCATCTTCGGTCGAGGTGGCATTCAACAGCTTAATCTTCTTAGAAGTAACTTAGACGAGACATCTGCCACCTTTGATAGATTGGGCTTAGGGATTACAGAAAGCCAAAGTCAAAATGTCGACGCTTTCGATAAGACCAGGAATGCCTTAGATGCGGTATTTGGGAACTTTAAAGAAACGGTGGCAGCAGAAGCCATTACTGGATTTACGGTCATTGGCGAAAGAGTTTTAGACTTAATCCAAAATATGGGTGGCTTACAGACAGTTGCTACAAATGTAGCAGCCAGCATTGTAGGTGGGCTTGCTTCAATTTCTTCAGCTTTTGATTTTGTCAGTGATAGTGTCAGTTTTTTACTTCAGACATTTAGATTAGGTCAATTAGCCGTGGGAAACTTAACGTTGGCGATCGATGAATACTCTTCAGCGGCCAGAAATGCACCGAGCCTTAATGAGATAGCAGCCATCAATGCAAAAGCCAATACCCCTGAGAACTTGGCCAGGTCAGATTTTAATCCTCTAAAGTTTAAGCCTTATGAAGGTAAGTCCAAAGAAGAATATGCGACTGAATTTGCCTTAAGGCGCCAAGAGATAGACCAGATTAATGAGCTGTTCACGGCCACAGAAGCGAATCGAGGCACTGGCAAATCAGGTGTTACCTCAGCATTGGAAGAGATACAGGCTAGATTAAAGGCAACAGGGGACGAAGCTAAGGCGACCAAACAAGTCTTAGATGATTTAGCTTCAAACTCTATGGCTAATTTAAGCGCCGCTAATCCTAATATGACTTCACCGACTAAAACTGGGGGCGGTTATGGCATCATCACGGACTCTGCCACCGGCCAAACGTATACGACTGGCAATGTCCCCAATGGGGCTTTGCCACAAAATATTAATATTACTGTAT